>JGI20151J14362_10003441_pt1 | contig 10820 bp, 14 predicted proteins | sample COG_01_FD_14362 | JGI IMG/M metagenome (IMG submission 14362) | reverse complement strand
ATCAGTGCGCCTGCTATCATAAACAAATTTTCAGATAGCGATACAAAACCAAGGGGAACGCTGCTGTCACCACCGACACAAGCACATTTTAATTCCCACTCTATAGATTTATCACTCTGAAACCCTTTATTTAAAGCGGTTTTAAAAAAGTTTGTATTAACTTTGTATAAGAGATATTTCATTTTCTATCCATTGTTGTATGAATATACCTATATCCTAGGTGTTTCATACAAAGTTTGTATCAAGGAGATTATACATTTCTTTGGGAGTGAATAGTTGGGTCTGACACAGAAAGTTGTGTCTCCCTGTGTCAGTTTTTTAGAACATCAGAAAATGGTTTTGAGATAGATTTACTCTCTGCTAAATATGTGATTAGGATGAAACTCTCCCCCTTCACACACACTGTTTTATCTAGTTCCGAGTGTAGTCATTTCGTAGTCTTTAATAATATTATTTAATGAAGACCTGACGGCATCTGACTTGGAATAAATTCCTTTCTTGATGCAATAATTTTCATTATTCAACATCTCATTTAATTTATTCTCTTGATACTGGTGCAATCTGACATTTAATGGATTATCGGTATATTTTTTCATCGTTTTATTAACTCCTAAAGATATAAATAATAGTGACTACTTGTTTAGTGACTTCATTATTGATAGTTCTCGTCTAGACAATCCTTTCTTTAATTCTTTTTCATCAGAACTCTCTTCTTCATCGTCATCAGAAGGGATTTCTGCATCCAAAGCTTCTTTGTCATCAATAAATTTCTTTAATCCATCAATGACATATTGTTTTTTCTTTAACTGTAATTTGTAATCGTAATTTAATGCCTCATGTGCATCTAATATTTCTGCAAGAGTTCTCATGGCATTATTAAATAATCGTTTACATTCTTTTAATGAACTTTTGTCATTGGGTAGACGATTAAATTCTTCAACATCTTTTAATAAATTTTTAATAGATGTATTACCTGAATATTTAACAGTATCAGGTATATCAAGTAGATCATCATATGCCCTAACTTGTTCGTATAATTTCCTCATTAAATTCTTTTTTTCCATTAGATTTGCTTATTAAGTAATTTAATTTGTTTAAGAAGTTTCTCTAACTCCTTTTCTATATCAACTAACTGTTGTTTGACTGTTTTCTTTGCCATTGTCAGAAGCTCCCTGTGTCATTTTTAAATATTTATCAACCATGTCTTTAATCTCATCTCTTCTTTGAACCCAGTAATTAAACATGGTGCTTTCTTTAGTAAATGAATCTTGATTGAGTCTTTCTTCAATGTTCTCTAACTCAATTACATATCTCTTTATGTGGTCTGTCTTAATCATTATTCAGTTTGTTATAGACATAATTAAAGAATACGAACTCAATCGCATTCAAACCCCAAACTGATACCTACTAGATGATTCTTGACCTATGCTAGATGCAGTAGACAGTTTGTTGTATCAATATTATCTGTATGCCTAGTATGTTCTTTGACTGTATAACCACCAAAAGAACGAGAGAACATTCCTGAATGAATGGTGTAGTTAGAGTCATCTCTTAACCAATCAACTAATAGACTGGTGTCTTTCAGAAACGCTTCTTGTGACCACTTACATTGATTCCAACTTAATAGACACATCTTCATAAATGTTGATGTTTCTATGCCCCCAGGGGTTTCAAGAATCATATGTGAATGCAACTTCCCATTCTTGTTTTCAATAACAATCCACCTACGAAGATTTAGAGTCTTGGCATATCTGTTGACTCTTCTCTTTAGATTATTGAAGAACATACGATTATTCATAATTGCTCTTCTTCTATTCGTCTGTGCATATCCAACATAGAAACCATTGAATGTAATTGGTTTATGCCAATCACATATCTCGTCATCTAGTTTCTTGCACCATTGATTGTTATATGAATCAGGATTACTTCTTTCCAACTCAATAAGTTCTTTTACGAACTTATGAACTTTGTTCTTTTGAATTGCACGAACTATTCCTAGACGCTTTTCACTTTCTGTCATTATGTTTTCCATACAGGTATATATGTATTTTTGTATTTCAACTGTAGTGCAGTTCTCTGTGGCTCCCTGTGTCATTTTCTGCTATCCTATTTTGTATGTTTGTAGACAAATATAGACCCACCAAAGTAAGTGAAATGATTCTCACCAGTGAGGTTAAGAAACTTATTACTGGTATTAAGAAAAAGAAGACTGTTCCTAACATGATTTTTCATGGTGGTGCTGGAACAGGGAAAACAACTCTTGCTCGTGCATTGTGTAATGACATGAACATTGAAGTGTTGGAACTGAATGCATCTCTAGATAACTCTATTGATAATGTAAGAAAAGAAGTTATGAACTTCTCTACTACTGTTTCACTTACCTCTCAACAGAAGGTCATTCTTCTTGATGAGTCAGACAATATGAGTCATCAGATGCAAAAGGCACTTCGTGGAGTGATAGAAAAAGTTTCAAACAACTGTCGTTTTATTTTCACTGCAAACTTTGTTGAGAGATTACTAGAACCAATCCAATCAAGATGCACTTTAGTTGAGTTCAAAATTGATGGTGACAAGAGAGTTGAAAAATCTGTTTTGAACCACTGTGTCACTATTCTCAAGAAAGAAAAAATCAAGTTCAAACAGGATGACTTACTGAATCATGTTCAACATTACCTTCCTGACATTAGAAAGGTCGTAGCACAGTTGGAAATGAGTTCTAACAGTGGTTCTTTCGTATTTGATGGTAAGACCACTGCTGTGTCAAAAACGACTGCTAAAGGTGATTTAACTATTGATATGGGTAAGTGCAAAAAACTCATATTAAGACCTGGCAGAAGTAAGAATTGGATGATGCAAGTGTTCAAGGATGGGAAGAAACATCGTAAATCTTCAGGGGCCCCTGACAGGAAAGTTGCAGAACTAAAACTAGATGATTACTACAACGAAATATATGCAGATGAACCTTCTAAAGACCAAATATTAGAATCAATTGCTACAATGGAAAAGACACTATCTCACTTGAGAGGTGTCGTGGAGAGAATGAAATGAGTAAGAGATATTATGTAATAGATTTATGGGGAAGAGGTGGAGAAATCTCTTTTCATGAACTGACTAAAGCAGGTTATGCAATGACCTACAATCGTGCATGGGAATATGAATCTCATTGGGACTTAGACTACGATAGTATATTGGATAGAATGAAAGAGAAAGGTTTCAAAAATGAAACTTTCTACTGGCATGAAGGACAACCACAATATCGTTGTGGAATGCATCAAAATTTAGACACCTGTTGGTTGGATGTCTATGAAACAACAGAAGAACATCTACAAGATTATCCTGATGAAGAAAAAGATGAATGGACAAAGATTAACAAAGAACAACTTGATGCAAAGTTTGATTTGAAATGTGTCTTCAGTCGTGAGGAGCTTTTTCAAACTGACTCTGATGTAAAAGAATTTGAAGAAGAGTGGGAAGATTCAGAAAGAACGATGACTCCCCTTCTTGGATTGTATAGTGACGAAAAAGGTTCTTATGGAACTTGGACTATAGAACTTGAAGAAGAGTTAGACCCTAAACGAATTGTTTATACAGTTGCAGAAACCCAATTTGGGGACATGGTTGATTGGTGGGGATATGTGACAAAGGACAACAAGATTGTTCATTTTGATACTATGCACCCACCTGAAGGAGATACTAAAGGAATGTATGCATCACTTGGTTGGAAGTTAGATTCAGAAAAGTGGGATAGTGATATTCCTTGGGATGAATGTGAGAAGGCAATTGCCGATGGAGAAATAGAGTTTGATTAGTGTTCAACAAATCTTACTTGTATGAACACTTAAAACACTTTTTACACTTCAATATCTAATAGGGTTTCAGAGTCAGTCTAGACGCTTTTTTAGAGGGACATTGATGAACACACTTGATGTGTTCTTCCAACTGAAATACCAACCGACTTTGCAATTGCACGAATAGATTTACCTTTAGACCTCAATTGATAGATTTGATACTCAATATCTTCATCAACAACATCTTTCCTCCCAAACTTAACACCCTGTTGCATTGCCCTCTTGATTCCTATCTTCTGTCTCTCTGCACGAAGATTATGCTCTAGTTCCGAAAAGATTCCGACCATGTGAAAGAAAGATGCACCCATAGTTGTAGAAGTGTCTATGCCTTGTTTGTATGAATAGATGTCCACTTCTAAATCTTTGAGTTGTGATAGAACTGACACCAAGTGTTTCATTGAACGACCAACTCTATCTACTGACCAAACAACCAACTTATCAAACTTCTTTCTTGATGCATCATCCAACATTCGTTTGAGTTCTTTTCTATCTGATGCAGATTTAGTTCCTGATATGGTCTCGTTGTATTCTTCTACAACTGTCCAATCATTCCTTTCGCATATCTCATACAAGTCTAGTAGTTGATTATCTGTTGTCTGTTGTTGAGTGCTTACTCTCACATAGATTGCAACTTTAAGATTCTTTGTGGCTCCCTTTGTCATTATCTACTCCTTATGTTCAATAGTCCCATCACTATTGAATGTGAAAGTCTTCATTGCCTGGGTCTTCATTTGTTCTTCTTGATACTTGAGATAAGTGTTCTCAATATGACTGATACTTGTTCCAGCAAGTTTAGATACATCAAGAACATTAACCCCTGCCAAGATTCTCATTGTGATTCCAAAGTGTCTCAATGAATACCAAGTAAGATTTCTTTCCTCTTTCCATTCCTTACGACTGATACCGATTCCATCCATCAGTGCATTCCAATGGTTTGCCCATTTATGACCACTTAATTTTGCAGTTCCATTTACTGATGAGAAAACTAGGTCATCTTTACCAGTGAACTCTTGTCTTTCTTTGAGTCTTTCAAAATACTCACCACCCCTACAGATAATTTTTCTGTGTCGTCTAACTTTAGAGGTTTCAGGTCTTACATTGATGTGTGCAAGTTTGATTTGTTTTTCATCGGCATCATATGCAGTCTCTATTCTTTCAATGTCACCCCAAGTTAACTGCCTCAACTCTCCTACTCTCATGCAAGTGTTAGTTGAGATAAGAACATAGTCTCTAATCAACAACTTCTCTAATCTCTCTGCCTCATCAGACGCTTTTGCTTTTGATGAGTAAGTCCTCATGAAGTAAGTTAGTTTTCTGTATTCGTTAGGTGTGAAAGAATCTCTTTTGCCAACATCGTCTTGTCTGATACTCATTCGTCTAAATTCAAATGAGTCAAAGTGACATATGCCTTTTCTGTGAAGAAACTTAACCATGTGATTGATGGTTGATTGTTCGTTTCTGATAGTTACTGGTTTGACATTCTTCTTGAGGACTTTTCTGTCTCTCTCGTAGTCAAACAATGTGATTGGTTCTAATTCTGATACTTTAGTTTTCTCACCAAGAATCTCAAGGACACGATTCATTTGAGACATGATGGTGGTGAGTCTTCCTTGAGTTATGACTCCACCTTTCACATCTTGTTGCCTGTCTTCAAGATACAGGTCAACAGCTTCTCTCAATGACATACCAAAGACTTTTTTATTCTGTCTTATGTTAGTCATGAGTTTCATACCTAACTCACGACCTCTCTCAAGTGCAGTTGTTAAGTCTCTAGTCTTGAGTGACTTCCGATAGTGTGTCTTCTCCCCTTGAATCCACATCCTGAACTGAAACACATCGCCACTCTGTGCCACTCTGAATATCTGTGCCTTCCCATCTAGAATGTCGTGTTGATGACTTAAATTACCACCCTTGTTTTGTCGTCTTCTTCTTGCCATACCTTTATGTTTTGCAGTAAGTGACCAAACTTTGCACTAAAGTTTGTATCTACAGAACAAAAATACTATAAGAATAAGGGTATTGTCAAAAGTTTGTATTAAGTTTGTATCTAAATAATCCCTATTTTATAGGGTTTTCAGACGATTTCATCACTCCCACTCAATAGTAGCTGGAGGTTTGCTTGAGATGTCATAGACCACCCTGCTAACTTCTTCTATCTCATTTACTATTCGGTTAGATACATGCTCTAAAAACTCATAAGGAAGATGCGCCCATCTTGCAGTCATAAAATCCACTGTCTCTACTGCTCTTAGAGCNATAACTTCNGCATANCTCCTCTCGTCACCAACAACACCAACTGATTTTATTGGNAAATAAACNGCGAAAGCCTGGCTAACTGTTTTATATAGATCTGCTTTTACAAGCTCTTCTATAAAAATATGATCAGCCTCTTTTAAAATACTTGTCTTCTCTTTAGTGATATCTCCTAAAATTCTAACNCCAAGACCTGGACCTGGAAACGGATGCCTGTTTAACATTTCTGATGACAGGCCAAGTTCAACACCCATTCTTCTGACTTCATCTTTAAATAAGTCTCTTAATGGTTCAACTAATTCCATCTTCATTTCTTCAGGAAGCCCCCCAACATTATGATGAGATTTTATCACCCTTGCTTCTTTAGATTCTGAACCGGAAGATTCAATTACGTCAGGGTAAATGGTTCCTTGTGCTAAGAAATGAACGTCTTTTAATTTTGTTGCCTCAGCATCAAAAACATCAATAAAAGTTCTCCCAATAATTTTTCTTTTTTGTTCAGGGTCTTTTACATCTTTTAAATGTCTTAAGAATACCTCTTCACTGTCTGATTTAATGACATTTAAATTCATATTCTCTTTAAAAGTATTCATAACTTCTTCAGCTTCACCTTTTCTTAATAAGCCATTGTCTACAAAGACGCATACAAGCTTTTTGCCTATAGCTTGATGCAAAAGTGCAGCAGTGACTGAAGAATCAACTCCGCCCGAGAGACCAAGCAGGACTTTATTATCTTGAACTTGATTTTTAATTTCTTGAATTCTTTGTCCTATTAAATCGTCCATTTTCCAGTCTGTCTTTGCATCGCAGACCTTAAAAATAAAATTATCTAAGACAGTTTTACCATCTTCTGTATGAGTTACTTCAGGGTGAAATTGCAAGGCATAGATAGGCTTGCTTGTATGCTGCATTGCAGCAATGGAGCAGTTGATGTTGCTGCTACCAAATCAAAATTATCTGGTAGATCTTGCACCTGATCTCCATGGCTCATCCATACATTTAACGTTTTACCCAATTCAGAAAATAATATGCAATCTGCAGTAATCTTAAGTTCTGAATATCCAAATTCCTTTTGCTCAGATGAAATAACCTGTCCTCCAAGTTGTTCTGCAAGTGTTTGCATTCCATAACAAATACCTAAAATGGGAATATTTAAATCAAAAATTACTTGGGGAACTCTTGGTGTATAGCTATTCGTAACTGAGTCTGGACCTCCAGATAAAATAATACCTTTAGGGTTAATTGATTTGATTTTTTCTTCATTAATATCCCAAGGCAATATTTCTGAGTAGACGTTACTCTCTCTAACCCTTCTTGCAATTAATTGTGTATATTGAGATCCAAAATCTAGAACTAGAATGGTATCTATCTGCTTAGATGTAGTTGATAAATTGGCAGGCATGTTTAAATATTAACTTCTTTGGTAGTTAGGTGCTTCCTTTGTAATCATGACATCATGGACATGGCTTTCAGTCATACCAGCATTTGTAATTTCAACAAATGCACTATCCTCATGAACTTCTTTGATGGTTTTACAACCAATGTAGCCCATTGACTGCCTTAATCCACCAACTAACTGGTTTATTACATTAACTACAAGGCCTTTGTATGGAACTCTTCCCTCGATACCTTCAGGTACTAATTTTTCAGAATCTAAATCTTCTTGCATGTATCTATTTGCATCATGCCTTTCGGTCATAGCTCCAATTGAACCCATGCCACGATATGTTTTAAAACTTCTTCCTTGAAATAATTCAACTTTACCTGGCGCTTCTTCTGTTCCTGCAAATAAACCTCCAAGCATAACCGAGTCAGCGCCTGCTGCTATAGCTTTTGCTATGTCGCCTGAAAATCTTATTCCTCCATCAGCAATAATGCCTACATCATGTTTTTTGATAGCTTCTTTAATATCAAGTATTGCAGTTATTTGAGGCACACCAATCCCAGCAATAATTCGTGTTGTACAAATAGAACCAGGTCCCATTCCCACCTTCACCCCATCAACTCCAGCTTTTACTAAATCTAATGCTCCTTCAGGTGTTGCTACATTACCACCAATTATATCGATGCCTGGTAACTCTTTTTTAATCATTTTAATTGTATCAACAACGTTTTTTGAATGACCGTGTGCGCTATCAATAACAAATACATCCACTCCAGCTTGACTTAATGCTTTTGCTCGGTCAAGAGTATCCGATCCAGTTCCAAGTGCAGCACCAACCATTAGGCTGCCTGAATCATCTTTAGTTGCATCTGGATGTTCTGCTGACTTTTCAATATCTTTCATAGTAACTAGTCCGCTAAGCATTCCTGATTTATCTATCACTAACACTTTTTCAATTCGATTTTCATGCATTAGTTTTTTTACTGAGTCTTGTGGGGTTCCCTCCACTACTGTTATTAGCTCATCAAATGGGGTCATGATTGAAGAGACTAAAGCACCCAAATTATCTGCGTATCTAAAATCTCTACTTGTTACTATTCCTTTTAATTTATTATCATCAACAACAGGCATCCCAGAGATGTTGAGTTCAGTGGTTAGTTGAATTAATTCACCTATTGATTTGTCTGATTCAATTGTAATAGGGTTTCTAACAACACCGCTTTCATATTTTTTGACAGTTTTTACTTGAGAGACTTGTTCTTCAATAGAGTTATTCTTATGAATAATACCTATCCCCCCTACTTCAGCTAGAGCTATTGCCATGCTTGATTCAGTGACGGTATCCATAGCAGCAGATACCAAAGGAACCTTGATAGTTATATTTTTTGTGAGTTTTGTTTGAGTTGATGCTTCGCTAGGTATAAAGTCACTATACCTTGGCAAAAGCAGGACATCATCAAATGTTAGTGCTTTTTGTTTTACTTTTTCCATGTCGGATTATAGCAAGACTAAATTTAAAAAAAAATAATTCTTAGAATATTAGTCCTAAAATATAAATCAATGTTAATCCAGCATTAAGGACTATCAATGATTGCTCTTTCCACAACCACCCAACATATACCCATAATGTATTGGCTGATATAAAAGCCCAGTGATGATATTCCAGCTCTGGTACAAAGCTAGCCAATGAAGCTGCAATGATGAGAATACCAGTAGCAAGCCATGCCAATGATTGATAAGGTTTTTCGTTTTGTTCCATATTTAGTTAGTAATTATTTAATTGATCAGTTTTTGCCGCACATATAAAGTCATTTTTGTGAAGACCTTGAATTTTATGAGACCACCAAACAACAGTCACTTTACCCCATTCGAGAGTAATTTCTGGATGGTGATCTTCTTTATCAGCCATATCAGCGACTTTATTAGTAAAATCTACTGAATCTTTATAACTTGAAAAGCTAAAAGTTTTTTTTAACTTTTTAATACCTTCGTTCAATAAATCCCAATTATCAATTTCTTGTAGCAATATATTTACCTCATCGTCTGAAACTTTCGGAGCATCAATTCTGCATGCCTCACAAGTATTTGAAGCCAAATCATTCACTAATGCCGCCTTTGGTTAATTTTGCTGGATCTAATAATTTTTTTAACTCAGCTTTGCTCATTCCAGTTTCTTCATGAGCTACATCAATTATTGATTTGCTATCTTTATAAGCTTTTTTAGCAATAGCTGCTGCTTTGCTATAACCAATTATTCTATTGAGTGCCGTTACAAGAATGGGATTTTTTAATAAAGATTCATTTATATTTTTTGAATTTACTTTAAATGTTTTTATTGCCTTGTTTGCAAGAAGCGGCATTGCATTGCCTAAAAGATTAATACTTTTTAAAAGGTTATAAGCTACAACAGGTAACATCACATTTAATTGAAAATTTCCGCTTTGACCTGCAAGAGTTACAGTAACATCGTTTCCAATCACATCAGCACAAGCCATTGCCACGGCCTCTGGTATTACGGGATTTACCTTGCCAGGCATTATGCTGCTTCCAGGTTGAAGCGCTTCAAGTTCTATTTCCCCCAAACCGGTTAATGGTCCACTATTCATCCATCTAAGATCATTAGAAATTTTCATCAAAATAATACTTAAATTTTTAATAGCTGAAGAAAGCTCTACTGCATTATCAACGGAACTTAAACCTTGATAAAAATTCTTAGAAGGTTTGGTTTTAAACTTAGAGAGTTTATTTAATTCATAACAGAAGTTTTTTGAAAAATCTTTATGAGTATTTATGCCGGTCCCAATAGCTGTTCCGCCCTGAGGAAGTTCATTCATTCTGTTAGTAGCTAATACTATAATTTTCTTATTTGCTTCCAGCTGAGCTTTCCAACCAGATAACTCTTGTGAAAAATCAATTGGCATGGCATCCATTAAATGCGTCCTGCCTGTTTTTACGTTGCCTTTTACTTGCTTCATTTTTGTATCAATTACTTTAATTAAATGATCAAGGTTTGGGAGAAGCAATCTATGCATATCTATTAGAGCACTTACGCAAATTGCTGTTGGGATGACATCATTTGAGCTTTGGCTCATATTAACATCATCATTAGCATTAATTTTTAGTTTTGATCTTTTTGAAGCTAAATTAGCAATGACTTCATTGGCGTTCATATTGGTGCTTGTTCCGGATCCGGTTTGAAAAACATCAAGAGGGAATGAGTCGTCATGCAAACCATTTAATACATCTTTTGCAGCTGATTTAATAGCTGTAGCCTTATTTGAAGGTAATAACTTTAATTTATTGTTAGCTGCTGCTGCTGAATACTTGATTAAGCC
>JGI20151J14362_10003436_pt1 | contig 10829 bp, 10 predicted proteins | sample COG_01_FD_14362 | JGI IMG/M metagenome (IMG submission 14362) | reverse complement strand
AATCGTGGTGGACAAGTGGACCTTCGGCGCGTTCGCCAGCACCGACCTCGAGACGCAGCTACGGCGCGCGGGGATCAAGCGGATCCTCCTGGGCGGTATCCTCACCAACGTGTGCATCATGGCCACCGCGGTGCAGGCGGTGGACAGGTTCTTCCGGGTCTGTCTCGTGGAAGACGCGTGCGGCGCGTTTGACCCGGCGTGGCACGAGTACGCCGTCGAGCTCATCAACGGACCGCAGACCCTGCGAGAGAACCACCACGACTCCGTGGGTCTGTACTTTGGCGAGGTGGCGAAGCTGAGTGACGTGGAGACCGCGCTGGGGAAGTGCGGCGGGGGGAAGTGATCGACGAATCGTCGGTTGTCTGTCGTCGCGGCGCGTGCGAGGTATCTTCGTAGACTATTAANAGTCGGCGGTGAACAGGTAGACTATGTNACGCCGACCAGCTNACGAGTTGACGTGAGATGATTCATTTCGATAGACTACCTTTTAAATCATCAAAGAATAATGAAAGGGTCCGTGCGCGGCGGGCACTACTTCATCGCGGCGGCGACGTCTGTGGAGGGTGCCGTCCACCCCACGATGCCGTTCTGAGCCGTGATCATCGCCAGCGTAGCCGCCTTGAACTCCGGGAAGTAGCTCTCCGTGGCGTCCTCCACGAGCAGGCACTCGTACCCGCGGTCGTTAGCCTCTCGCATCGTCGTCTGCACGCAAACCTCGGTGGTGACCCCGGTGAACACGAGCTGTTTCACCCCCAAAGACTTCAGTCGCGCGTCCAGGTCGGTGCCGAAAAACGCACCCTTCCCCGGCTTGTGAATCACAATCTCGCCGTCCAGCGCGGACAGCGGTGGGACCAGCTCGTTGCCCGGCTCGCCCGCGACGAGCACCCTGCTACCCTCGATCCCGCCCTCGATCACCTCGCCGATCGCGGGGCACCGGGACTTCTTCGCCGGCGGGCAATCGCTGAGGTCCGCGACGTGCGCTTCCAGCGTGTGAACCACGGGGATCCCCGCGGCTCTCGCGGCGTCGAGCACCGCTTTGGCCGCGGGGATCGCCGCGCGAAGGGGCGCGACGTCGTTGCCGAGGCTCGCGCCGAACCCGCCTTCGTCGCAAAAGTCCCTCTGCCAGTCCACCATGACCAGCGCGCACTCGCCCGCGTTCCATTTAAACGGGAAAGGCGTCGCGGATTGAACCTCGCCGGCGGAGTGCGACGACTTTTTCCCGGCTCGCATCGTCAGCTCGCGAAGCCGCGACGCGCCAGGCACGGACGGCATCGCGTCGAGCGCGGTACACACCGCGTCGCACGTAGCGGTGGATCCGAACACCCCGCCCTGCATGTGCACCATCTTGATCGCCGCCGCGTGGTTCCCCGCGTCGGTGGCGCCGGTGCCGTCTTCGAGCAGGAGGCACTCGTACCCGCGGTCGTTAGCCTCGCGCATCGTGGTGTGGACGCAGACGTCGGTGGTGATGCCGCCGAGGATGATACGCTTGATCCCACGCGAGCGGAGGATCAGGTCCAGGTCCGTCGCGCAGAACGAACCTTTCCCTGGCTTGTCCACCACGTCCTCCCCCGCGAACGGGTAGAGCTCGGGGATGAGATCCCAGCCGGGTTCGCCCCTGACGAGGATCTTGCCGCACGGCCCGGGATCCCCGATGCCGGCGCCCGCCTGCCGCGACCTCCACCGCTTGTTATCGGGGAGGCACGCGAGGGACGGGCGGTGGCCCTCGCGGGTGTGGATGACCCGCACGCCGGCGGCTCGCGCGGCGGCGAGGCATCGGCGCAGAGGTTCGATGGGCGCCCTGGTCAGCGACACGTCGTAGCCCATCTGTGCGACGTAGCCGCCGAGGCCGCAGAAGTCGGTCTGCATGTCGATGAGCACGAGGGCGACGTCATCGGCGTTGAGTGAGCCGTCGTAGGGCCACGCGTACGGCGTCGCGGACGTGACTTGGGACATCCGCCCGAGTTGACTAAAAGTAGTCTACTTGAGGTTTGGTAAGATTCGTGGCCGCGTGGGCGGGTGGGAGGTCCTGCTCAGACGGTCCGAATCACTTCACCTTCTTGGACGCGGCGGCGGCGGTCCTGGACGTGGCCTTGCGCTTGAAGTGCCAGGAGATGAACTTGGACGCGACGGCGAAGGATAGGATCCTGGCCGCGCCGGTCTCCACGAGGTGGTCGTAGAACTCCGAGGCTTTTCCAATCGGATCGGCGAGGAAGCCCGCGAGGATCTCTTTGCCGCGCTCGAGGTGGGTGCCGAGGTCCTCCAGCGATAACTGCGAGAGGTGGAAAGCGACGTAGCACACGATGAAGAGGAAGACGGTCTCCTTTCTCATGAAGACGAAGCAGGCGACGCGTGCGTCGTGGCTGGCGCGTTCGGCTTTGTTTAGCCCCGAGTTTTGTTTGGCTCTCCTGTCGTCGGGGGTCGTAACAGGCGCGGTGAGAAATTGTTACCGCGCGAGTGGCGAAAGGTCGAATGGACTTTTCGATTCTCAAAAATCTGACTCTTCGTTCCGAAAGGTCGCGGCAATGTTGGATCGGACCAATCACAGCGCGTTTCGCCTTGACAACCGGGCCGAAATCCGCGCCAAATACTGTTGTTCACCACAAACTTGCACGAAAAGCCGTGCAGTTCACGTCGCACGGAAAACACGCACGACGAGACACCATGCCTGTCGGCACAGGCATCAAGAGGGAAAAAGTCCCCTTTCAGCAGGTCCTCCTGCAGCTCTCCCCGTTCTTCTGGCAGGGAGACGCGTCATGGGCCTGGAACACCAAGGTTCCTTTCTGGACCGGTGAGAATCAATCCCGAATTTAAACAAATTGATGACGTTTCCGGCTCCCGGAGACGCGCCGCGGCGCGCGCGCCGAATCTCTCCGCGTCTCCTTCGATCTAAAATTCAATTCAAACGCACGGACTGACGATGTTTCCGCGCTCCAATCCATCCCAGGTTCCGGCGAGATGGAGGCTTTCTGCGAGCTCTTCTTCGATAACCTCGCCACCCTTCTCGGCGTGACCGGCGCCGCGATGGACGTGGGCAATCTCGCGGGCAGTGGGAGCTTCGCTTCCGCGACCGACCTGTTCAAAAACACCGTCACGAGCGAGTGGACGAGGATCTACTACGAGTGGAACATCCCCGCCTGCGGCCTCGGCCTCCTCTTCGGCAACATCTGGTTCGCCTGGCTCGCCACGCGCCTGGCGACCAAGGAGAACCGCCTCGATGTCACCGCTCAGCCCTACGGCCTGAACACCACCGTCATCTACATCACCGTCTACGCCATCTCGTTGCCCGCTCTCAACGCCGGCGTCACCAAGTACAACCCCGGAGACTCCGCTTCGGACGCTGACTCCATCGCGATGGGCAAGAAGGCGGCCGAGTACGGCTGGAAGGTGTCCGTCGCGGCGAACTTCGTCATCGGCTTCATGGAAATTCTCGGCTGCTTCCTCGGCGACGTCATTCGTAACACGGTCCCAACCGCCGCGGTCTACGTTCCTCTCGCGGGTGTCGGCTTCGTCTGGCTCGCGTTCTCCCCTATGCTCACCATCGCCAAGGCTCCCATGATGTGCCTCCTGCCCTTCATGGTGGTCGTCTTTGGTTTCTTTGGAAACGTCCGCTACCCCGTCTACGGCAAGGTTACGTTCCCCATCGCGCTCATGGCCATCCTGATGTCCGTCATCTTCGGCTGGGCCGGTGCGTGCAAGCGCAGCACCGAAGTACTCGGCGGCGCCTACGGTGGCGATGATGGCGTTTCGGTTTCCGACTTCTACAACGGATTCAGGGCCATCAGCGGAACCGGATCCTCCGGAACTTGCCAGGGCACCGATAAGGCCGCCGCCAAGGCTGCCTGGAAGACCTACGCCTTCAAGGGTGACATTTACGGCGGCTTCGGTAAGGGTCTCGCCGGCCTCAGCGAGTCCGAGCTCATGGAGGACTTCGCCGCGCCCGCGCTTCTCTTCGGTATGATCGGCTTCCTCGGCACCATGACCTGCGTCGAATCCGCCGAGGCGGCCGGTGACGCCTACCCCATGTCCGAGATTATGATCGTCGATGGCATCGGCACATGCATGGCGGCCCTCGCCGGTGGCATGTTCGGTACCACCGTGTACATCGGCCACCCCGTGCACAAGGCTCTCGGCGCCAAGATCGGCTACTCCATGCTCAACGGCATCGCCTACTTCATCTTCCTCGCCACCGGCCTGTTCGCGTGCCTTTACAATGTCATTCCCGAGTGTGCCAGCGGTGCCATCCTGGTCTTCGTCGGTCTGCTCCTCGCCCGCCAGGGCTTCGAGGAGACCCCCGAGCGCCACTACCCTTGCATTCTGCTCGGCCTCATGCCCTTCATCTGCAACTGGGCCTGGCTCGAGTCCGACGGCAACGCCAGCAAGAACATGGGCGTTCTCACGCTCGGCCCCTCCGGCGGCATCGTGCAGGGTATCATCCTCGCCGCGCTCACCGCGTGGGCCATCGATCGCAAGTTCGAGGAGGTGACCATCTTCTCCATCGTCTGCGGGTTCCTTTCCCTCTTCGGCATCGCGTTCTCCCACAACGATCTCGTCTACTCTTACGGAGTGTGGGGCGCCGAGCACCAGACCCTCGACGTCTACGCCGACGGCTCCGGCGTCAACAAGGATTCCGGAACCCCTGAGGAGGCTTACAACGGCTGGCGCTGGTGCATCGGCTTCTTCATGGTCGCCTTCTTCTCCGCCCTCCACATCCCCTTCCAGAAGGGCAACAAGTACACCAAGTTTGAGTCCGTCCCCCCTCGCATCGAAGACGACGCGGAGGATCCCTACGACTTCTCGGTGCACGCCGCCACGGAGGTGGAGATTCCCAAGTAATCGAGGCCTAAATTCGGCCTCGGGCAGTCGTGGCCAACCTGCTGTACCAAAACCACGCCAATCTTCCAAGGGAGCCAACCTAAACTAGAGCTGGCTCAGGCAGTCAAAGGCAAACCTGCTGTAAAACAACCTTCGACACTAGTGAAAGGCTAGTGAGAGGCGCACACACACTGCAGCCGCCCATCTCCGGCGAAATCATAAATAACGCCTCACAACGTTGAGGCTGACCAATTCTTTTGCGGATGAACGAGGGACTGATGTACATACCACACCTCAGGCATTCCAAGTTGTAATGGAGATTATAAATGTTATTTCTACTCGCAAACTCGTCGACCGCGCGGCGAAAGGGTACCGCTTCCAAAATCCAAACCGATCACAGCGGCGCGGCGGCGGCGAACAGGTTACTCGGGTCCACCCGTCGTTTCAACTCCCTCAGCCGCGCCGCGTTTTCTTCCCCAAACGCCAGCGCCGTCTCCGTCTCCGCGGCATTACCCGGCCGTCGGAACCTGTCGATGTCCACGGCGTAGCACCCGACGCCGACGCCCCTCAGCGAGTCGAACGCGTCGTCGGCCCACGACTCCGCCGCGCTTCTCGAGTCGGCACCCGGATCCGTCCACAGGGCTATGATCACCACGCTCCACTCCCACTCCCGATGCGGAAACGCCATCGTTTCGTCGTCGCCGCCGGGTCCGCCGCGACGCACGGCGCCTCCCGCGTGCTGCATCATGATGAGGGAGTCGTCCGTGGGCGCGGCGGCGGCGGCGGCGGCGACGGCGGCGGCGCCGTCGGCTCCGAGCTCGTCGACGAACCATTGGCGGACGTAGGAGAACATCCCGGGTGTCGCCTGGGACGGCACGCCGTCCCCGTCCCCGGGTGCCGACTTTTCGTCCCCGTCCCCATCCCCGTCCCCGTCGTCGGGGAGCATGCTGTGGTAGGGCACGTCGCAGTACCTCGACTTGGTCAGGTGTTTGGTCTCCAGCCCGAGCTCGCGCGCGACGTCCGCGGGAAGATCCCCGTCGACTGCGCAGGGGAACACGCCGAGCGTGACCCCACCGCCGCCGCCGCCTCCCGCGCCACGCGTCGCGCACACGTCCACCTGTATCCCCTCGGGAAGCCCGCGGGCGATCGCCTCGATGGCCGTGAGGCGATCGGCGGCGGCGGCGGCGTTTGGCGACGGCGGGTGGATCAATCGGCCGTGCTCCACAGTCTTTGGTATTTGGTACGCTCGCAAGGTCACGGCGGTGACCACCGCGAGCGCGGCCGCGGCGCCGCGGCACCCCCACCACATCTCCCGCTCCAGCTCGTCCATGTCCGCGTTCGTTGAGCCCAGGGTTCGAACGGTTCCATCCGCGGTGACGACGCGCATGGCGACGACGCTCTGCACGGAGAGCCCGCGCTTCCTGTGAACAAAACACGTCGTCAGTCTACTTGCCCGTACGAGAAGAGTTGAAATGAACTCACCTGGCGAGGCGTCCGATGCCTCCCGCGAGGATGGATCCTACGCCGACGCCCGCGAACACGCCGGTGGGCACCGCGAGCCCGTGGGTCTGCGCGCACTCGTTCACCTGCCCGAGGAGGGCGCCCGGGCCGATCGTCACGCTCGCGGTCGCCGGGTCGCATCGCGTCGAGTTCATCCGGGCGAAGTGGATGAGGACCGCGCCGTGGCGCACGCAGAGCTCGGAATGGCCGCCGCCGCACAGGGTCATGGGCACGCCGTCGCCGTCGTTTTCGGTGGAACCCCAGAGGCCGCGCTCGATCCCGGCGGTGACGAAGCGGACCGCGAGGACCACGTCGCGTTCGCACGCGGGCTGGAGCGCGCACGGGGGTCGCCTGCGCTCGTGAAGGCACGCGTAATTCGCGCCCGCCGCGGCCGAGAGGCAGGCGTCGTATCCGGGCGTGTCCGGCAGGTGCACGCCGCCCTCGGGGCTGAAATCCCCGAGGTGCGACGCGACGAGGTCCTCGAGCGCTCCCATGGCGATCGGGGGCGGGAGGTCGCCGGTGCGGTGAAGGGGCGGTTGGAGGGCGAACGAAGTGCGGGTCGTGAGAATGTGCGTTGTTATTTTACAANCGGCGCGAGGCGAACTCTCGTCGAACCTCCCCGATCTCGCGGTCGTNTACTACGCNCGCGCCGCCCCTTCCAGCAGCGGCGACGAGTCGCCGCCGTCCAACCTGACGCTCGCCGCGGACATGCACGAAGGCATCCAAGAGGTCTTCGCGCGGGGCGTCGTCGTCGCGCGCGAGCCGATGACGGTCATCATCAGCGACTCCAGCGCGTGCGCCATTTTCTTGTCACCGACGTCCCTCGCCTTGTCCACGGGGTAATGTCCCAGACAGTCGCGGTGCGTGAGCTGCCAGGGCGCGGCCGCGAGGAGCTCGTCCACGAGCGCGGGGGCGTTCGGCGAGCCACTCGCCGCGAGATCGTGGAGCGGCGTCGCCTGGCTGGCCGACATCTTGACCCTCGCGCCCAACGACAGGAGGTGTCGCACCGCGTCGGGACGACCGCGTCCCGCTGCCCAGTGCAACGCCGTCCGTCCCACGAAATCCCCCTTGTTCAGCAGCCGTTCCCGGTCTTTCCCGGCGTCGAGCGCGAATTCGATGCCCTCGACGTCGTCGTTACCGGCAGCCTCGCGCACCCAGCGCTCGGGCTTGCCCCTTCTAGGGCGAGCGTAAGTCATGGCGCGCGTTTGGTTGTGGTGATTGATGTTTGGCCTCTCCGAAACAGTGAAAGGCGGTCGAAGATCATCAGTTCAACTGGAGAAAAAATGGAATGGCCTCACGAAAAACCGTTATTCCGAAAGCGAATTGCGTAATCATCACAAAACTCGACTCGTCAAACACACTCAGACCTCGTTCATAATACTCGTATACGAAGCCTTTCCCACACATTTTTACATTTTCACGACCCGGTTTTGTCGCCGTCACGCCCCTTGAAGCAGCGGCCTGTGGACGCTGCTCTCCGGCGAGTTGAGGCTGATGGACACGACGGTGAGGCACGACGGCATGATCGAGTACGTGCGGTCGCTCGCCATCGCGTGCTCCGCGCCGGTGACGGTCATGGCGGCAGCCTCGAGCGCGCGAACCACGGCGGTATACCCCGCGTTCTTTGCCCTCTCGACGGGCATGCGACCAGTGATGTCTTTCTTCGTGAGCTGCCAGGGCGCGGCGGCGACGAGATCATCCACGAGTGAGGGGGCGCACGCCGCGCCCGAGCAGGCGAGGTCGTGGAGCGGGGTCTGGTGCGTGCTCGAGAGCCGTACCCTCGCGCCCAACGACAGGAGGTGTCGCACCGCGTCGGCCCGGCCACGTCCAGCCGCCCAGTGCAACGCAGTTCGTCCCGAGATGTCGCCCTTGTTCAACGCGGCGTCCCTGTCGCTCGCGGCGTCGAGCGCGGAGTCGATGGCCTCGACGTCGTCGTTTCCGGCAGCCTCGCGCACCCAGCGCGAGGGCATGCCTCTTTTGTGAGGAATGTACCGCATGGCGCGCGCGTGTTCTGACGCGCCGCATAACGAGATGGAAAAGGTATCGCGTCGGAAGATTTTTTGGCTAACAAAACATGACGGCAGTCTCATTGCCCATACGGAAATAAAATAAAATCGGGCGAAATCAGATTCCTTTGACAGATGCGCCGCGTCAGCTGGGTTTTTGCGCGGTCGCAAACGAGTTGTTGGATCTGATCTCGCAGCCAGCCAGTCAGGCAGGCGCGCGTTTCTCTCGAATACGTTAAGAGTTACAGACTACGGTACCCTCCCTACAGCGTCGTCCCTCCGTACGCGTGCTCCACCGGCGTGGGAGGCTTCATCCCGCTCACCCAATCGCTCGCGTGCGTGGGCAGCAACCCCATGGAGTTCAGCTTGTACAGCCCCATCGCCAGACCCGCGAGCTGGATGGCGCAGAAAACGAGCCTCGGACCCGTGACATCCGTGCTTGCATCCGCGAACCGCTCGAACGTCTTACCGCTCGCCATGATAGCCTTGATGGGCTGGAACAGGCCGTTACCCACGACCATCATGGAGAAGATCTGCACGCCGCTTCCCGCCATGTACATCATGAAACCCGTCATGCCGATGGCCTGCACCTGCGACATGGCAAACTGATACGCCTTTTGCGTGCGCGCCGCGGAGGTGAGGGGGCCGGCGACCGCGCCGCCGCCCTTCGGCGCGTCGATCTTGCCCTTACCGCCGCCGCCGCCGCCGCCGCCCGAGTTGGAGGCATCGCCGTCCTGCGATTGTGTCGGAGATGTGTGTCGGGTCAGCCGAGTGTGCGCAGAGGGAGGAGTCGAGGTGGAGTCAAACCTAGAAATTCGGTGAGAGTTCGAGGGGGCGGGTGGATGTGTGGGGCGGTTTCAGGACGCACCCCGAGCTCTCGCAGCGACGCGTATCCCGGTGGGTTCGCCGGTGCGTTGTTGCCGGACGTGCTCGCGTCGGCGAAATCCAGTCGCCACTTGGCGTCCATGTTTCCGTCAATGAGATGAGAGATCGGGGTGGATGATCGATCGATCCGCGTGAGATCGGGCGCGCGCCTCGTGGCCTGGAGCCGACGCGGGGGGATCGGGGTCGGTCGCTCGGTCTCGCGACGGAGCTCTCTCGCGCCTTCGACGGAACGGGCGGGATGCGGTGGCTGACGACGGTCACCCGAGCGCCTGGGTATGTGCGAGGGTCCGCGGCAAGATCGCTCACTATTTCGTCGAAGGACGGAATTTACGCACGAGTTTGTAATACGTACGAGCAAATAGACTGAGCGTATTAACAATTCGAAATAATTAACGTGTAGTACGACGTAGTAAACCGTAATCACGTGCCTATTTGCCCGTGTGACGTGCATTTAATTATTTCGCAAGTCAGGGGCTCTGTGGTTCATGGACGCGTGAAACACACAACGAGCGCGGCGTCGGTCTTATATTTCAATGCAAGTACAGCGAGCGGGCGGGTCGGGTCGGGTCGGGACGTGTCGATCACCGCGTCACCACTTCTCGAACGGAGCCCCCGGCGACGGGACGATGATCTTCGCCGCCGACTCCAACTCCGCCACCTCGCCCTCCTCGAGCCGCCACCCGAGGCACCCGACGACAGCCTCCGCCTGCCTGGTGTCCTTCGCGCCCGGGATCGGCACCGTTCCCTTGGTCATGCAGTAGTTCACGGCCACCTGCGCGGGAGTCACTCCGCCGTGGTTAGCGCCAATCTCAGCCATCAGGTCCACCAGCGCATCCGCAGATTTTAACTTTTCCTCGCTCAGGATCCTCGCGCGCGGTCCCTCGGCTTTGACTCCCTCGCCGAGTTTAGCCGAGTACTTACCCGTGAGCAGGCCTTGGGCCATGGGGGAGTACGCGACGGGGGTGACGCCGCACTCGTTGCACGCGTCAATCACGCCAGTCTCGAGCTCCGGAGTTCGGTACACCAACGAGTACTGGATCTGGTTAGACGCGAACGGCACGCCGCGTTCTTTGAACTTCTTCGATGCTTTTGCGATGCGCTCGGCGTTGAAGTTGCTCACGCCCACGGCGCGGCACAGGCCTTGCTCGTAGCACAGGCACAGGCCCTCGAGGAATGCGTCGTTGCACGCCTCGGTGATGCCCGGAAGGCCGAACGCGGGCCAGTGCTGCATGTAGAGCGCCACTTTCCTGACGCCCATGCGTGCCATGGACGCCCTGAGGGCGTTGGGGACGTCCTCGGCGCGGAAGCGGAAGGGGATGGGCGCGAATTTGGTGGCGAGGAGGGGCGGGCAGAGCGTGGCGTCGGACGCGGTCTCTTTCATGAAGTCGCGAATGAGTTCCTCGGATTTACCAAAGCCATAAACTTCGGCGGTGTCGATGAAGTCGACGCCGCCCGCGAGTAAGGCGCGGTAGGCGTCCAGGTTCTTGGCGCGGTCGCCCTCCCAGTCGGAGCCCCAGTAGCCGCTGCGGTCGCCCCACGCCCACGCGCCCGCGCCGGTGGCCGCGACGGAGAGGTCGCTCGTGCCGAGAGTCACGCGATCGGTCGCGCTCTTGAATGTGTTGCCCG
>JGI20151J14362_10003433_pt1 | contig 10839 bp, 8 predicted proteins | sample COG_01_FD_14362 | JGI IMG/M metagenome (IMG submission 14362) | reverse complement strand
GGGAATTCCAAAAAAGAGAAGAAAAAGGAAGAAAAAGAAGGTTTATTAGAAGAGACAAACACAGTTGAATTGTGTCATTAAAAAAAAAAAAATATCTTTCTGCATCAGCTCAAAATATCTTCACATCAACACACACATACACACACAAACACACACACATGTTTACCACATCCACCGCGAGAACGACTTTGACGACTTTGACGACGACTTTTTTTCCTCCTCGGTTTCGTTCTTTATATTCTTCTCGCTTTGGAGGAAAGAAGAAGACGACGACGAGGACGAGGGCGAACTCGATGATGATGGATGACGAGAAACGAACGATACCTCAATTGGAAACCGAGGACGCATTTATAAAAACGATCAACTCGGAAGGCGTGCACGTGGTGGAGTTCGTCGCCGGGTGGTGTCGGAAATGTAAAACGTTGAACGGGAAAATGGAATATTTCGCGGTCGAACACCCGGAGGTTACGTTTGATAAAATCGATGTGAACATGGTGCCTCAAGATTTCATCAAATCGCAAAACGTGACGAAGATGCCGACGGTGAAGATTTTCGTGAGCGGGAAGAGCGTGTACGAGAAAGTAGGGTTTGAAACCGTGCGAGAGATTCTGGACGAGTTGAGTTTTCGTTTGAAACAGTTGGAGGAGGAAAACGCGTCGAAGCCGGCGGCGTCAAAGTAGATACTAGTAGTAGATACTTTTTTGCGACGCGTTGTTATTGTATAATATTTATGTTTTGATTGTGTTTTATTCAGAATCCGCACGAACACTTTGGAATGTGCTGAAAGTATCTTTGCAAAATAACCGTGGCGACGTTTCGCACCGACCACCATAAAAAGGACGATTCGAAATGGTTCTCGTCGTCGTCTTCGTCGCCGTCGTCGTTCAACACGCGCACTTTTATTGTCACCATCGGTTGGCGAAAGTGCGTCTGCCGAGCTTCACTTTCGTTTGCACTCGCCAACAGTAACTTCGGTTCCCATTTTTTGTCTTCCGACGAAGAAGTGAAATTTTGAAACTCGCTCGCGGTCATCGCGTTGTATTTTTGCGCGAAGGACGCGTTGAGCGAGTTTAAATCTACACCGTGCGTACGCTCGAGCGTTTCGACGGTCCAGCCGTTGTTTCTCGCGCCAACTAAACGAAATTGAACGATGCCTTCTTCTTTCATGGTTTCAACGAGCGGGTCGTTCTCGTCGTCGTCGATTTCAAAGCGGTCGTCCGATTTCATCACGTCTACGATACTTTGCACTTTGTCGCGGCGCCGTCGTTTTTTGTCGCTATTCTCTACTCTGCTATTATCAACGAGAGCTCGCATCGCGGACATCTCGTCTTCCACGTTTAATTGATTCCCGATGACGACTAATCTACTACCCGGTAACGCGAATTTAGCTTCTACTCCGCTCACTAGAGTCACCTCAACGCGTCCTCTGCCGGAGACCGAAACGTCCCACAGACCGTTTACGGATGCGAAACGGACCATACCTTTTGCTCTCGCAACGTTTGATTTCCGTATCCATCGTTGGAACTGGACGAAATCAATCATCTCTAAAGTTTCAAAATCGACCGCATCTTTGGTATCCTCGTTTCCGCTTGAAGCAAACGACGTCTTGAACGTCCTCGAGTGTCTCCCAAGTTGTAAAGGGCCACCACCACTAGATTTCTTATCGGACATATTTACGCGCAGCTTACCCAACGAACTTAACGACTCCCCGTAATCGTTCACCACCAAACGTTTCCTCGCGCTGCTCAAATCCGTGCCTTGCTTCCCTTCCGGTTCAAAAATATCGTACCGCGCGTCGATGACGCTTTCAATGTTAATCTTCCCTCGCTCGATTGGAACTATTTTCACCGCCAAGTCAACATCGTCGTCGTCGCCATTTATGTTCGTCTTCCCGAACGCCTCTCGAACGTTCATCGTCGCCGACTCGATTCTCCTTTCGTCTCCGTCCAGCAAATCCACCTTGTTCAAAAACACCGCGTCGCTCGCTCGAATCTGCGCAAACCACGCCTCGCGTTCATACTCCGGTCCTCCTCTCTCCGCCACCTCCGCATCTACCACGCAACACACGCAATCCAATCGTATCCTCGCAAACTTCCCGAACGCTTTATCTAAACTCATCACCAAATCCGTCGGATTGACAATCCCGCTCGTCTCTACGAACAAATATTCCGCCGCTTCCACTTGATCTCTCCTCAACAAATTTGAAACGTCTTTTTCAAACTGTTCGTTCAAAGAACAACACACGCACCCATTCGTCAGCTCCATCACTTCCTCGCGACTATTATCGTCCTTCAACGTTCGCTTCACCAACTCCGCGTCCACGTTCACGCCGGCGTAGTCATTCACCGCCACCACAACCTTCAAATCGCTCTGCGTTTGCGTCAAAACGTGTTTCAACACAGTCGTTTTCCCGGACCCGAGGTGTCCCAACACCAGAACAGTTGGTAAACGCGACGTCGTTTTCGGTTTTGCAATCGTCCGGAGCTCGTAATTCCGGAACATGTTCACTTGGTCGACGTCTTTATCCGACGACGATTTTGCTCTCATCGAGACGTAACTGTATTTGTTTTTCTTCTTCCTCGCATCAAAAAAAGAGACCGAAAAGCCAAAGTCGCTTTTTCTGTTTCCTCGGATATCCCCGCTGTTGGTGTTGTTTCTCAGCGCAGCAACTTGCAGCAGCATGTCGTCGTCGATGTCATTTCGCGTTTGTTGAGAGTGAGAGATTTGTGAGTTTCTTTTTGTACAAAAATGGAATTGCGAGTGGTTTTTTATGGGAGCTATTAACATATTGCTTACTATCATAATACTCCTTGAAAAATACGCTCACGCGACAAATCGAGAACACAGCGTTATCGGAAAAACAATTTTCGGATCGAACGCGTAATTCACTTTGAATATAACCACCAGCTTCCACTCAATTCTGGCGTAATTCGTGGGAGGACTGGTCGCTTGATTCGCGAAACTCAATCCTCCTTGCTCCGTCACGGACAACTGAAAATTAAAATTTTCAAAGCTCATCATTTCAGGTTTAAGAAAAGATTGCGGAAAATACCCGCTGGACACGACGTAGTCGCTAAAACAGTGCCCGGCGATGGAAATAGAGCGGCGAAATTCGTATCGCGCGTTTTGGATTTCTTTTTTACTGCTGTTTTTCAATTGCATTTGCAACGCGGAGCGTAAAGCTTGGTTTCTCCACACGTCATCGGCGACAGAAAAGTGATCGCGTTCGAGCCACACGCGGCCTTCAAGATCTCCGTTTTTGGAACCGCCGCAGCACATGAAAGAAGGAACAGAGACGGAAATTTTGCGGTCGGTTGGTGTTCCCAAGTGCTTGTTGGCAGAAATAGATAAATATTTCCCGACGTGATGACAATCGCATTTAAAATCAACGTCTCTTCCGAACGCATTCTTAAATGCATTACCATAATCTACATCGAGATACACGCCGAATTGCCACTTTACGTAGCACGTTGTCCTACCTCCGCCGAAATAAAAGCTCGGTGCATCGATTATCTCATCAAATTTAAACCGTAATACTATTCTCTCTCCTTCGCGAAATGTTCGATTTTGGTCCTCCAAAGATAACAAATTGAACTCTTTCGAATAGCTCGTTTTCCTTCTCGTGTGTGTTTTCCTATGTTTTCCCGACCCACTCTCCCAGTGCCCATACTCGTTACATTTCAAAAAAACTTTCACGCCTCCTTTAGTCTTGAACTCGTTCTTCACGTCCAAAATAACATCCCCTGTGAAATCCTCGTCGTACGCGATCGTATTGAAATCCTCTCTAAACGTCGGCACGTCCCTCTCCACACGTAACTCGACCAATGGCACGTTCTTCTTTTTATCAAAGTGTTCGTACCGGACGCCGACCCTCTTCGTTTCCGTCAATCGCGCGGCGGTTTTCGTTTCGTACGCGTTCATCGGTTTCATCCAGGTTGGATCGTCCGTTTCTTTCGCGCTCTGTTTCAAATCCTCCTCCTCGTTGTTATATCCGTTTCCGTTAACACCGCTCTTCCTCTCCTCCACGGCCAATGGCAGCGTCGTCGCGTCGTCCTCGTCCTCCTCGTCCTTTTCCTCCATCTCGATCTTCCTGCTCCACGCCGCTAAAGTTCGATTATTCTTCTCTTCTCTGCCCTCTCCTTTTCCGGGTATATTCCCACCACCTTGACCTCCGCTCCTTTTCCTCTCCTCCTCAATCGCCTCTTCGAAATCTGTAAACTCCCACTTTTTCACCAACCGTTTCAAATCCTCTCTGTTTTTCTCCCAGTCGGTGATGTACGTCGCCGTTTCCGTGCAACATCGCAAGCGGAAGTTGACGAATAAGATGTTCTTCAAACACATCCCGAGTTGTTCGCACGAGATTTTTTTCTCCTTGGATGCGACTTCTGTTATGAAAAGAGTCGTCTTCTCGTGAGAAGAGAGCGAGGAAGAGCAGAGCTCGCGAGAAAGTGCGCTGAATGCGGCCGCGTCCATGGTGAAAATGCACTCCTCTTCTTCTTCCGCGAGTTGTTTCTCTCTCTCTTTTCTGCGCGCGCGTGGAGAGAACTTTTTATAACGAACTCTCTTTAAGTTTACGAGATACGTTTTTTCTCCACTTTTAAAGACGTGCACGCGCGCGCGACGACAACAACGACAACACCACCAACATCAGAAGAAAACGCGCGTATTTTTCGAAAGAATGGGAAAAGGAGTACTATTCGGCGGCGGTAAACCGCCGAAAAGTGCGTCTCTGATGGGAAACGACGAGCAACACGAAACGTACAAATTGGAACAGAAGGAGAGATTTTACGCGTCGAGAAGAAGAGGAGGAGAAGAAGAAGAAGAGGAGAAAACTCGAGCGCGGAAGAGAATTACGAAGAGCATCAAGCGAGGCGCGTTCACCGGGTTGACCCTGAAAGGCGGCGTGAACGTGTTCGCGGTGCTCTCGAGATATTTGCGAGGAAAAACGACGAGAGAACAGTTGAAAGCGAGAGAGGCGTTTGAAGACGCGGTGAAGTTTAGTGTGTTCGTGGGGTCGTTCGCGGGCGCGTACGTGACGTCGGACGAAGTTCTCGCGTGGAAGTTTGGCGCGGAGAAGACGAAACGGTACCGAGCGTTCGTATCTGGGGTGGTGGCGTCGCCGAGTTTTCTCTTGGCCGGCGCGAAGCCGAACTATTCGTTGGCGTCGTATCTTTCGCTGAAGGCGTTGGTGTTGATGAGTCGGGTAGGCGCGAAAAGTGAGAACGAACGGGTCAGAAGTTTATTTCGGGTGGCGAATTGGGAACACGCGGACGTGGCGGTGGTGACGGGCAGTGCGGTAGTTATTTTGGGGTGTTTTATTTTGAAACCAGAGGCGGTGAGAGGCGCGTACGGCGCGTTTTTAGATCGACACTGCGGCAAGACGAAAAGGCAGGTGGAAGCGTTGAGAGAGTTGTGTTTTCTACCTGAAAACGATCCAGAAGGCAAAGGGGAAGAGATGTTTCGCGAGTATTGTGAGAGAACGGCGATTGTGTTGAATAAAACTGGGTCGTTGAGCGCGGCGAAAAAAGACGAAATGTTGAGAGCGATTCAAAGAGGAGGAGAAGGAGGAGGAGTAAAACTCCCGTACTCGAGAGACGCCGTGTACAGGAAGTTTTTCATGAACGATGCGAATCCAATCGAGCATTTTCTCGCGTTCGTAAAAAATTCGTGGGGAACTTCTTTCATCAGCCACGTTCCGATTTACGTCTTCCCTGCGATTCTCTTACACCGAGAGAAACTGTTGAAAGATCCCAAGTTGCTCGGCAAACTTTTCGCCGGCATCGCGCGGTCGTCGTTGTTCTTAACCGTGTATTGCGCATTGGCTTGGCAAGGTCCGGACGTGCTCGGCCGTTTGACGAAAAAAGTCACGCCAACGACCTTAGTTTGTGGCGTCCCACTCGCTGGTGCGGCGACGTTCATAGAAAAAAAATCCCGCCGCGGTGAACTCGCGACGTATTGTCTCGACAAATCCTTGGAATCCGTCGTCATCTCCATGCTCTCCTGGGGATACATCCCTAAATCCTGGAAAGACAAACGACTGGACGTCCTCCTCTTCGCGTTTGCCGCCGGTACCATATGCATGTGTTACGACCGCAAGCGTGAATCCTTCCGCTCCAACTACTTGAACGTCTTCGATTTCATCCTCGGCAACCGCGGCCACTCGAGACATAAAATTCGACACGTCGGCTCGTACGAGATTTTATTCCAACCGCCCTCGGTGGTTGATTTAGACGCTTTGCTCCTCGACAATACTACTAACACTAACGATGCGAGTTTTGTAGATAATAAAAAGAGTGCGGTGAAGTCGCGTTTGAGTGAAGGTAAAGGAATAGCAAACTAGGAATAATACTAATAATGATACCATAGAATACGCGCTTTTGACTCTCCCAAAACTATCTTTTCTCTTTCTCTCTCTCGGGAAATATCTTCACTCTTTTTATAAAACCACAGACACTCTGTTTACACGACACACACACACTTACACGCGATGTCCTCAGCAGCACCACTCTGCGCTGCCGTTATCCCTTCTTCTTCATCATCTCCGAGCGTTGGAAGCACTCGAAAGTGCGCTTCTTCTTCGTCCGTGTCCGCGCGAGGAAGACGACGAAATTTCCAAAAAGTGCGAGCGACGCAAGACCTCCTCGGTTTCGATTTAAACCCAGCCGCGTTGGGGTTTCTCTGCGTCATGGTCGTTTGGGGAATCCCACAGACGTTAGGGATGAGCAGGTTAGACGGGAACGAGAAAATCGCGCGAGAGAAAATGTCGGAGTGGGGGATAGATACCTCGACGAAAGAAGGCAACGCGGATTACATTTATAAGAATAACTACGGTGCGGTGCAAGCGCGGTTTAAGAAAGAGTGCGAAAAGAGAGAGGCGAGAAAGCGGAGGATTACTTGTGATGTGATGCATAAACACCGTAGTATTATGATAGCGTTTTGATGTGTATTAAAACCTTAATATGTATATGTATATTTATAAATCTCTCATTATTGTCGTTTATTTCATCGGCGAGTACGCGCTTTCTTTGTGCGAGTACTCGTCCAAACCGAGCATGGACGCTTCCGCTTCCGGCGGGACTCTCAAACCGTCGGTGATTTTTTCAGTCACCAACAAGCACGCGTACGAGGCGACGGCGGTGTACACGGCAGTCGCCACGGCGGCGTAGACTTGGACGATGGTTTGTTTGAGCATGGGGACGTCGTTGAAGCCGCCCAAGACTGGGTGGCAGAGTATACCGAGCATGATGGTGCCCAAGAAACCGCCGACGCCGTGGACGCCAAAGACGTCCAACGCGTCGTCGTAACCAAAGTATTCCTTCACCGTGGTGGAGAAAAAGCGGCAGATGATACCGGCGGCGATGCCGCCTAAAAAGGCGCCTTTCGGGCCGATGAAACCAGCCATCGGCGTGATAGTCGCCAAACCTGCGATAGAGGCAGTGCAAGTGCCTAAAACAGACGCTTTACCAAACTCTTTGATGTCCCATAATGTCCACGTGACCGCGGCGGTGGCCGCGGCGATTTGCGTCGCCATGCACGCGAACGCGGCGTTGGCGCCAGCAGATAACGCGGAACCGCCGTTAAATCCAAACCAGCCGACCCACAACATCGCGGTACCCAAAAACGTCAGCACCAAGTTCCCGACCGTCATTTCCATTTCTTTTCTCTTACCGACTTTGATAGCCGCTACCAACGCGCCGATACCGGCCGTGATGTGCACGACGATGCCGCCGGCAAAGTCCAAGACGCCCAAATCGGCGAAATAGCCGCCGCCACCGCCCCACACCATGTGACACGCGGGAAAGTACACCGCGAACGACCACAAGGCGCAGTACCACATAACCGCGTTGAACTTCATTCTCTCAACCATGGACCCGACCATCAACGCCGGCGTGATGATTGCAAACGTGCACTGGTACAGCACCCACAAAATTTCCGGAATGGTTTCGTGCATGCTCGCCGGTCCAACGCCGGCTAAGAACATCTTGTCCAAGCCGCCAATAAACGCAGACAAACCAGTCGTGCCTTCTTTCATCGCCGCGGTACCGAACAACCCCGCCGTGGAAAAGCACATCGAGTACCCGCACACGAACCAAATAATAGTCATCATGCACGTCAACGCGAAGCACTGCCCGAGAACGGTGATCAAGTTCTTTCTCTTCACCAAACCGGCGTAAAACGCAGCCAATCCTGGAATAGTCATGAACAAGACCAACGCGGAGGACGTTAAGATCCACGCCGTATCGCCGGCGTTGACTGCAATCGCCGCCGCGGCTGCCGCGGCTGCCGGTTTCGCGAACGCGGACAAACTCAACGCCGCCGTGGTGGCCACCAAAGCGAGCTTCGATTTGTTCTTGGGAGAAGAAACAATTTGAGACGACTCCATTTCGCTCACAAAAACATCAGCGGCGGAATTATTTTGTTCCTGCTCGAAAGAGGAAGAAGACGCGTTCGCGGAAACGACATTCAGTCTCGTCGTCCTCGTCGTCGTCGTCTTGGACAGAATTGAATTCCTTTTTCTCATCGTAATTCTGTTCTCCAAAAGACACTTTGACGATGCATTTTTAATGCGGAGAAGAAGACAAACGTTTTGAATTCGTCCTCGTCGCTTTGAAAGTTTTGAAGCTGTTGTTGTTCACAGTGGTGGTGGCAATCGTCGTCGTCATCGTGTGTGTGATTTTAAACGTGTGCGTTTGTCTCGTGTGTATTTGTTTTCTGCGCGAGTAAAGTGTCTCTCGAGTGAATTACGGATACCTCCTTTTATTCTTTTTATTTCTAACGAACTTTTGAAAACCTACATGTCTGGCGAACGGTGAACGAAGGAGAAGAGTTTCTCTCGTTTCGCCACGTGGGTTTTTTTAATTTGAGCACCCGGAACACTTTTTTTATATATTTAGGGTTACAAATGTTTTTGAGAAATAAATTTTAGAAGAAGAAGAAGAAGAAGAAGAAGAAGAAGAATTTCAAGACGAAAAGACTACACTAAGAGTAAAGATGGTGTTGGTGTTCCCGGGGGAGAGAATTCGTCTTCTCTCTTCTTCTTCTCCCGAAGGAAAAGATGGAGAAGAAGATTTTGAAGAAATCGAGTGTGGAAGCGGGGCGTACAGAGACGAAAACGGCATCAAAAGAGCGAGCAAAATTGGGGAGATTTATGTCAAAGACGTTTTCGAAGACGACGTTTTGGCGGTTGACGAGGAGGACGAGGACGAAGAGAACGACGAAGAAGAGAAGAAGAAGAAGAAGACAAAAAAGAAGAGGAAAAGAGTGGTGGAAGTTTTGAACCGGGAGGAAATCGAGGACGAAAACGTGCGCGTTCGATTACCCGAGGTGAACGATGTTGTCTTTGCGAAGTGCACGAAAATTCGAGAAAAGATGGCGCAGTTCGACGTCCTCGTGTGCGACGGGAAACCTTTGAAAACGGAGTTTAGCGGCATCGTGAGGCAACAAGACGTAAGAAAAACAGAAATAGATAAAGTTATAATGGAGGAATCGTTCGTGCCTGGAGATGTGGTTCGATGTAAAGTACTCGCGATGGGCGAGGGGAGGAGTTTGGTTTTAGCGACGAACGAAAATCCATTAGGGGTCGTTCGGGCGAAGTGTAAGAGGTGTAAAACGACGATGGTGGCTATGAATTGGCAAGAGATGATGTGCCCGAAAACAGAACACCGAGAGATGAGGAAAGTTGCAAAGATTGATGAGATTAAAGATATGTAAATTTTAGTCGTAAATCGTCGTCTTTCGGGTGCGCGTTCAGGCGGCGCTCTGCGTAAATTTTCCGTGTACTACCAGCGCGTGATTATATTTTTACAAACCTCCGTGGAGGTTACTAGTGTTGTTTTTTCTAGTCCTACTGCTATTATTGTTGCTCATGCGAACGTTATCTTCGACGACTCTTCTCGACTGTTCTCCTTCTTGATGAAAATACGGCGCCCACATCGCCTCGTCCTCTTCTTCTTCAAAGAAATCCTCCTCGTTTACCGACAACATCGATTCTACGTTTTCATCCTCCTCATCCTCATCTTCATCGCTCGAAAGAGAAGAAGAATCGAGCAACGAACTTTCCTCTCGCCTTTTCTTCTTCTTCTTCTTCTTCTCTCCAAACAACGCCCCCATAAACGACATCGGCGTGTTCGTCGTCTCTCTTCTTTCTGTTCGTCGCGTCCAAGCCGACGCGATATTCTTCGCGCTCTTCTTCACTCGTTCGTTTCCAACCGATATCGTCTCTTTCAATTCGTTCGATAACTTACTAAAAACAGCGCTACTTTTCGCTGCCACTGTGCTCGTGCTTTCATCATCTCTGTCACCGTACTCGTCGTCGTCCTCGTCGTCCTCGTCGATGTTCGCTCCGCCTCGTCGTCTGTCTCCTCCTCCTTCAACGTCTTCCTCTTCTTCATCCTCTCGTATCAGCGCGAGATATACGCTGTACAAAATAATAAACACGGTCGCTACGGTGAACACCACGTACGCGAACGCGCTGTTCACGTCTAAATCCGGGGCATTCGTGCCTATCGGTGCCGGAGGCATCATCGGCGGCGGCATACGCGGCATCAAAGGAGGAGGCGACTTCGGTTCTGAAGGCGGTTGAAAAGGTGGACGAGGAGGAGGAAACGATGATGAAGGTGGTGGTTTTGGTGGTGGCATCCTCGGAAGAGAGAAGAAATTTTCGTCGTTATTGAACCCCTCTCTCGCGCTTTTTGCGTTTTTGCGCGTGTTGTTGTTGTTGTTGTTGTTGTTGTTGTTGCTGTTGTTGTGCGCGCTTCGTCACGTGTGAAGATGGAATGAAGACATGTCAACTCATTTTTCCCCCAAGGCGGGAACTTCATTTATATAAAAACAGAGAAC
>JGI20151J14362_10003431_pt1 | contig 10841 bp, 8 predicted proteins | sample COG_01_FD_14362 | JGI IMG/M metagenome (IMG submission 14362) | reverse complement strand
GAATGCCGTTAAGTCGAGGTGAGATGATGCAGAAAAATCTCTCCAGCTTCGTGCGTAAGGGACGATAGATAGATTTGTAGCTGATATAGGTTTGTAGCAAATATTAAGAATTTTCCGGAATTCCCCTAACCAACCCTATAAAAAAACGGAACTCTAAGCTCTAGTTTTTCTTCATTTGTTTACTTTTTTCCGCAGAAGCAGTTACGGCTTCAATTACCGCAGAGCGGAATCTGTTCTTTTCGAGCTGGCGCATCGCCGATATTGTCGTTCCTCCTGGCGAGCACACTCTATCTTTCAACTCTCCCGGGTGCACCTGCGTTTCGAGGCAAAGCTTTCCAGCGCCGATTACAGTCTGACAGGCGAGTTTCATCGCAACACTTCGAGGGAGACCATTCAAGACGGCCCCATCTGCCAAAGCTTCAATGAATGCAAACACATACGCTGGTCCAGAACCAGAAACGCCGACGACGGCGTGCATCTGGCTTTCTTCTACAATGACCGATAAACCAAGATTTGAAAATAATGATGAAATCATCTTCACCGTGGCTAGACTCGCCGTCTTCCCTCCACAGCACGCAATCGCGCCTTCTCTTACAAAACACGGCGTGTTGGGCATAACTCTGACTACCGAAGGTGTCGGCAGCAGGTCGTTGTTTGCGTTGTCCTTCTTATCGCTTTTGTTATTGTTGTCATTGCTTTCATTGAACCCAGCATCTTCCTCGTAAAAAACTTCTTCGCCTTCGAGTTGTGCCGCCGCTATAATCTTATCACTTTGATATTCGTCGTCGTCGTCGTCGTCATCATCGCCGTCGTCGTAATCGTAAGATTTCATGCTAGTGCTATCGCTATCTTTCTTTCGTCCGCCAAGATTGAACAGACCTCGAGACTTTAAGTTGCCATTGCTCCCATCAGCTTGGCGTCCTCGTTCGCTCGATTTCGCATTCGTTCCAATATTTAAATGCTTTTCAATGTCAGATGTTTTAATACCCGCGGCAACAGATACAAACACGTGCCACGGTTTGACCCTCGGTTTAATCTCGTCCAATATGCTCAACATTTTATTTGGTTTGACGCACAAGAAGATTATATCGGATTCGTCCAACACTGCCGAGGCGTTTGAGACGATATTCTCGATGCCTAACTCTTCCTTGAACAGAGACGCTCGACCGTTGCTTGTTTGATTCTTTCCTCCGTAGCACGCGATAGATTCGCTTTGGACGACTTTGGAGTCCAGGAATCCTCTCGCCATCGCTTCAGCCATCGCTCCGCAACCTATGAAGCCGAAGCGCAATGGTTTTTGGTTTTGCAGCACGCGAGCGGACTTGTTTGCATCTCTTTCGATGAAAGAACGATGACTGTCGCTTGTACCACCATCAGTTACGTTATTAACATCGGATGCCCCGTTCACAACTGCGATATGTTGTCTTCTTCTTTCCACGGGAGGAGAATGTCGTGTACTCAAAAGTCTCTGGCTGTGGCTTGGTTGGAGAGAAGACGCTGAAAATGGCGTCGACGCGATGCATTTAAAAGACGCGGAAGCGATTGGAAACATTCGCGCAACGCTCAGTTATCGATTCGTGTTGTTCTCGTTGATGGTGGTGGTTGCGCAGATGGAATAATTTCACAACACAACAAGAGAATTTTATGTGATGATACTTAAGTTTTGTTTTGGGTGTGACAGTTGCTGATATTTACTTTTGTCCACACAAATAAACAAACAGCTTGAAACAGCGACAACGAGCTCTCTCTCGTTCACTCCCTCTCTCCTTCTCTCTTCTCTCCCTCTTTTGGTTGTTTGTTCGTCCGGACCGGCGGTTTAATACTCTCCAGCAGCAGCAGCAAAACAAAAAGGAGGGCGATAAAATAAGAATGAATGTGCTCGTTTCCGGTGGGTCCGGATACCTCGGACAGTTTCTCATCGAACGTCTCCTGACTTTGAACAAGGAAATCAACGCGGTACACTACACGTGTTCGTCGGAAAGCTCAAAACTCCCGGAAAGCGTTCACGAACAACACAAGCGAAGGTTAGTTTGTCACGTGTGTGACTTTGAAACTGGTGCAGGCGTGGAAGAGTGCGTCGAGAAAGCGTCCAAGGGTGAGTATCTCGAAGGCAACAAAAACTTGAAACTGGTCGTCAACTGCACCGCGCTTTCGCAACCGAAACAATGCGAAGAAAACGAAGAAAAAGCGCGTAAAATAAACGCCCCGACACACTTATGTGAAGCTCTTATGAGAAAATACGGGAAGGGAAGCGAAGAGAGAGTTCCTTTACTCGTCCACATGAGTACGGATCAGGTGTTCTGCGGTTCGTACTCCAACACCAGAGAAGACGACGCGCGCGAAAAGGCGTTTGAGCCGATAAATGCATATGGTCGTTCGAAAAAGTACGCAGAATCGTATTTACTCGAAAACTACGATAAGAACGCGCTCGTCATATTACGTAGTTCAGTCATCACGGGACCACAGCCGCCGTATCGACGCGTCGACAGGCCGTTGTTTTTAGATTTTATCGCAAAAACGTGCCCTCCAAACACGCGCGGTCAAAGTGCAGAAGGAGAAGAGAAGGAAGAAGTTAAAGATGAAAACGCGGTGGAGTTTTGGACAGATGAATTTAGAAATCCAGTATCGCGAATTGATTTGACCGAGGCTATCGTGTACTGTTTTGAAATTTTCGTAGGTTTACGACGTAAACGCGATGTTTCCGCGTTTTTGTTCGAGGAAGGAGGTGGGTCGTCAGATAGCACTCCCATTTATCACGCGGGCGGACCGGAGCGCTTGAGCCGTTACGACATGGTCACCATATTTTGCAACACCATGAGAGCGAGCAAAAAGCGCGCGAAACCTGCAGAGAAAAGTAAAACCACGTCTTCTAGCGCTGCTGCCGTGGTTAAAACTCCTGCTGATATTAGCATGGACAGCACAAAATTTATGACAGTTTTACGCAACGGCGTTCAGTTGAAATCGTTCCAAGAACAGGTTTTAGATTCGACGACGGTGTATTTGAGCGCAGTTCTTGGAAAGACTCGATAAATTAGTTCATGAGCGACCAAAGAAATTATGTAGGAATGTACGTATGATTAAAAATGAGTTGTATGTATCGTGATAAATGCGCACTCACATTTAAAAAAAAACGTTCTCGCTAAAAACTTAGAGCTCATCTTTCGGTGCTTCCTCTTCTTCCACTGCCGGCGCAGATTCTTCATCTTCTTTCGGCGCAGATTCTTCGGCTTCGGCGACTTCTTCCTCTTCATCGGGGAACTCCATTTCATCCAAGAGCGGTGCGTCTTTCTCAACGCCCATCTTGTCCTTGAGCAAATCAAAGACGCGCGACGCCATGGATTTAGANTCGTCGATGACGAATCCAGATTCGATGAGCGCAGTTTCGAACATGACGACAGCCAAGTTCTTGGAAGTTTCATCTTCGCCATCAGCTTCGTACTTTTCCTTGAGAGCGGCAACCAGCGGGTGTTTATAGTTGATTTCCAACGTCTTCTTACCCTTCATGTACTGCGCTCTCGAGTCGTCCGATAACGCTTGCGCTCTCATGATGCGCTCCATGTTGGCAGACCAGCCGTATTTGCTCGTGACCACGACGCATGGCGTCGTGGATAATCTGTTCGAGATCTTCACGTTTTCGATTGAATCCGGGTACGAGGTCAAAAGAGCATCCTTCCACCATTTCGTGAACGGCTTGAAGTGTTCTTTCGTCTTTTTGAACTGCTTCTTCTCGCCTTCATCCGCGTCCCCAAATTTCATGTCTTCCTTGGAAGCGTTGGAAAATTTGAACTCATCGAATTCTGTCAAGTTTTGCATCGTGTACTCGTCAATCGGGTCGGTGAAGTAAATAACTTCAAATCCTTTCAACAAGAGTTTTTCGAGAAACGGCGATTTCTCCAAGGCTTCTTGGGATTCGCCGGCGACGTAATAAATGCTCTTTTGTCCTTCCTTCATTCTCTCGACGTACTGTTCCAAAGAGACCAGTTTGTCCGGAGATTGAGAGGTGTAGAAGCGGAGTAACTTGGCTAATCGCGTTCTGTTCGAGGCATCTTCGATGATGCCTAATTTGATGGCTTTACCGAAAGATTTCCAGAACTTTTCGTACTTTTCGTTCGCGACAACCTTGGCCTCTTCGTCTTCGTTCTCGTTGTCGTCATCCTCGGAGTCGTTGCCTTCCTCAGCGAGTTTACGAATCATATCCAATGCTTTTCTGACGAGCTTCTTCTTGATCGTTTTCAAAGAAGTGTGTTGTTGCAACGTTTCGCGAGAAACGTTCAACGGAAGCGTATCGGAATCGACGATCCCTTTAATAAAAGAGAGATACTTCGGCAAAAGCTCGTCGAATTCGTCGGAAATGAACACTCTTCTCACGTACAGTTTTAACGCGGAGGCTTTACCGTAGTAGTTATCGTACATATCCGGAGGGGCACTTTCCGGAATGAAGAGAATAGCTTTGAACTCAACATCGCCTTCGGCTTTGAAGTGGGAGTACGTCAACGGATCGCTCTTGTCTTTCGACAACGCCTTGTAAAACTTGGAGTACTCTTCCGGTTCAATTTCGGAAGACGATCTGAGCCAGATAGCTTTAGAGTCGTTGAGTAAGACCCAGTCCCAGACGGTTTTCGTAACCGTTTTCGTTTTTGGTTTGTCGTCTTTCTCGTCCTCATCGTCGTCGTCGTCGTCCTCATCGTCGTCGTCCTCATCGTCGTCCTCATCGTCGTCCTCTTCGTCCTTCTCCTCGTCGGACTTTTCTTCATCGTCGTCTTCGATCGGAACTTCTTCGGATTCTTCCTTAGATTCCCACATGTAAATCGGAAAGTTGATAAATTCAGAGTACTTTTCGACCAAGTCCTTCAATTTGCCCTCGTCCAAATACTCTTGCGCTTCCTCTTTGAGATAAATCTTGATCTCCGTGCCTCTGCCGATCGCTTCACCATCGGTATCTTCAGAAATGGCAAAGTTACCGTCGGCTTTAGATTGCCAGATCCATTGCGTGTCTTCGCTGTTCGACTTGGTGCGCACTTCCACAAAGTCGGCGACTAAGTACACGGAGTAGAAACCAACGCCAAACTGACCGATGAGAGACATGTCGCCACCCTTTTGCATTTGCTCGAGGAAGGCTGACGTACCAGATTTAGCAATCGTACCCAAGTTGTCCTTGATTTCTTGCTTGGTCATCCCAACCCCTTTATCGCGGATGGAAATAAGCTTTTGGTCTTTGTCGATTTTGATGCGAATGTCGAGCTGAGCGGCATCTCCGTCGCCCAATTGCGAGGCATCGGTCAAGGACAAGAAACGAATCTTGTCCAAAGCGTCGGATCCGTTAGAGATCAATTCTCTCAGGAAGATGTCTTTGTTGGAGTACAAAGAGTTGATGATGATATCCATCAAGCGCGAAACTTCGGCTTGAAACTCGTTGACTTCAGCACCCGCCTTGAAGGTTGGAATTTGGAATTCTTCCGATGACGATGCCGCCTCATCCGCCGCCGCAGCTTCTACGAATAGAGAAGAAGAGGAAGCAGAGAGCGCGTTATCGNTCCCAAAGTCTGTTGTTGAAAGTGAAAAGAGACGACACACACACAACGGTCAGTGATGGCTCGAGTTAACTTTAACCACCGATAGAAGAAGTTACTAATCCAAAATTATATTTGATCGAAAGAAAGCGAGAGAAACAAATTTCCGAGACCAAATCACACGCGGCGCGCTCTCGAAAGATGATGATTGAATAAAAAAAAGACTACGACATCATATCATTACGCACTCGAAGGGACAGAAATACCGGCAAACAAGCCGATGAGTAACCCCAACAGAAGGAATTTAGTAAACTTCATCATCGTTCTTACGTTCGCGAGAAAGAAAGAAACGAGAGTTGGTGTTTCTAAAAAAGTGATGAAGAGATGAGAAGAATTTTCCTTCTTTTCTCCTTTTCTCTTTTGGAGATGATGGGTGACAATTCGGGAGCCAATCAAAATTTCACAAATTCGCGACCACAACGCACGAACAAAAACAAGCGTGGATGTGGGGTGGTGGTGGTGAATAAAAAAATTTTTCGTACAAACTTTAACAACTTCGACGCTTCTTTCTTTCCTCATCCTCATCCTCATCCTCCTCTAATTCTTCCGAGTTTCGCCGCCAATTTACATACACTTCGTCCGTTCTAAACCTTTGCGTGCACGTCGTCTGTTCTAAAGGAACACCCACGCTTCCGTTCGCTAAATATTCAATCAAGCCGGTGTACGCAATCATGGCGCCGTTGTCGATGCAATATCGTTCATCCGTCGCATATAACTTTCCTCCGCGCTCTTTAGCCATTATATCCATCATTTCCTGCAGACGAAGATTACACCCAACACCCCCCACGATGAGCACATCGTTCGCATCGCAATGCGCCATAGCTCTTTCCGTCACTTCGATCAACATCGCAAACACAGTTTCCTGAAACGACATCGCCAAGTCAGCCTTCGTGACTGTATTACTATAACCATTACTATTATTACTACTTTTCATCGCGGCTACTTTTTCTTCCGCGTTGGTTAGAATTCCACCAACGTTTATATCCATACCTTTACAATTGTATGGAAATTCCACGAAGGTTTTACCTTCTTTCGCGAGTTGTTCGATGTTATATCCCGGCGCCGGGTCGTTCGAAAGCTCTAAACACCTCGCGAATCTATCCAACGCGTTTCCTACCGCTATATCTATAGTTTCTCCAAAAATTCTGTACCTGTTATCGTTGTACGCGATGATTTGTGTGTTCCCACCGCTCGCGTATAAAACGACTGGATTCTTAGCTTTCGTTACTAATCTTCCCATCTCGATGTGCGCTATGCAGTGGTTCACCGTTTGGATTGGTTTCTTCCAAATTTGACTGAGCGTTCGAACGACTAGCGCGACGACGATGAGGCACGCCCCCATCCCAGGTCCTTTGGTGAAACAAATCACATCAATTTCCTCGCCGAAATCTTTCAACGAAAATGAAGAGCGAGATTCATTATTATTATTATTATTATTATCATCAAACGCTTCTCGTAAAGCGTCTTCGGTTAAATCTAAAATCACTTTTTTGTGGTGGTTGGCGGTTTCTCGCGGGAGAAAACCACTACCCGTAGGCGCGCAATACGTCCGCCGTTTGTTGCTCAAAATCGTTCCATCGCTGGTTACTATGCCGACGCCTATTTTGTTCGCCGACCCTTCGAATCCAATGGCTATCGTTCTCTTCTTCTTCATCCTTTTTCACATATATTTTATTATTATGGCGCCATGCATGGCAATCGGTGTGAGAAAATATCGAAAGAAAGAAAGAAAATGCAAAAAAAAACTAAACTTTTGAAGTAACGAACACGCGCACACACGGAAAGAAAGAAAGGAAGAAAGGAGAATGCCGTCGGCGTCGTCGTCGGCGTCGTTAACTGCAGCAGCGGCAGCGTTAGTAACATCATCGTCGTCGTCAACGCGTCCAAATCTGACTTCTTCAAAGAAGACGAAGAAGGTAAAACTCAACTGGGTGGTGAAAGCTTCATCAACATCGTCAAATGAAGGATACTTACCCGGCACCATGCTAAGCGCGGAGCAAATCTTAGAAGTACCCATCGATAGAAGAGCGTTTAAACCTACGAGCGAAGAGTGCCCTTTCTGTGTAAACGCGATAGTGAAAGAAAATGGGAGCAAGTGTATCGGAGTCTGTCGGAACCCACAGAATGTTCCAGGACCCCTATTTTTTCCTCATCAAATGCAAACGTGTCGAGACGCGGTTCAAATTCAACTAGAATCGATGAAAGATAAGAATAATCCTAGAACCGACCACGGCGTACAAGTTATGTGGGAGTTCAGCGTAGAATCGGGAAACATGGATCGCTCGAGATATTTCGGTTTCTCGTCGGATATGTATCACTTTGATCATTTTCTTGGGAAGTGTTTGGTAAACTTTGACGCGTTCGTATTCAATAGAAAGCACGAGATTCTTGACGAGATTTCAATGAAAGATGGGCGCACTTTGGTGAGAGTCATAGTAACTGATAAAGTTGGGAGTGATACTTTTTGGGCTTTTGTCATGGTGAAGCGCACATTCAGTAAATACGAAGGTTGCTGGCAAAGCTTGAGGATTTTGCCGTGCGATGAAAATTGGGATTCGAAATATATTAACGCGAATACAGGCGAAGCTAAGATGCCTGGAATATAAAATAGATTTATGTATATTAGTAGTACTGTACACGAAAACGACTAGTTAACGGCGGCGGTTTTGACGCCTCGGGCACCGTCTACCTTTATTTTAATATCGGCAGACGCGACGGAGGAAGCGTTGTTGTTGTTGATATTTTTTACACTCTTTCCCGAAGCAGCGCCGAGGATAATTTCCTTCAGTTCATCACCAGTTAAGCTTTCGCGATCCAAAAGCGACTTTGCAATCGCGTGCAGCTCTTTCTCGTGCGTTCGCAATAGCGTCTTGGCGCGCACGTACGCGCTTTCGAGCATTTCTTTCACTTCTTCCTCTATTTTTTGTCTCGTTTCCGAGGATAAGCCGCTTTGATTATACTCTTGACTCGCTAAACCAATAGTTTGAGAAAACCCGTACTTTGTGATCATCTCCCTCGCCAATCGTGTCGCTTGTTGCAAGTCAGACGAGGCGCCGGTTGTAATTTCATCTTTGCCAAAGATCAACTCTTCCGCGACTCGTCCGCCCATGGTGACGTCAAGCATAGCCATCAACTGTTTGCGAGTGAGATTCAACTCGTCTTTATCTGGAAGTTGCATCACCATACCTAAAGCATGGCCTCTCGGAACAATGGTCGCTTTATGCACGGGCCTCGCACCTTGCGTTCTTAAGGCAACTAAAGCGTGACCACCTTCGTGGTAAGCGGTGAGCTTTCTGTTCTCTTCCGTAATGACTGCGGACTTGCGCTCCGCGCCCATGAGAATGCGATCCTTTGCGTGGTCGAGATGGCTATTTTTCACTTCCGTCTCGTCATCTAAAGCTGCCTTCAACGCCGCAATGTTCACAAGGTTTGCTAAATCTGCTCCAGAAAAGCCCGGCGTCCCTCTCGCGACGATTTCAAAGTCTACGTCTTTCGCGAGCTTCACATTTTTCGAGTGCACTTGCAAAATTTGTTTGCGACCTTCGACGTCTGGATTCGGCACCGCGACGGTTCTATCGAAACGCCCGGGTCGAACGAGCGCTTTATCCAAAGCCTCGGGCGTGTTTGTCGCTGCAAGCACAACAATACCTTGGACGTCGGACGAATTAAATCCATCCATTTCCGTTAAGAGTTGATTCAAAGTCATGCGAGTGTTCTGCGCATCTTTCGGAGAACGCTGCGAACCGACCGCGTCGATTTCGTCGATAAAAACAATACACGGTGCTTGCTTCTTCGCCGCTTTAAATAGTTCTCGCACTCGTCGAGCGCCGACGCCAACAAACATCTCCTCAAACTCAGAGCCGGAAACGTAAAAGAACGGCACGTCCGCTTCGCCCGCGACGGCTTTCGCGAGCAAAGTCTTTCCTGTCCCCGGCGGGCCGACCAAGAGCAAACCTTTTGGAAGTTTTCCTCCCAAGCGAGTAAACTTTTTCGGATCTCTCAAATAGTGTACGATTTCTTTCAGCTCATTCTTTGCCTCGTCGACGCCTTTTACATCCGAAAACGTTGTCTTCTTCTTCCTTCGTATTTTACCACCTTTACCGTCGCTCTCTTCGATGAATTCGTCCTGGTTTTGAGGTTTTGGTTGATCTGAGTTTCCTAGAAGCGATCTTCCGACCGGTCCTCCTTTATCCTCGATGAGTGCTCCTACTCCGGACAAGACCACAAAAGCTAAGCCTAACGTGCGAATTGTTCGCCAAACTTGCGCTGGAAACGTTGGTTCTAAATGCTGCACGAATAACGGCGACTTTGGCGTCCCTAGCACTTCACCGCCGGAAGCCGAGGACGACGATCCGCGCAACGCGTTTGTCGCAGCGGCTGCCGCACCGCCGGAAGCATTTCCTCCTACCCCAGCTGTATTATTTGCCGCAGCTGTCGCGTCATTGATAGCTTTTGAGAATCCTTGTAACGTTGGAAACTGCCATCCTCCACTTCCGCTAGTGCCGTGATTGTTCTTTGCCATCATTGCGGCATTTGCAGCCGCAGCGCCCGCAAAGCCATCACCTCCTCCTCCTCCTCCTCGTTGTCGTCCAAAAGCAGACGCTGCCGCCGAATGTGGTTGCATCATTTGCCCTCGCTGTAGAGTTTCTAACATCGCTGACTCGTTCAACCGATTCGTCGCTACTAATGCTTTGAGATATTCGCTCAGATTCTTCTCGTTTTGTTGGTTGACTCGGTTCGTTTCGAACAACTCAATCACTTTGTTGCTTTTGTTCTGCTTGTTCAACAGTTTGAGTTGCTGAAACTCGAGAGAGGACGAAGAAGAGGAAGAAGAAGAAGAAGAAGAAGAAGAACCGAAGAATCTCCTGCTTATGTTATCGTTGCTCCTGTTGTTGTTGTTGTTATTCGAGACTTTGTTCGCGCTCATCGCGCGGTTGCTCTTGGAAAGATTCTTCGTCATCGTCACTCTCGTCGTCGTCATTCTCGTCGAAAAAAACGCACACGCATCTCGTGAGAGTTTTGCGAACCCATTCCTTCTCGAAGAAAGAGACATGTCGCGAGACGACGCGCTCGTATGACTCTTGTTTTTAAGAGAATGAGAAGGAAGTTAATTCACACACGCACACACACACACACACACACACACAAGTCGCGCGCGGGTTTGGAGAATTAATGATAAAATTTTTCAGTTTTTTCCTTTTCTGGCAAAAGGCACCTTCATCAGCGAACCTTTTCTCCATGCAATCAAATAAACCAAAATTGGCAAATCAA
>JGI20151J14362_10003420_pt1 | contig 10859 bp, 8 predicted proteins | sample COG_01_FD_14362 | JGI IMG/M metagenome (IMG submission 14362) | reverse complement strand
CTATGTAACCATACGATAATTAAATCAATCGTACCGAGTCGATGAAGAAAATTCCTACGGCAGTACTTTTCTTCATCGACTCGCGGAATTGGTCACGTACGTATACGGGTCAAATATTCAATTTATTACTTGTAATATAAATAAGATTATTACTTGATTGTACGCACGTCGAGTACCGTCGAGTGTAATAAGAGTTAAGAGGTACGAAGGTACGAAGGTACCTTCGAAGCTTACCTTCGAAGGTACTTGTTTCCGGCTGAATCAAGTTGGCCAAGTTGGCCTGCGTACGTTCGAAGGTACAATGGAGCCAGAATTTGATTAGTTGTAAACAGAACCGGTGCCTCTTGAGAGGAAGGGCGGGGACGGTGCCTCTTGAGAGGAAGGGCGGGGACGGTGCCTCTTGAGCGTTTGATGCATGCGTTTCAAGCGTACATCGTCTAGAGGCAAGGAACGTAAACGGCGACGTATTTAAAGTGTTCCCGTACTATCCACTCAAGCAAGACAGCCAAGATTATATTGGAACGCCTGTCAACCGTTCACGTCTTCGGCAGGCCGACTGTCAGTAACATGGGTTTCTTCACCGTCCATGTTCATCCGTTTAAAGCCACGTTCCTTCACATGATCACTGGCTTTGTAATCTCTGTGTTGATCGCCAGGTCCAGTGATCATAGAGAGTTTCTGTGGAAATATTTTCGTGTTCCTGCTGTAGCCAACTCGCAGAGCTCCATATTTGTTGGCATCGCGAGTTACGTTGATGTGGAGATCGATCGTACGCTCGAATTGCTATTCGCACAGGCTAAGGATCCTTCTCGCGTGCATGTTGGTCTTGTGCTCCAGGAACATAAAGAAAAGCGCGACGCATTTCCATTGTCTCGTTGGCGCAGTCACCCTAACGTGCGTCTTCTTGAAATTGAGCCGGAAGCCAGCCGTGGAGCAGGCTGGGCTCGAAACAAAATCGTTAGCCTTCACCGAGGAGAGAAATATTATCTACAATTGGATAGTCACCATCTTTTTGTCAGGTCATGGGATGTGGTGTGTATTGACTTACTAACCAAGCTTGCCACAAAGGTCCCGAAGCCAATCCTAACGACATATTTGACGAGCTTTCCTATGACAACCAACGTTGTTTCAGATTTAGTCCATCAGCTACCATGGCGGATGACTGCAGGATATTGGATGAAACCATTTCGAGGTATCCTACCGAAAAAAATACAGTATGTTCCTCTGCCAATACAGAAGCATATATTGATGTCAAGTAATGGTGAACCACAGCCAACGCCGTTCTTTTCTGCGCACTTTGTGTTCGTCCACTCGACTTGGCTCAGAGAGGTGCCTTACGACCCCTTGGTGTATTTTGATGGTGAAGAAGACAGCCTTGCAATGCGCAGCTATACATGTGGGTACGATATGTTTTATCCAACGGTACATATTGCTTTTCATCTGTATGAACGGAAAAATAGCACCAAGCACTGGCACGACCATCCTGAGCTGTTCAAAGAGATGTCTGTGAATTCAATGTCTCGCCTAAAAACTATAATAGAAACAAAAGGTGGAACATCTAGCGACCGGAGAAAACTCGGTCGGTATGCTTTGGGTACCGTCAGATCTATTATTGATTACCAGCACTTTGCAGGGATCGACTACAATAGGATGTACATCACAACCCGAGCAAGGTATGGAGAAGTTTTGGGTAAATGGCCCACAGGGACTGTGCCAAGGCTCTGGGTTCACAAGGACGGGCATTTTCAAATGACTAAACGGGAAAATAATACAGAGTTTTGGGAAGAGTGGAAGCATGGTGAAGCCTTTGAAGGAAAGTTGGATAAAAATGGCGAGAGCCTTCCTGAGGAAGCATTCATCGTTACCTCCAGATGGACCGTCACGCAAAGAGATGCCTTGCCGCCTCGGCCAAATTTACACATGATTGATGCGGTTCGAGGCATCGAGGTACATCTGACGACAGAGGCATGTTTCTATAGATATCCTAACTCGACAGAATTTCAGACAAACTGGACCTTCATGGCTTATGGGTACTGGATGTGACTGTGCGTGTTGTCGGCCCACGAATTGTGCATCGTGACCAGATTTTGTTTTAGTTCGATACAGTACTCAACCGCTTTCGTTTCCCGATGATACCTGGCTTTAAGTGGACTCGGACTGCGATAAGTGAAGAACTCCAAAGCATGGTGCTTTGGAAGCTACAAATGAACACATCATCTCTGTATCTACTAAATGCCCTTATTACCTTCGTTCGTAAGATAGAGTCTGACTTGTTGATAGATATTCTGGATTTCAACCACCCGCGCACACTGTTTAATAAGATTAATAAGTTAATAAGAATTTTCTTTTAATAATATATATGTATATATATGTAATAATCACATTAATATTTATTTCGGGCTATCTTTATTTATATTAAGATTATATTATTATGAAGGTATACTTATATATATATATTTAAAGTGTGCGGGTGGTTGAAATCCAGAATACCAGTAGTATTAATATTATCTGACTTGTTTGATATACCTTAGTTCGTACTATGAATTTCAAGCTGGTGAGACAATTTATATATTAATAGTCTAAGGTTGTTTCATATTATTAGATAGAGCTACTAGCCAGCTAGCTAGCTAGCTAGTGCCTATGTCTACTGACGGATATCCGATTTTTCAATATCCGTCCAAATATTGAAACTTTACATATTTTGATGACTGATAATCATATACATATCCTTCCGAAACATCCGCCCGGACGGATATCCGTCAGTAGCTAGCTAGCTAGCATCAAGTTTCCATCTTAATAAGTAAGGGATTTAATATACTTTCATGCGAAGGTATTTAATATATTATTTAGTAGAGGAAACTTGTTGCTTGCTTATTATTATTTATTGAAGCCTATCATTGAATAACGGCAGCGCGTGGCACGCTTCAGGATGTCAAAAGGGAGCGGCCGAAGAGCCGCTTCGCGGCTATTTAAACTCTAAACCCTGAAAACCCAACCCCACCCCCTAAAGACACGGCGCGGACCCTAAAGATACAGCGCAACGCTCGTTATTCGCGCGTCAGCGGCTACATGAGCGCGCATCTTGCTCATGGAAAAACCGCTGCTGTCAGCGCATGGCACGCTTCAGGATATGTTGGGAAGAATTAACTCAATCAAGGATAACTCGTCCCCGGTGCCAAAAAAAAATGGGAACACATACAGCTTATTATATCTTATTATTAATCTTATTAATCTTTATATATTATTACCTTCGAACGAAAGCTTAAGATTTATATGTAATTTTATTACACAGGTGAAACACAGAGAGAACCGCGAAATGCCGAGGGCTTTCTGTTCCTGGACATCATCGAAGTTTTTGCCAAATGCGTTCCCGGTCGCTCAACAGATCCGTCAACGCCGATCAATAAAGCACAGCAGACCTATCAATGGACTGACACGAATACAAGGATGGAAATTGCGCTCGACACGCGACGAAGATTTTGCGATTTTCCAATTCACTTTAGGCATACCTGGTGTCGATGACGACGATGTGCCACGTATTGCGGGTCTCCTCTGCGCGTTTTTAGTTTTCTTTAACAATGTAGCGTCGGTCAATCCGACATATGCTCAGACGTCCACAGAACAACTTGCAATCATACTGGCTGTCGCATGTATCACCGCGCCTCTTCTTGGACGAAGACTCTCCGACACNACGCCGTACTCGATGCACGGTGGAGAAAGTGTTAATGATGAGGTGTTTGCTCTGTCTCAAACCATTTCTGACGTGACAAAAGCAGATATGGCCTGGGCAACATATGCACTGCTAACACAGACGAATGCCAAAGGCGTGCTTTTGTTTGAAAACAACGAGCTTGATCTATTGTGCGCCCGCGGGCAGGTGCACATAGCAACAGGAACAGCAGAAACTAGTCTCGTAATGTACTTGTTGACAGAGAGTATCAGGAATTCTGACTTAGCAGGAACCCCTCCGAGACTATATCTTACGGACCGAAGGGCGATCGACATGGCAGGGGCAAATAACTGGGGGTTCCTGCCGCAGGGTACAGAATCGGTGTTCATGCAGCTTGGCAACGGAAACGTGAGGGTTTTGCTTTTCTCAGATCAGCCACGGGCTTTTTCGAAGAAGCAGCGGAACCGAGTGGCTGCCGTTGCAAACAAACTGTGTCAGATCCCATCTTGAGCTAGTCATCCTGCACAATTCCGCAGAAACCGTATTGATCCATCATTGTCAGTCCTTTCCCTGCACTCTTAGACTCTTAGAAGTCAATGTCAGTAAATTCTGAGCTTACCGTCGCAAAATTTTCATAGAAAGCTTTGAAGTGTCGGTAGCAGATATCAATATCTTCGGTACCGCACATCTCCCGAACTGAGTGCATCGAGAGTTGCGGAACTCCTACGTCGACAGTGCGAATACCCAAGTTTGCGCTGAGGATGGGTCCGATGGTTGAACCGCAACCCATGTCGTTGCGGACCACAAAATCCTGGATAGGAATGTCGTTCTTCGCCCCACACTCCCGGAAAAGAGTCGCGGTGACCGCATTCGTGGCATACCGCTGGTTTGCGTTCTGTTTGACTACCAACCCAGCGTGTATTTTTGGGGCATGATTAGCTTCGTGTTTATCAGCATAATTAGGATGGAGCGCGTGAGCCATGTCTGCACTAACTAAAAAGCTGTTTCGCATAGTGCGCTCAAATATACCTTCCTCATGCGAGTTGTTGCAAAGGATTCGAATTATGCGGGTGATGGCATCGGCTAGGATGGTGCCCCCGGCACCGATAGCACTTCCAGAACCAACCTCTTCGTTGTCAAACATTGCGACCATGCGAACACCAGATTCTTCGTCCAATGAACCATCTCCACCAGCTTCCAACAGGGCCTTCAGAGCACAAAATGCCGACGCCAGATTGTCGAGACGGCCAGAGTAAATGAATTCATGGGCAGCACCTCCGATTACTGAGGGCTGCACATCGCAGACTTCGAGCTCAAAGTCGACGATCTCGTCCGCGTCGCAGTCGAGTTCCTCGGCTAAGATTTCAAGGAGCAGCGGATGATGTGCCGGTTTCTTTCCTTTCTCATACGACTTGGGATCTTCGTCATGTGCACTTGGACAAGAGGCCGCCAAACCCAATCCAAGCTCACCTTTAATGGCAGTAGCTAAAATTGGCGCGAGATGCGATTCAACATTCAGCCTGAAACCTTCTGTGTTGACGTTTCTGTCGAGATGAATAGCAAGGGTTGGGATGCGAAGTATTGGTCTGTCGACCTGTACTAGCTCTTGTGATAGCTGTCCACCGCCAATGCCACGTCTCAGGACCACCTTTCCCGCAACAGAGAGGTCGCGATCAAACCACGTATGCCACAAGCCACCCCCATATGTCTGTACTCCGACCTCTAGGAATCCACTCTTGATGATAGAGGAAACGGGTTTTAGTTTTGGGCAGGGCGAGTCGGTGTGAGCCCCGATTATATGGATGCCGTTCCCAGGAACATACTTTTCCCCAACTGCGAAAGCTACGATTGAGGACATGTTGCGCGTAAAAAAGTACTTCCCGCCTGGGGCAATGCTCCACTCATCTCGCTCGCTTAGTTGGACAAATCCCGCAGCTGCAAGCATGCGTGAAGTGGTTGCCGTGGCGTGATACGAGGTCCAGCTTTCATTTATAAATTCAACCAGTTCATTAGCGGCAGTTGGCACGCGCGATAGTGGGGTTGAAGGCAACTTATTACTAGCAGGGGACGAAGCGAAACGCGCGGTCAATCTTTTTTTATTCGGATTCGAAAGCATGGGCATGGTGGGTGACCTCAATCCATAAGAATCACGCGTCTTGGTGTAGGCCACAGAGAAAGCACGCGTGTTGTGAGATGCATTTCGAGCGGCATGCCCACGCCACAGAGACCGACAACATGAACGACTGGGGGCAACAAAGCTCGTGGTTGGAAATGCGACGAATCTGGATCCTAGAGAACTCATGTTGAACATCTGTAACGCGACCCGGGTCACGTTATGTTCCCCGCGGTACCTTCTGATGAATATGGCAAATCGAGGGCACGGATGGCGCTCGGAGGAGTCGGGCACTTTTCCGAAATCATGACGATAACAAAATGAAGTATATGTATGTTACGTAACGCGTTAAGATCTTATATATTACATATGTACATATATTATCATATATTATCTATATAGGTTTCGTTCGTTCATTATTATATATTCGTAATATAATAAGTTTCGTTCACATTGCAAGATCGAAGATGATCTATCATTTCGGGATGTGAATTGTTTTGAAGTTTGGCGCGAGGCGCATGTCAGTATTTGCAACCGACCGGCGTTATAGCGATAATGGTATATTAGTTTCGTCATCGCTTGCGGTCTTACACGTGAAGCCATCAGCAAAGTGACTAGTGTTATATATACCACACATCCGTACAGCGCGCAGGTTTTTCTGGTTGTCTCAATCTGTACTAATAACGTACTTCAGTGTCTATCACTATCTGCACATTGCGTTGATATGCACATATATTTATAATACGAAGGTATTTAAATGTATTTAATACATCAAATAAAACAACTTAAAAAATCTTTCTGGGATGGAACAAATAAACAGTCGGAAAGGATAGTTAATATATATATCATATATCGTGATTTCGGTACCGGGATAAATGTGGTGCAAATGTCACTTCGTCCCTGGGGACTCGTATTATTACATGCTTTTACACAACCATTATTGTATACTGTAACTAACTTAAAGTATGGTGTCTATCGCCATTTGCTGTGTTGATGTCCCAAAAAAGGTCCTACGAACGAAACCTTACTCGTACCTCGTTAACACACAACAAAACCCGATACAGAAATAGCCGAGAATACTTGTGGCCTAAAATAGAATACGAAGAGAGTAGAGAGCTAAACAGATGTCCAGCGAAGATTGGAACAACGTAGATGAATTGTACGAAGGTAATTGGTAGTTTTGTTACATTTGGGCAGCATACTTGCTTCTGCAGCAGGGCAGGAATGATCGCCAAATACAACCGCGACAAGACCAGTTGCTCCAAATGATCTCCACATGCATGACTTATGCCCGAGGATGTTCAGCTCGTTTGCATCGGCTATGAGTTATCTATGCATCCAACAAGAATGTCCACACCACGGGCTGTAACATCCTGCTGTTGCTGAACTATGTTGAAAGAAAAGTCTGGAAGTTGAGTCTGCGAGGTCGGGTTGTGCTGAAATTTGCCAAGATGTCCACTTGAAATCTGGGATATGGGACTTGCTGACGAAGAGGTATCATGCAAGTATGCGCACGGCACCCGTTGAAGATGCGTCAGGACAGGCGCGATGCGCATCTCCCCTCTAACATGCGAGCGGAGGACTGCTGGACCCAGCTTATGTGATTTATTGAGGACAGTTGGCTTCAGTCCAGATTTTATCTCTCCGGTAACCCCTGCTAGCTCCCGTATGCTCCTTTTCATATCTCGGTGAAGCCCAAGTACGTGCATCCTGCTAGCAAGACGCTCCGCTCTGAGGTTCATCAGGTTGATGTACCCTTTAGATGGAGGCAAGTAGAGAGCCAAAAGTTCAAGGGTTAAAACGAGAAGGTTAAATAACGAGAAGGTTATTGGGGAGGAGTCCTACGGAGCCCTACCTGTGGCGTGTCCAGTGAGTTTGCCGAGGCTTCGAGCAAGTTTTGTTATATCCCGGGGTCCGAAAGCGACTCCCAACACTCCAGCCGTGGCCACAAGTTCGCCAAGACTGAACCCAAACGGCATCCCGAGAAAGTGGGGTTCTGGCCGCGGAAGATGTCTTTTAAACCTGGATGTGTTGCAGGGTATCAGAAAGTCTGTGAGTTTGTGGGTGGGTATACATGGACTAGCTATTTGCTCTCTGGATTAGTCCCAAAGAATGATGTGTCGGCCTCTCTCGCAGCATACTAAACCAGATTCACCTGTCTCAAGTTTGGGTTTGTAACTGATTTCATATGGCTCATGTTACGATCCGTTGTAGGTGCCTCCCTGGTGATTGAGAAACGATAGAATTGGAGTTCGCGGGAGGCTCGTTTGGGACTAGTCTGGTGGACGGGCTCGAGATTGTAATTAGGGTTAAGGTTTTCTAACCGGTGTATTGATCGATGGAGCTTCGGTGAAAGAAGGGCTACTTTGTCACGGTTTAAAGCCGAATTTTCATCGATACATCGGTCAACTTCGACGTCCACTACCGCGTCTTCAGAAGACGTCTTGGCGTCGTTTCTTCGTTCACAGGTGTCATACGTGTGGGTTCGACGACTACGTGCACGCCAAGCGCAACGGTTAGGCCGTCCCGCTGAATAGCTGTCGTCCAAAGAACGGAAAGGTGTCGCACATAGTTGTTAGTCAGAGATAAAGTACCACTCACCGACCGCACGGTGATTTGGTATATGACTTTGAAAATGATCGAGCTTCGACCAATCAGAAGACAAATAAACGAGACAAGATTGAAAAAAACCGGGGTCGGAATGTGGGACTGAATAAATGTGACTTCGTCAGTGAATTTCCTATTTTTTTCGCTTTACGTACCGAAGGTAACACTTAAGAAATATTGTGGTCTGCTGGACTGCAGCTAGTTTATGAGCCGACCAGGCTTTTATGTGACTAAACAGATGTTCCGGTCTTATCCACTGCTCGACGTGGCGTACTAGGATGCGAAAGCGGTCGCGACTGCCAACACATCCTTTGTGAGTCTGTGGATGTCCAATGAGCCAGGCTGAATGGTGACCGGTTTTTCACATTGCCTAGCAATTGGGAATGCATTCACTTCTATGATTTTCCCTTGCCGTGGCCGAGGGTCTGTAATCACCGTTCGCGAAAGGCGACCAGTTGCTCTCAACTTTCCAAGGTGCATGTCGTACATATTGTCATAATATTGCAGTAGCCCATTGGCGACGGCCGCGTAATCTCTTGAGTCAAGGAGGAACTGCAGAGCTTCTGTCTGATCTCTTCCTAAACGTCTATGTAGCTTGCCGACAGATTCAAACATTGTCCTTGACCATTTATCATCAGTGTGCTGCCCTATCGACGCGTAATCCTCCAAAAGTACGTGCAGTCGTAACTTCTTCTCGGCGACTATATTTATGACCAGTGGTGAGTGTCGCATGAGCTGAAATAAACCTGGATGAACTGAACATTTTCCAACATGTGGACCCTCATCTTCGACAAATACCCATCTAGGCTTCTTTGCAGTCCACTGACACACCGCGAGATTGGCAAAATGTTCACTGGTGGGTTGAATGGATGACCGACCGACCCAACCAAACACAGATCCTCGATGTCTAGCTACTCCCTCCAAATCAATCACTTGCTCTCCCGCGTCACGCAGCGCATGTAAAACACGAGTTTTTCCAACACCTGTGCGTCCGCCGACAATACATATCTGAGGACTTTCAACACTAGGCTCGGTCTCATAATGAATGCGTCGAGCTTCTGCCTCGGGACCTCGCTTTACTTTCTCTTGGGCAAGCGAGGACCACCGAGATGACACGAAGCGCCTGAAGGCCCTGTACCCGTCGCGAAGAACACGACAGTCAAGCAAACCAGGAAGTGCACTTTGCCTAAGAAACCACGCCAGAGTACTTGAGCGCATTCCGCCATGCCAACAGTATAAGTAGACGACAAAAGATACGTTGGACACGGATCCGCACGAATACTTCAGCTGCATACGTCCATCGATCATGGCTGCTACTTTACTAAGAAAACGTTCGATATCAGGCCGTATAACCCGCCTCGCCATGGCGAAAGCGGCTGCCCTGTTTTGCTTCGCGAAAGCAATGAGCAAATTTCCGCGTTTCTGGTCGTCAAACAACGGAAGGTTGATGGCTCCTGGCACATGACCTCTTGCGTATTCACTTGCTGTTCTAACATCAATTAAAATAGCACCTTCTCTCACTGCGCTGATCAGAGCTTCGACGCTGACTTCTGCGACTTCCATACCGTTCATGACTTCTCTTAGAGGAGTTACCAGCCCTCGATCGGAAATGTCATGAAGTGCTGCTGCGATTATCGGACCGAATTATTTTGCGAGGGACCGCAGGCTGCTCGTGAGACTCCTTGTGGTTCCCCTCAACAGACTGAGCAGTCCTGACCACGACCACGATCCCGTGACAGTGAGTTGCAGGTTAAGGGTCGGGAGAATGAACTCAAGAATGCCGGTCTGATTTCCGAAACTCGAAATGCCCCCGTAATCGGGGGTTAGTTTAATTGGGGTTTGCAACAGGGTTAGGCTGGGTGTAAAATTCGTGTGCACCGTATATTCCGCGTCGGGCCCCGTGGTGTCGGTCGTTGGTGACGACCGATCCGGCGATCCTTTAACCATGTTGTAAAAGGCCCAACTATATATTGCCCCTGTGATCAGGGGTTAGTTAAAATAGACTACACTTCAGATCATACGAAGCTTATATATAAGTGTTTACAGGATGATATTCGGCATAGCCGTAAATTACACGACTCAATGTCTTAACAGCTGAAAAATGTCACACTCACCTGGTATCGTTAATCAAACACCACGGTTGATTCGTTCCATACATTGTCACCAATTTTACACCCAATCCAACGTTTCTTTTAACTCTTTTAACTCGTAAATCTTGGTTTACCTCTTGACACACGTCACCGAATCCAAGGGTATTTTTTCCTCATACATGTTATTACTCGATCCAATGATTCCTTTATTTATCTTATTATCTGGTATCGTGTTAAAACTAAATACGCAGTTCCGACGCTTACTACTTCATACCTTCGTTCGTAATAATAAACACGGTTGTTAAGCGCTTCAACCACACTGACTACTCACGGTTTTCTTTTCGTATTAGCCGTTAACCGCATCGCCTGCGCCGGACGC
>JGI20151J14362_10003415_pt1 | contig 10865 bp, 8 predicted proteins | sample COG_01_FD_14362 | JGI IMG/M metagenome (IMG submission 14362) | reverse complement strand
ATGAAACGCAAGTGGGGGGCATGCCGCACGCGCACCGGCGACGTCGTGTTCAACCTCGAGCTCATCAAGCACCCGCCACGCGCCATCGAATATTTGGTGTTGCACGAACTCGCTCACTTGATCGAGGCATCCCACAACGCACGCTTTCAGGCCATCCTCACCGAGCACATGCCGGATTGGCGAGAAGTAGAAACTGGGCTCAACGGTCGGGTGACAACGCGGGGGTAACCTTGTGTGCGACGCTCTTGAAGAACATCAATCGAGGGGGAACACGGCCACCCGCGCGGCAGGGCAGCCATCGCTTTGAACAATGTAATGGCCTGGGGCAGCAGGAGCATCGTGGCAACCGGTGCAAACTTGAGCACCGGTCATGGAATACCAAGTGGCCGCCGCAAGTGGTCCGGACATGGCTTGCGATGGCTCTACTACAGACGGGTGGTTGCAGGCGGTTGGCGCCAAATCGGTCACGGCATTGATCACCGGTTCTGGTACGATTTGATAGCTGCGCTGCACTTCCACGACGCGGCCATTGTCACCGGTGCGCCTTCCATGCACGTGCACAGTGCCAAAATCGGTCACTGTGATTTCGGGATCCATGACCGTCGCTCCGTTCACATCGATCCAGCCTTCAAACGCCACTGCATCGCCCAATTGATGGGGCAAGGTCAGCGCCGATTCGCCGTCCCATTCAACAGAAGTGGAGGTGGCGTCGGTGCCAACGATGGCCGTTGGATCCGTGGAAAGATCGTGGTACTGGACATTGGCCCACGGAGAAATGCTACCGCTCGGGTTGGGGATGGATCCCAACGACTCGCCTTCCGTCGTGAACATTTGCATGCCATTGAGGCGGTGATAAAAAATGCGGTTGTTGAAAGGGTCGAGGTCGCAAAGACCGCTTTGGATTCCGTCCATGCTGATGGGGTCTTCGGTGTACCATTCGACTTCAGCGGTTTCAGGGTGGATCCGTGCGAGCCGCAATTCCGTTTGGTACAACGGACCATTCCATTGGTATTCTTCGGGCTGAAGCATGTGCAAAGCATAAATACGGTCTTCGACTGGGTGGTACATCGGATGCGTCCACGACTCGAGGGTGTACGAACCGAAAAGGGCAGGCGGGTACTCATTCACGAGCATGTCACCCGTGCTGGTATCCCAAACTTTCAATTTGCCGCCTCCAAACATGAAATACCGATTGCCCAAGGCGTCGAGGTCGCAATTGCCACTCCCGTAAGAAGCGCCATAATCCGGACCATCGCTTACCGTTTCCACGTCTCCGGTTTCAGGGTCAATGGTGATGAGCTGCACGTTGGTGCCATTGCTGTACCAATGGGCGATGGCGTATAGTTTGTCGTCGGTCCAATCGTAGGCGAGGTTGGTGGCAGGCACATCCGCACCCAGCGGATTGTCGATGTACACAGAATGCAGAATCTCCCCCGAGAGAGCGTCGAGCGTTACCAGGCGATACGGATTGGCCAGGATGTAAAAGAATCGCTCCCCGAAGCAGTCCAAATCGGCCACACCGGAAGGGTAACCATCGGACGTGGTGCCGTTGTTTCCAACCATGGCGTAATTCTCGCTGTTCAGATCCGTCACAGCCAAACCCAAGCCAGCGTCATCGTGGTTCAACGACAGCAACACGCCTTGGGCATGCGACGAAAGTGCACTAGACAGGCCCGCAATGCACAGTGCCATGATCACAATCCGCGTCTCTAAAATACTTTTCATCACCTGTTTCATATTCGTCAAGCAATAAATGGGTTTCTGCTGTTCAATTATTTCTTCAAGGTTTCACTCAAACATCTCCCCATCGAACCCATCGACCCATCGAACCCATCGACCCCATCGACCCCATCGTCCCGATCTTCCTTCGATCTTTTGAACAACACGATTAGATCATGCAGGACGCTCACCACCGTGATCTTCAGCAGAATCAGAGCTGGAGGCAAAAAGATGACCATGGTGCCGAAGGAAAGCCAGGGAAGTACGCCCCAAACACTGTTGTGTTCGCCTAAATTTTTGCCCGTAGCAGCCTCCTCCAAACCCATCATAACGAGGCCAATGACGAGCGGTGAAAACGCGAGCAGCGTCAAGGCGATCAATACGATGAAGATGATGACAATTCGCCGTCTATGCTGGAGGATGAAGGTCTTCTTGAACATGCCTGAATGAAAGGGCTTTTGAATCTAAAGCTACAAATTTAAAGTGGTTTAGCTATAGAGCACAGCGGCCGGAACAATGCCGCGCAGCGAGCAACGGGTTGGCGCTTCGGGCATCTAAATTGAAGGTTCCGATGACCACCGTGCGGGGATCCACCACCATGGATTCGGCATGAAGCTCAAATACCGGTGCATCGTCCAGGCGTTCTTGCCTGGCCGCGGTGATGAGTTGTTTGCGAATTTCGGCGTCCGCTCGGTATTCATAGACCTGGACCCCGCGCGCAAGCAAATCGACCCGGATACGCTGGTAACCGTTGAACGCTTCCAGGCCATCCTCACCGAGCACATGCCGGATTGGCGGGAAGTCGAGGCCATGATCAACGGCCCCCGTTGATGGCAGCTACCTCAGACGGGAGAATATGAATGAGCCCATTTTAACTTCCTCTAGTTTTCTCGATATTGCGTCCATGATGAGGATTACGAATAGAGAAGGAACCGCCGCTCGCATGAGCGCATTCACAGGCATGGCATTGATCTTTGGAGCCCTTGCTCTGATGTCGCACCACAACGGTGTCGCGGAAGAACAAAATAAAGACCGCACAGGAGCTCCCGGCAGCCAGCAACCGTGTTCGGCCTGCCACAATTCGGGCTCCTACGACGTGACGCCTTCCATTTCGGTATATCCGTTTGAAGGAGCCGATACCCCGGTGACTACGTTCGTTCCGTTTACCGAATACTACGTGGTCTTCGAAGTGGATGCCTCGGGCGCACCGGCTGGGTATGGCTTTCAGGCCACAGCCGTATTTGGGAATGGTGATAATGCAGGCACGTTCATCTCCTGCACGGACAATGCACAACTTGAAGATGTGAATGGACGGCACATTGTGGAGCAGAATGACCTCAGCCCTTCCAATACATTCGGTTTGTTTTGGGGCGCTCCGGCGGGGGGCGAAGGTCCGGTAACATTTTACGCCAGTATGCTCGCGTCGAACGGAGCCTATGGCAATGCCGGCGATTCCTATGCGGGGACTTTGCTCACCTTGGACGAAGCCGTCACAGACATTGAGTGTCCCGATTGCTTGGATTCTGATGAATCTTTGAANGCGTGGGCGNCGNATGAATNCGCTGCACATCGAAAACCGCGAGGCGGTCACGTTGGANGTCTATGCGCTCGACGGGCGATGGGTTCGATCCGAGCAAGTGCCTGCCGGAAAGCACCAACTCGCCCTCAGTGCTTGGGGCAGCCGTGGGTTGCACATCGTGCACATCTCCGGGACGGCAAATGCCACTTCTACGGGTCAGCCCACCAAGCCGCGCACGCTGCGCGTATGGGCGCATTGATGCCCCTGGTGTGTGAGGCTCTCCTTAATGTTTCATTAACGTTTTAGTGACGTTGGTTTAATCGCCGAGCAGAACCCGCTCGTGACCTTTGGCTCTGAATATTTATCAGAAGTCAAAATGAATCATTTCATCTCTTGCGTTGCGGTTTTTCTCTTTCTCTTTCTTGCGGATTTTTCTGCTTCGGGACAAGTTGTCATNTCCGATGATGGTTCGGGCACAGGCACAACCACATGGACAAACGACAACACCTACATCTTGGATGGTTTTGTTTTTGTGAATGCAGGCGACGTGCTCACCATTGAGCCCGGAACGGTCATCAAAGGCCAAACCGGTTCGGGGGCTGATGCCTCGGCATTGGTGGTGGCTCGAGGGGGGCAAATCCAAGCCAATGGAACAGCAGAAGCTCCCATCGTTTTCACGTTTGAAGCCGACGCGCTCGACGGATCTACGCCATTCAATGTGCGCGGCCAGTGGGGGGGGGTGATTCTGCTGGGCAATGCCCAATTGAACTCTTCGCCCGGCGAAACACAGATCGAAGGCATTCCGGATACCGAATCGCGCGGACGATACGGAGGAGAAGATGACGAGGACAGCAGTGGATCCGTCACGTACGTGTCCATCCGTCACGGAGGCACAGATATCGGTGCGGGCAACGAAATCAATGGCTTGACCTTGGGCGGAGTGGGAGCAGGCACCAACCTCGAATTCATTGAAGTCATTTCCAATGCGGATGACGGAGTGGAATTCTTTGGTGGAACGGCATCCATCAAACACGTGGTTACCGCTTTTTGTGGAGACGACTCGTTCGATTATGATGAAGGATGGAGAGGGTACGGGCAGTTTTGGTGCACCGTCCAAGAGGAGGGAGAAGGCGATCGCGGTGGCGAACACGACGGCGGCACCGATCCCGAAGATGGCCTGCCGTATGCGCATCCCGTCATTTACAACGCGACCTACATGGGCCGAGGTTCCGATGCAGGACGTCGAGCGCTCACGTTCCGGGACAACGCAGGTGGGGAGTACCACAATTCGATTTTTTACAATTGGGGCAAAGGAGTTGACATTGAAAACCTCGCCTCAGGAGAAGACTCATATGAGCGTTTTGCAAACAACGAGATTGCGTTTGCAGGCAATGTGTTCGATGGGTGCACGGGCCTTGGATTGGATGCAGGAGCAAGCGACTTGTTCACCATCACCATGGGATCAGGTTGGTCGAGTGCCGCAGATTCAACAGAAGCTGCGGATGCATCAGCCGCTGCCCTCGAAGCTTCATTTGCTGGAAACAGCAATGTGGTGACGGCTTCGGGTTTGAATTATGCCATCAGCGAAGGTTCTGGGCTACTGGATCTTGTGCCGAGCGAAGCACTTCTCGGGGGCACCGCGGCAACGAATCCTTGGTTTGACCAAGTGGATTACCCCGGTGCGTTTGATCCTTCTGAAGATTGCACATGGTTGGACGGCTGGTCGATGCTTTCAGCCCGAGGGTTCCTCGGTTGCAGCACCTACATCCAAGAAGCAGAGACTTCTACATTCCAAATTTATCCCAACCCATCCAACGGTGCGTTTAGCGTTCGCTTCGAAGCCAACTTGGCCAATGCTGTGATCCGGTTGGTTGACCTGAGCGGAAAGCTCGTGTTCCGTGAACAGGTCAATGCTGCAAGCGGCAGGGTGGTGGAATGCTATGCTGCGGATGCGGTTTCGGGGATGTACATCATGAGCGTTGAAAACGGGGCTGAAACATTCCATGCGCGCCTCATCATCGAATGAGTTTGAACCCAATCGCCCGTCATTTTTTCACTTGAATCATTCCTGAATTCGCTCGCTATGTACAAGAAACATTTCGTCTTTGCCCTTTCAATGTTCGCGTGGATTGCAGCCGCAGCCCAAGGCACGAGTCAGGGCGCGAGTCAGGGCTCAATCCAGGGCACGGTCACGGACAAAGCCACCGGAGAACTCCTGTTGGGAGCCACCATCATTTTGGAGTCCAACAGCACCGGTACCATGAGCGATTTTGATGGCAATTATGCCCTCACGGGATTGTCTGCAGGAACGTACAAAGTGGTCGGTAGGTTCATCGCTTACAATACAATCGAACAAGAAGTGGTGGTGGGCGACAACGAAACCGTTGTCTTGGACTTTGCCATGGAATCGGCGGTCATTGCCATTGAAAACGAGGCCATTGTGGCTGTGCGGCAAAATCGTTCGAATGCCGTGTACATGGAAAATGTCAAAAAGAAAGAGACTTCCATGATCGATTATGTCTCTTCCCAAGACATCCAAAAGAACGGCGACAGCGACGTGAGCAGTGCCATCAAACGCGTCAGTGGAGTTTATACCATGGGCAACTTCGTGGTGGTGAGAGGACTGAGCGATCGGTACGTGCGCACAGCATTGAATGGCGCCGAAATCCCATCGCTTGACCCCAAAAGGAGTTCGGTGTCGATGGATCTTTTTCCAACAAACCTCGTCGACAATCTGGTCGTAGTCAAAACACTCAACGCCAATTTGCCTTCGAATTACTCCGGTGCGTATCTCAACGTGCTCACCAAGGACTTTCCGGACAGTTTCACCTTCAACTATTCCACCTCAACGGGATTCAATACGAATGCGACGTTCAACGACAATTTCATCACCAGTTATGCTGGGAATACCCAAGCCTTTGGTTGGGACAACGGAGCCCTCGACATTCCAGAGGGTGTCTTGGGAGAAGAGATTTTGTCGCCGCAATACTCCAATTATTATGATGCGCTCGTCTTGGCTCGTTTTGGAGACGAATTGAATGACTTGGGCGTGTCATCGGCGGCCGACATTGGATCGGGAGAAGGGCAGACTTCCATCTCCAGTATCGTGAACGCCATTGAAGGGATTGACAACGTGGGGCAGGTCAACAATGAATTCATGACCGCCATTCGGGAACAGCAAAACCGGCGGCTGTCGCAGCAAACGCAGGCTTTTGGAAACACATGGGAGCCGCTGAAGATTGCAGCACCGCTGAACCTGTCGAAGAGCATCGCTTTCGGAAATGTCACCAAACTCTTTGGTCGCTCTCTGGGGTACAATTTTGGATTTCAATACAAGGCGAATAATCAGTTTTACGACAACGGCAATACGGGTCGGTTCTTGCTCACTGGATCTGAAGCAGAAAAGAGTGAATTGGATGTGCAGCGTCAGTTTTCTGATGCGCGGGGCACAAGGTCCGTGTATACGTCGGCTTTGTTCAACCTCGGGTATGACTTGAGCAGCAACAGCAAGATTGGCCTAACGTTCATGCCGAATGCGTCGGGGATCAACGATGCGCGCCATCAAGACGGCATCAACCCGAGTGATGCGGTGGGCTTGGGACAACAACAGCGTCAGCAGCGTTATCTGGAGCGTGGGATGAATATTTTTCAATTGCGCGGCGAGCACAGATTGAGCGATCAGCGCAACCACAAGGTTGCCTGGAGTTCGTCGTACACCGTTGGCAAACAAACAACGCCAGATTTGCGGCTTTTCATCAATAGCTATGAAGAGCTGCCAGGAGGAGTGGTATACACCGATGCCGAGGGGAATGATGTCACCGATGATGCGTTGGCTCTGCTTGCAGACGGCGAGAACTTGACGGAATACTTCCCAGATTACACGGTGGCCGAAGCGGAGTCCAATGAGGTGTCCTACAGCATTCAAGACAACCTGTATCCATCTCCGACGCGCTTCTTTAGACACATGCACAACACCACACTCGATTTGAAGTTGAACTTCGAACAGCCGATTGCGCGTGATTGGGGCGAGGACAACAAATTGATGTTGGGTGGTTCATGGGTTCGTCGCACGCGGGATTATTCTGAAAACCGCTACAGTTTTGTTTCTCAGGGAGTTGAGTACAACGGAAATCCCAACGATTATTTCAGTCACGAAAACATGAATGTGATTCCGGGCACGTCCGCAGAGGCGACCAATTATCTGTATCTGCGCGACGACACGGACATCCAAAACAGCTATGATGCGAGCCAGTCTGTGATGGGCATTTATTCCATGGTAAACTTTGCGCCGACCGAGAAGCTCAGGCTGAACGGAGGGGTGCGCGTAGAGGCTACGGATATGCGATTGGAGAGCGACAAACTGAATGATGAAACGTTGCTGCCCGAGCTCCAAGAAAATTTCTTGGGCACTTTGAATGTGGTGGACGTCTTGCCGTCCTTGAACATGACCTTCAAGTTGCGAGAGGAAGATTACAGCAGCACCAACCTCCGTTTTTCTGCCAGCCAAAGTGTGGCGCGTCCGCTGTTTCGAGAGAAGGCGCCGTTCTCGGTGTTTGATTTTGAAATCCAAGAACAGCAAACGGGCAATACGGATTTGAATCGAACCAAGATCGTGAACATCGACGGTCGCATCGAGGTGTTTCCTCGCTTGCGTGAACTGCTTTCGTTGAGTGCATTCTACAAGCACTTCAATGATCCGATCGAGCAGGTCATCATTTCCACTGCGGCAAATACAGAGATTACTTGGAAAAACGTGGGCGAGGCCCAGCTCTTTGGTTTGGAATTCGAAGCCAAGAAGAATCTCGGGTTTTTGAGCGAAAAACTCAGTGCCTTCAATTTCGCCTTCAACGCCACGTACATTCAAAGCGCCACGAGCATTGCGGAAGACGAACTGATGGAGATTCGTGCCACCGATCCGGACCACGATGAGACCCGTCCGATGTACGGTCAGTCTCCCTACATCATCAATAGCATTCTGAATTACACCCATGCCGACAGAGGTTTGAGCATGAATGCCGGCTTCAACATCAGCGGTCCCAAGCTCGTGTTGATCACTCCAGGTGGCACCCCCGATGTGTACGATCAGCCGCGAGCAGCGCTTGATGTGAGCGTAAACAAGTCGTTTGGAGATCGCCTGGTGGTCAAGGTGAAGGGCAGAAACTTGATGGATTCCGACTTCCGCAGGGTATACTCATTCAAAGGGGAAGAGTACAATTTTCAGCGTTTCAATTTGGGGAGAACCTTCTCGCTCGGATTGTCCTACAACTTCACAAAAGAGAATTAGGAAGCGATTCTCAGAGCGTGCTCAACTCCGCCAGTGCGCGTCGTACGGTGCGAATTTCGTATTAAAGAAGGCTGTAGAGACCCACACCCAACAAGGCTCCAACAATGGGCCCAAGCACAGGGATCCAACTGTAGGACCAGTCACTGTCGCGCTTGCCCGATATCGGCAGCACGAAGTGGGCAATGCGCGGTCCCAAGTCTCGGGCCGGATTGATGGCGTAGCCGGTAGGTCCCCCCAATCCCATTCCTATGCCTGCCACAAGGAGGGCAACGGGCAGGGCATCAAGAGCCCCAAGCGAACTGGTCGGCGCTGAGGCGGCCAATGCGCCGAAGGCAAGTACAAATGTGCCAATGAGCTCAGTCAAAAAATTGGAAGAGGCATGACGAATGGCAGGAGATGTGCTGAATACCCCCAGTTTGCGGTCGGCATTCTCAGTGGCTTCGAAGTGCATTCGAAATGCCGCCCACGTGCCCACTGCACCACAAAAGGCACCGGCCATCTGCGCGAAGACATAGCCCAGAAGTAGCGTGCTGTCTAGCTTTCCAAATGCGGCCATTCCGATTGAAATGGCAGGATTGAGGTGTCCGCTGCCCCCCAATTCGATGGCTGTATAAACGCCAAGGAACACCGCCATACCCCATCCCCAAGACATCAAGAGCCAACCGCTGTCTGATCCTTTGGTTTTGGCCAAATCCAGGTTTGCATTTACGCCTCCGCCCATTAAAATGAGCAGGAAAGTACCAAGAAATTCGCCGAGATAAGGAGACATGGGCCGCTTCTATTTAGGGTGCGAAGATAGCAATGGACGGCAAATTCATTGGGTCATTCAAGCTTCCTAAGCTTTTGAAAAAGTGAGCATTGACGGGCTCAAAGCGAATGATGACGCAATGTTAACAATCCCGTAACATGAAACATTGAAATAACTTTGGTGTAACACGCAACATTTGCGGCACGAAACATTCAGGTAACTTTTACTTAACAACGAAAAGGAACCACAAACCATCACTGATGTTAGAACTCTTTACTGTAGTTGGATTTTGCCTAGCAGGCTTTTCAGTCATCGCAAATGATAGTGTCCAGACCCTCGGGACTTGGATTGCCTCGAACCGCGACAAGTTCAAATGGACCACCCTCTGGGCAGCAGCTTCCGCTGTACTGATATTCACGCTGGTCTATGGTTGGGTTTCGTCGGGCAACGGCGATATTTCTTTCGGTCGGTTGACCAAGATTCCATACCAGGAACCACAATGGTATCATGCTTTGGCTCCTCTCGCACTGGTATTGCTTACCCGCAAGGGCATTCCTGTATCTACCTCGTTCCTGGTGCTTTCTGCATTTGCAAGCACGTTTGTTTTGGAGAAGATGCTCATGAAGAGCATCATGGGGTACGGATTGGCCGCGGTAGTTGCCTACGCTCTGTGGCTGCTCATTTCCAAAATCGTGGATGAGAAAGAGGATGTAAGTGAAAAATCCAGAAAGGTGTGGCGCGTATTGCAGTGGAGTTCCACGGGTTTCTTGTGGTTTACCTGGCTGTCGCATGACGTGGCAAACATCGCTGTCTTCTTGCCGCGTGAGCTCACAGTGATGCAGCTCATTTTGGTCATCGTGTTTTTTATTGCGGGTCTGGGCTACATTTTCTACCAGCGAGGTGGAAAAATCCAGGACATCGTCTTGGCAAAACAGAGCACGAAATACGTGCGTTCTGCGACCATGATCGATTTGGTATATGCATTTTTGTTGCTCTACTTCAAGCAGCTGAACAACATCCCAATGTCCACGACGTGGGTATTTGTAGGGCTTTTGTGTGGTCGTGAGCTCGCATTGAATACCGGCTTGACCAAGAAGGGCAATTTGAAATCAATATTCCCGATTGTGGCCAAGGATTTCTTGAAGCTTATCGTAGGTCTTTTGGTGAGTGTCGCCATTGTTTTGGCCATTCACTATGGAGAAGATGCGGCTAACGCAGACGAATCAGCTCCAGTGCCTACTGAGGAGGCGGCTGTGCCAGCCGAAGCAGAGCCATCTGCCGCGGTTCAGGCCGTTCCAACGGATTCGATTGCAGAATAAAAAATCAATTCGTTCACTTCTTTAACGAGAAACTACAATGCATCACATGAAGCACTCCATTCTTGCCTTGGCTTTGGGACTTATGGCCACAACCAACCCAGTGATTGGCCAACAAGTCATCGAAAGCACTTTCGGAAAAGGCGTCACAGTCGTGGCAGCCGACGAGAGTTTTTCCATGAAATTCAATGCGCGTGTGCAAAGCTTGTTCATCACTGAGGTGCCAGGCATGGATTTCAATGCCGTGGAGACGAACTGGCTGATTCGCCGGTCACGACT
>JGI20151J14362_10003411_pt1 | contig 10875 bp, 6 predicted proteins | sample COG_01_FD_14362 | JGI IMG/M metagenome (IMG submission 14362) | reverse complement strand
CTTTTCAAATTACTAGATTCACGAAAAGCTTCATCACAAACATCACACTCGTACGGTCTCTCGTTCGTGTGAATACGCATGTGCCTTTTCAAATTACCAGCTAGAGCAAAACGCTTCTCGCAAACATCGCATTCATACGGTTTCTCTTTCGTGTGAATGCGCATGTGGCTTTGCAAAGTACCAGATTCACGAAAACGCATCTCGCACACATCACATTCGTACGGCTTCTCGTTCGTGTGAATACGCATGTGAACTTTTAATTGAGGAGATGTACGAAAATGCTTCTCGCACACATCACATTCATACGGTTTCTCGTTCGTGTGAATACGCTTGTGTATAGTCAATGCAGATGGTGTTACAAACACCTTCTCGCAAACATCGCACTCGTGCCCTCTCTTTCTCTTCGCTCCTTTCCTAACACTTATTTCTTCTTCTTCTTCTTCTTCTTCTTCTTCTTCTTCTCCCTCTTCTTCTTTTTGTATCTGATGATGATTCGCCTCGAGATCATCCTCCTCGTCAGGAATCCTCAAACACAACACCAAAGGTTCGTCTTCTTCCACTTCTTCTTCCTCTCTCCTACCCTTCACCACCTTAAAAACCGTCCTCGCGTTCACCGCGCGTTTAGGATGTGGATTCTTTCGTCTCATTGTTGTACTATTCTTGCGCGTTTAAAAATACGAGTAGTAGTATATTAGTTTAAATCACATGTGAGATCTTTTTTGTGCAAGAAACATAAAAATTCCGTTTTTCATTTTTGAACCGAAGTGTTTAGGGTTGCATTTTGATTTTTTTAGTCCCGCGGGAAAAGAGAGACACCCGCCCACACAAAGAACCGCTCTCTCTACGTAGTACTAAACGCGTTTCGAAGAGAAGAGATGAGGTCGTCGTGTAGGCGGCGGCAGTCTTCCGTGATCTCGAAAAGGATGACACTCGCGATGACGATGATGATAGTCGCGTTGTTTTTGAGCCCGGGTGTGTTCTCCGCGGACGCGATTAAACACCAACACTCAAAGACGAAGAGTGCCGGGGAAGCGTCGCCAACGCCGGTCGAGACGGAGGAAACGACGACGACGAAAGAGCATCTCCTGGACCCAGCGCTGAACACGGACGAAGTCCGCGACGCGGCCAAGCAAGTTGGACACATCACGGATATGGACGCGTATTTAGCCGCGATTGAACACAAAATGGACGTGTTGGCGGAACATCCCGCGCATAACGTACGTTTCACATCGTCAGAGAGATATAAAATTGGGACCGCGGGGGGCTTTCGTGACCTCCGTGTTGGCGTTTTTTCTCTCCTCCTCTTTCGGTCGTCTTTTTTCAGAACGACGCGAGTGTCTCTCTCTGTTCGCGCGCACGGGATCATCGTTCTTCGTTTTTTATCCATCGTTTGTCGTTTACGTCGCTCGTTCGATGATCTTTCGCGCGTTTACTGATGATGATGATGATGATGATGATGATGGGGCGCTCGCTTGCTTTCTCCCAAGAGATCGAAATGTTACGAAAATACTGACCGTTTCCGCCGACTTTTAAAACATCAAAACAAACACAGGTTGAGGACTATCCCGAAACCGAGCAGTTAGTCATGCACTACCAAGCGATGCATCCGGACCGAGAGCTGACGACGGAGCAATTGAAGGACCGGACGCTGCACCCGGGGAAGTACCACTTGCAAGAGGACCAGAAGAAGGAAATCGAGAAGGAAAAGTTAAGGGAGGAGAAGCGAGTGCGGATGAAGATTGAAAAAGCGAAAGCGAAGATTCGGAATCAAAAGATGAGCAAAGAGGAGATTGAGCTGCTGAAATCGGTCGGGATTGATCCGAAAGATGCGCAGAACGTCGCCATCGCGGAGGTTTCAAAGAAGATGAACAAAGAGGCGGCGGAGAAATCTGGCGATTTGAAAGACGACGAGTTGTACAAGAAGTTTGAAGCGCAGAGGTTACAGTACATGCACAAGATAGCCACGAGTGGTACCGCGGATTGGGACGATCAATTGAAAGCGTACCAAGAGATGATGGGTGAGAAGATGAAGAATCCGGAGGCGTACGACGTCATCGCGAACGAAGGTAAATCGACGACGATGGACGCGACCTGGATCGAGCCGACGCCAGGGACGGATGAGTACAAAAAATGGGTGCGTGACGGACGACCGAGACCGAATGAGGTGAGTTTGATCGACGCAAACGGAGGCGTGGCGAAAGCTGATCCGAAGGTGATGAAGGTCAACCCAAAAACGGGGATGACGTACGAAGAGGAGAAGCTTTTCAAGGAGATGCAACAAGAAGCGAAGAGTTTCAAACCAACCGTTGCAGAATACGAGAAGCAAAAGTACGTGCCAAAGTGGACAAAGTTGCACGATTACTCCAACTTCACGGACAAAATGCGTCGAGGGAACTTGAACACGGATGAAAACGGCATGCAGCTCGAGGAGTACTCGAGCGGCTTCACGGCGACGACCGATGGGGACGAAGACGAGAGCGAATTGGCCGGACCTAGACCGTTTCCAGTGTACAAAGGCGTGAAGAAGAACGTGAAAACGATCAAAACGGTTGCCGAGTTCTATCAAAAGATCCAAGTGTGTTTGCAAGAGGCGCCGGTGAACGGCAAGTGCTTCAAATTTTCGCAGCGCACGGGAGAAGGGACCATCGATCAGTGGGATGTTTCCAAAATCACCGACATGCGCAACGCTTTCGTCAACCGCGAACAGTTCAACGGCGACTTGTCCAACTGGAACACAACCGCGGTGACTTCCATGCAAGGTATGTTCAAAGGCGCGAAGAGCTTCAACTCGCCGTTGACGTACTGGATCACCACGAACGTGAAGGATATGGACAGAATGTTTGACGGCGCATGGGATTTCGATCAACCTATGGACTTTTTGGACACTAGAAACGTCAAGTACATGAACTACATGTTCAGAGACACGTTTATGTTCAACCAAAACATCAACTCTTGGGACATGCGCGGCGTCGTTTCCACCGAGTACATGTTTTACAACGCCACGAGTTTCAACTCGCCGTTGGACAAATGGGATGTCTCGAACAATAAAGTCATGGCACACCAATTTGAAAACAGCAGAGTGTTCAATCAAGACATCTCCAAGTGGAAAGTTGGCGCGGTAACGACCATGGAACGCATCTTTTGCGACGCCCCGAATTTCAACCAAGACATTCGCGGTTGGTTCGACATCATCTCGAAGAAAGCGAACACGAAAGACATTATCAACAACGGGACAAAAGCGTTCGTCAAACATTACAGCTGCGACGACACGAGCGATTTGTCCTCGTGCGTACCCATTGTCAGCCACTTGGAAGAATCCGATGGTTTCTTCGGTATCCCGAGATACGATCCTCGCACTTTGCAAGGTTTCGACGACTTGGAGTTTGGTGTAAACGACAACTACACGATGATGTTAGTTGGACAATCGCTTCCCGGCGTTGCCGTTGCCGTTTTTGTTTTGTTCTTCTCTTTCGTCTTCTGGCATCGACGACACTGGTTTGAATCTTGCTTTGGCCGAAACGCGTGTAACTGGACGCCGTTCTCCGGAACTGGTTTGTTCTTTGCGCGCGCGCAGTTGATTTTATTTGCCTTGATTGCCTGTCTCGGTTGCTTTCTCGTTTGGAACAAAGGTATGGCGTTGCAACAGGATATTCAAGTTATCGCGGACAGTATTTCCAACTCCACCGCGGAAATGAACGCGCAAAGCGTGCGAATTATCCAAGCTTTGGACGACGCGAAAATGTTCACCTACGAGGCGGAAACCGAAGCCTTGGCTTTGGCAGACACCATCGCGAACATTTCCGAAATCGACGGGAAGATGGAAGAGTACACGGAAGTTGGATTAGTCACCGCAGATGTCGCGTTGATTTTAGCCGCGGTGATGGGCTTGAGTGGCATTATTCTCGCGCTTACCTCTCTCGTCGGCAAATGGCGATGGTTTACGTACTTGACTGGATTTCTCACGCTTTCGCTCGTCGGTTCGTGGTTGTTCTGGGGTGTACTCACCGGTACGACGACGTTCTTGGCAGACTTTCAGTACGCTTCGGCAGACTACTCCGCCTCGCAAAAATTTGGTTACACCTTCGATTCGGATTTAGAAAACGCGTTGCCTTGCATGGATGGTAAAGACGTAGTTCAACTCATGAACACCGCGCGCATGTCCATCGCCGCTGGCGTATATCTGTACAACGATTTCATTCAAATGTACGATCCGAGGAAAACCTTACCGCTCATCGATCAAGAATACGATGGCGACGCAGAAGCCGCTTCCAAGTATTGCGCGTTTGATAGACCCGGGGATGATTATTACACCGCATTTTGCGACGCTTATCGCCGCGCGTTGATCCCGTCTGACACGAAGACGTACATCAAGACGCAAAGAGGTTATTTTAACGAAACTGCAGGAAGGAACCATAAGGTGAAGATTAACGAAGTTGGCACTATGTATTCTCGATGCCAATACGACTCAACGCAAGTTGCGTTGGTTGAGCAGTGCGGTAAGGAAGAACCGGCGCAAATTCCGGCCAACCTATTCGACGCTATGGTGAAGAACTCGGAAGTGATAATCACTTTGAAGGATCAAGAGTCGGACATCATGGCGTTAGCGACGTGTAAGATGGTTGCAGATGCTTTGGAAAAGTTAGAAGACTCCGTGGACGATGCGTTGGAGTCTATGAGCATAGTTTGGGGTGGGTGGCTCATCGCGGCGTGCGCCTTTTTGTTATTGTGGGGGTCCTCTTTGATCGTGATTGTCCGGTTACAAAACGGCAACACGGGAATTGATTCTATTCTCGATAGCGAGAAGGATGCCCTCTTTTCGGTGGCTGTACCGAAATTCAATAGCTATGGAACGGGATCAAAGTCTATGACGGAGAGTATAATTAGCGGTCAACAAGTGGTGTCGGAATCGGCGACGGACGCCAAATATAAGTATAAATTCCAAGCGAAACGGTGAGTTTCGTTGGAACAACGACGAGAATACTAATAGATAACCTTTAAAGTTTAGCAACGAAACAAATTTGTATTAACAAAAGTATTTATTCAAAGAACATTTATTTCCTTGTATTGTCTCTCTCTCTCTCTCTCTCTCTCTCTCTCTCTCTCTGTCTCTTTATACTCTTCTTCTGCGCTCACATGAATTCATGGAACGTGCGACTGATTACCTCGTCCTGGTGTGCTTTTGAGAGTTTGATGAACTTCACCGCATACCCGGACACTCGAATCGTTAAATTTGGATACTTTTCCGGATGAATCTGCGCATCCTTCAACGTTTCGCGCGACAAAACGTTCACGTTCAAGTGCATTGCTCCTTTCTCGAAGTATCCGGCCAAAAGCGAACCCAGATTTCCGGTGCGACTCGCGTCGTCTTTGCCCAAACTACCTTTGGTTATTGAAAAAGTATTCGAGATACCGTCCAAACACGCGCCGTACGGCACTTTCGCGACTGAATTAAGCGAGTTTAACGCACCGGTATTGTCGCGACCGTGCATAGGATTTGCGCCCGGAGCAAATGCTTCACCCAATCTTCGACCATCTGGCGTTGCCCCGGTGTTCGATCCGTACATGACGTTCGACGTGATGGTGAGAATCGACAGCGTATGCTTGGCGTTTTTGAACGCGGGCGTCTTGCGAAGCTTTTCGATGAATGTTTGCACAACCCACTTCGCGAGTTCATCCGCATCGTCCGAGTCGTTGCCGTACTTTGGAAAATCGCCTTTGATGTCAAACGATGTAATTATCCCTTTCATTTCCTTTTCATCGGAGAATATCGGACGAACTTTTGCGTATTTTATCGCCGAAAGTGAATCAACCAACACGGATAAGCCCGCGATGCCGAAAGCCATGTTGTATTCAGGTTCAGAATCCATCAGAGCGTACAACAAGCTTTCGTACGCGTATTTTTCGTGCGAAAAATGAATGACGTTCATGGTTGACACGTATAACTCGGCGATCCAATCCATGTATGTCTCGAAACGTTTCTTCACGTCCTCGTAATCGAGATGGATAAAATTTTCGTCCGTTTGGGCTTTCTCGGCGAGCGAGTCAAACAGCTGCGCGAGTTCTACGGGCGCGATTTGTTTACCAGAGATTTCATCTTTACCGTCATTGAGAGCGTACAAGAGAATCTTGGGTAAGTTGCATCGAGCGCCGAAAAATTGGGCGTCTTTACCGAGTCGCATACCACTGACGCAGCACGAAACGGTCGTATCGCAACTCCAGTTTTCGCGAAGGAGTTTGTCGTTGATGTATTGAACGCTACTACTCGCGATCGAGATATCCGTCGCAAACTTCTTAAACGGCTCGGGTAAACACTCGTCAAATAGAACCGTCATGTTCGGTTCCGGCGCGGCGCCTAAATTTACAAGCGTTTGCAAGAAACGATAGGAAGTTTTGGTCACCATGTGCTTCTTCGAGCCGCTAGCGTCGACTAAAACGCCGGCGATGGCGTTTGTCGCCCAAATCGGGTCGCCCGCAAAAATCTCATCGTACGCCTTTGGGCGCAGGTGTCTAACCAATCTCAGCTTGAGCACCAAGTTATCGATGATTTCTTGCGCTTCGTCTTCGCTCGCGAGCAACCCGGTGCGTAAATCGCGCTCAAAGTAAATATCTAAAAACGCATCGACTCTTCCGAAAGATATCGCCGCTCCATCGTTCGATTTCACCACCGCCAAGTACGCGAAATAGATCGCCTGCGCCGCTTCTTTAGCCGTCGTCGCCGGTTTCGAGATATTTTTCCCGTATAGTTTCGCCAACCCGTCCAACGAATGCAAAGCTCTGATTTGCATCGAAATTTTATCCTTCTTCTCCATGTTCGCCTCGTTCGCGTTCGAGATATCCAACCTCGCCGCGTCTCTCTGCTTCTCCTCGATCAACCGGTCTACCCCGTACAACGCGACTCTTCGATAGTCTCCGATGAGGCGACCGCGTCCGTAGCTATCCGGCAAACCCGTCAGCGCGTGACTCGATCGTACCAACCTCATCTCAGGCGTGTACAAATCAAACACGCACTCGTTGTGCGTACGCACGTTTTGCTCAAACACCTTCTTCGTGAACGGATCCATGCGTTCGCCTTGCTCTGTCAACGCTTTCTCGACAATTCGAATGCCTCCTTTCATCTTCATCGTCCTTTCCAGCATTTTCGTCGTTTGCAGGCCGACGATGACGGAATCGAGCAAACAATCGTCCGCGATGTACCCAACCCCGTGTGCTAAAATCGTCGAAGGCGTTTTCGAATCGCAACACAGAACGCCTCCAGACGCGATTTCTTTGTTTTGTTTCCTCTCCACTTCTTCTAACAAAGTTCTCGTTTTCTCTGTCGCCGAGGAAGGCACGAAAGTGCCGTCGAACGGGTCGTAGTTTTTCGCGATCCAATTCGCGACTCCGTCTCCGACGGGTACAGCATCAGGCGAAGTTGGGATCTCTCGAGGGAGCTTTTTCGTCGGATCGTCGAACCCCATTCCGCGCGCGCTTTTAAAGTGAGGAATATTTTGTATCTTGAAATGCTTCTCAAAAATACACGAAGGAAACTACTGAGATATAAACAAATAATAATGGAAAGCACAACTTTGATGATGAAAGAAGAAGAAGACAAAGACGAAGAGGATAGTCTGTTGTTGTCGCCACCGACGACGCAAACTCAACAACTGCTGGCGTTGAAAGGCGGCGCGAAACATTCCAGAGGCAACGTTCCTTGTTCGCACGGTGAACACTTTTCTTGCCATCTCCCAGACATCGAAGATGTGACGTTAAAGAACGAGTGGGACGAGACGGAAACGAGCGTAGACTTCTCTCCGAAGAATTGGGGTTGGATTCATTCCATCGACAGCATGACGAGCGTGGACGGACCAGGGCTGAGAGCGATGATTTTTTTCCAAGGGTGTCAAAAGAGATGCGCGTTTTGTTGCAACCCAGATTCGTTGGAGGAAAACGTTGGAAAGAAGATGGCAACAGAAGAAGTTTTCTCTGCTTTGGAAACGAAAATGACGTACTATCGAAAATCAGGAGGCGGAATCACCATGTCAGGAGGGGAATGCATGTTACAGTATCGTTTTGTAGTAGCGTTGGCGCGAGAAGCGCGCGCGAGAGGTTTGACTTCCATCATCGATACCGCCGCCGCCGGAAACGATATGATTTGGGACTTTGTCTTGCCGCACATCGACATGGTGCTCTTGTGTTGTAAAAGTTCTCACCCCGTTCGATACGGAAAGATAACAGGACATCCAGAAAACTTCGGCGTCATGCTCGCGTTTTTGGCGAAACTGGAAGAATATAAAGTGCCCACTTGGTTGAGATTTGTCTTGATGTCTTCTGATGACGAAAAATTTCAAGATATCGTTACCGACGGCGAAGAAGAGTTACTCGGCGTGGCTGCTCTCGCAAAGATGCACAAAAGGTGCGTCAAAGGAGTCGAGATCTTACCGTACCATAACTTTGGCGCGTTCAAGTACAAAGAGATGAATATAGCTTATAAGTTGGAGCAGATGAAACCGCCATCTGATGAGGTCATCAGACGCGCGAAAAGAGTCATCGAAGGCGAAGGCGTAAAGGTCCTCTTGTGAATTTCTTTCATTGATTATCATCAAATTTGTTAGATTAACGTGTTTTCATTAAAAATGCTTTCTTCTTTTACATACACGCACACACACACACACGGGCACACGCGCGATTCGCACTACTCCACGTACCTCTGCATCTCTGTTCACTCTTTCTTTGTATAGCTTCTCAATATTTATCTGTTTTTATCTTTTTGTTTTTGAAAACTTAACGACCCATTCTCTTTCGCAAAAAGCTTGGGATGGCCGATCGCCCACCTTCCGGCTGCTGTTGCGGCGGCGCTTGCTGATTCCCCCATCCAGAGGGCTCTTGTTCTTGTCGCGGTTCTTCTCTTCGTTGTTGTTGTTGTTGTTGTCTTTGTTGCGGCGGCGGCATTTGTGGTGGCGGCGGCGCGGCGGCTCTCGGGACTCTTTGTTCGCCCGCGTTCGATTGCGAAAACGGCGAAAATCCCGTCGCAATCAACGTGATAGCAACCTCCCCGTCCGCTAATTGCATGGTCGGGTTCACCACCGCCCCAAAGATAATCAGCGCGGAGTCGTCGACTAAATCGTAAATCACCTCCGCCGCCTCGTTGACTTCGTGCAACGTCAAATCCTTCCCGCCGGAAATGTTCCACACAATGCCAGTCGCTCGATCGATGCCCAAATCCAACAACGGTGACGAAATCGCAGCCGCTGCCGCATCTCTCGCTCTGTTCTTACCAGTCGCTCGACCAATACCCATCAAAGACGACCCGGCATCCGCCATCACCGCTCTCACATCCGCAAAATCGACGTTGATCAAACCCGGTAACACGATGATATCACAAATACCTCTCACTCCTTGTCTCAAAATATCATCCGCCAACAAAAACGCATCTTGCAACGGTAACGCGCCGTCCACCGTGGACAACAATCGGTCGTTTGGAATCACAATCAACGTATCCACGTTCTGTCTCAACCTCTCCACCGCCTCCATCGCTTGATTATACCTCTGTCTCCCTTCAAACTTAAACGGCATGGTCACAATCCCAACCGTCAAAATCCCCGCCGTCTTCGCGACATTCGCAACCACCGGCGCCGCTCCAGACCCGGTACCACCACCCATCCCGGCCGTCACGAATACCATATCCGAACCTTGCAACGCGTCCTCGATCGACTTCCTCGACTCTTCCGCCGCTTTCTGTCCAATCTCCGGGTTCGACCCGGCGCCGAGACCTCTCGTCAACGTCTCGCCAATTTGAATCGTGTTCGATTTCGGAACCGTGGACGACGTCAACGCTTGCGCGTCCGTGTTCACCACCCAAAACTCCACGCCTTGGATATCCGTTTCCACCATTCTGTTCACCGCGTTCGAGCCGCCGCCGCCGACTCCGATGACCTATATTTTTTTAATAAGAGCAGCGAGAGAAACAGTGAGCAAAAGTTTTTCAGAATAATATTTTCCTTCTCTTTTTGCCGAAAAGCACAAAAGCGTACGCACGAAAAAGCGCTTATGCTGCCTACACAAAAAATCACGACGTTCGTCGGACTTTTGTCGTCCGACTGTTGAATATCGCGAGAGGAGTAAAGAGAGAGAGACACGATCTCCCCCGAGAGAGAGAGGCACAAAAAAAAAGAACGATTTTGATCGAGAAAAACAGAAAAAACAAAACTTTTCCAATCGAATACGTTCGTTTACCTTGATGGAAGCGGCGTTGGACGGGACCAATTTCGGCGCCGCGGAAGCAGCAGGCGTCGTCGTCGACGCGGAATCGCCCTCATTCTCCGCGCGCGGAGTGATGCTAATTCTTCTGTGAATACTAATCAGAGAATAAAAGAGAGAGAGAAAATTTGCACCATCAGTGAGTCTATTGGCGGGAAAACGAGAAGAGAAAGAAAAAGAGAAAATAGCAAACCTCGACAAAATCTTTTGTGCGTACCTTTTCGTCGTCTTTATGCCGCTGCTCTTTCGGTGAAAAGGACGACCGTGTGAACGCGCGGTCGTCGATGCGCGGGAGGAGGAGGACACCAACGCGGATGTCATTTTGTGTGTGTGTGTGTGTGTATAATAAAACGCGCGCTTTAAAAGTGCTGGTGATGAGAGGATGGAGGAAAGCAAAGAGAGAGCGCAAAAACGCTTATTAGGGTTTAAGACCCTAAACATTTTTCTCGGTTCTTTCAGAAAAACGAAAGAAAAAAGCCGTTAGAGAAGAAGAAGAGGAAAAGACAATGTCGACGACGAGAACGACGCAGACGACGAGAACGACGACTCTCGATGACAATACGAACGAGAACAACAACAGCGAGGGTGAAAAAGATGATGAGAATAACAATGATGATGTTTTGTTCGAAGTGGACGCGA
>JGI20151J14362_10003398_pt1 | contig 10911 bp, 10 predicted proteins | sample COG_01_FD_14362 | JGI IMG/M metagenome (IMG submission 14362) | reverse complement strand
TTAAGCCCATGCTGAGACCAGAGGCCTTGGCCGTTATTGAGGAAGTCGGGCTTTTTGAAGTGGACCAGGACGGCGAGTTTGTGACGCCCATCATCAACGGCCGAGAATGTGTTTATGCGACTTTCGAATCCAATGGAACCGCTAAATGTGCTTTTGAATCGGCATGGCGCGAAGGCAAGTCGGATTGGCCGAAGCCCATTTCATGTCATTTGTATCCCATCAGGTTGAAGCAGCTACAGGATTTTACGGCATTGAATGTCCACCAATGGACCATCTGCGATGGCGCGCGAACGTGTGGCGCATCTTCGAATATTACGGTGTTGGAATTTTGCCGAACCGCATTGATTAGGGAGTTTGGAGAAGCCTGGTACGATGATGCACTGGAAATTTGGAAGGCCTGGAAAAACCGTGATGATGCGCATTGATCTGAGCATCAAAATACTTATTTCCGGGGGGATGCTTTTGCTTCTTCCGCTTCTTTCGGCGGCACAATCTATGCCCGAACATGAGGCAGTGGGCTTGGATGCATTGAATTCTGCAGACGATGAGTTGCTCTTGGGATGGGATGATTCATCGCTGTATTTTCGACGGGTCACCCGATCCGTTGAGACCCCAAAAGACTCCCATTGGTTTTTGTCAGAAGGTCAAGAATTTGAAGCTGTACGCCGGGCGGGCTACACGGATTTCGCGGAGCCTGAGCCGATGGAGTTGAAGGCTTGGTCGGCAGCGAATTGGCCCGGTATGGATGAAATACAGCACGTCGCCATCGATGCCGTCCGAGGGGTCCTGGTCGCGAGCGCGCAGTCGGAGCGGGGTGACTTTGATTTATTCATGGCGCAGCGAATGGGAAGCAATTGGACGGTTCCACTGCCTTTGAATGCGCTGAATACACCAGGGGATGAGGTGTTCCCCAATTTCGATCAAGGTGAGTTGTTGTTTGCGTCCAATGGCCACCAGGGGCTTGGAGGATTTGATGTATTCCGAGCATCACGTGCAAGTCATTTTGAGCGCGTTGAACGCATGCCAAAGGGTGTGAATACGGCAGGTGATGAGTTGGCTGCTGTTCCCGCTGGAAGCAAGCCGGAGTCAGGTTATTATATCTCGGCCGTGCGTTTTGAAGGAAAGGGATTGGATGTTTGGTGGTGTGGACAGCAAGAGGCATCAGGGGGAGAGCATGTGCGTTCTATTGCGATGGAATTTCGCCATCAACGCATGCCCCTTAAAGGCATGAAGGTCCGCATCAATGAGCGGGGTGGAAAAACGGTTGTAGAAGGGGTGTCAGATGCTCAAGGACGGATGCTGTTGGGCGCGGTGCGCTTGGACGCAGCGATGGAAGTGGCTGTGACTGCTGCGACAGAGCGGGAGGTGCCGGATGGTGCCGTATGTCATGTCTACGAGCAGTGTGAGCAGGGCGGGTGCCTGGATTCATATTGGCCCGGATGGAAGCGCGTTCGGAGCTACCGATTGGAAGGTGGAAAAGCTTTCGTTTTCGATTTGCTTCCACTTGATGCCCTTGGACGCTGGCCACGCCCCTCTGAATTTGATGGTTCAGAGTGGTTGGGAGAATCCTCCACGTGGGTTGCTTATTTTGACTTGTCAGTAGACCAGGTTACCTCTCAATCCCGAGAGGAGCTCATGAAGTGGTTGGAAGCCCGTCATGCCCTTCCCTCCCTGGCAGGTCATTTGGTGGTAAGCGGTTACGCCGATGCGCAAGGAGAGGTGGTGCGGAACCACGTGCTAAGTGAGGCGCGTGCAGCGTCCGTTGTGGAGGTGCTTCTGAACGCAGGATTCTCGGCCTCCCAAATCCAATGGAACGGATACGGAGTGGATTCCCATGCCCAGAATGCGGCGAGCGCTCGCCGTGTGGAAGTGGAATGGGTGCCCACGATGCACTGAAGCAGTTTGGAATCCTTATTTTTGCGCCCATGTTGATTACCCTACTTCGTTCAAAATTGCATCGCCTGACGGTTACCCAGGCGGATCTGAATTACATCGGTTCGATTACCCTTGACCCCGATTTGATGGATGCTGCAGGTTTGTTTGAAGGGGAAAAGGTTCAAATTGTAAACATCAACAACGGCGAACGATTTGAGACGTACACGATTCTAGGTGAGCGTGGCTCGGGACAAGTGGGGTTGAATGGACCTGCAGCAAGAAGGGTTCAAGTTGGTGACATCATCATTGTGATTGCTTATGCCCATATGACACCCGAAGAAGCGAAGGCGCACAAACCGGTATTGGTTTTCCCTGACACCGCGACGAATCGATTGAACCCCTAACTTCCGCTCATGAATGCAAAACAGATTGCGACGTACGTCGTTTCATTGGGCATTGGCGTGGTCCTTTTTTACTTAGCGTTCTCGATTGTAGATGACAAAGAGGCCTTGTGGGAAAACATGCGGTCTGTGCGATGGGAAGGAATCGCAGCATCATTTGTTATGGGTTATCTGGCCATTGTGAGCAGGGGTTTGAGGTGGGGTATTCTGCTCGAGCCGCTTGGGCGAAAGGCGGGTAAAGCTCGAAGCGTGCACGCTGTTGCTTTCGCATATTTTGCCAACACGTTTGTGCCGCGCAGCGGAGAGTTAGCAAGATGCGCCGCCTTGAATCAGACCGACGATATCCCGGTGGATGAGTTGTTTGGTACCGTCATCAGCGAACGGGTCATTGATTTTGTTTTTCTGATTGTGTTAACGGGTGTGGCCATATTGGGCAATTTGCCCGCCTTTTTGGAATTGCTCGAAGGAGCGGAGCTCCCAGATTTCAGCAAGCTGGTGGCCATTTGTGCTGCAGGTTTGACCGCTTTAGGTTTGATCCTTTGGAACCGAAATCGCTTACTAAAATTGCCTTTCGCACAGCGAATTCTGGACTTTCTCAAAGGTGTGTGGGATGGATTGAATAGCATCCGGAACATGAACCGCAAGGGCCAATTTCTGGCTCATACTATTTTCATTTGGTTGATGTACTTTTTCATGGCTTGGGTCATCTTTAAATCCTTTGATGTGGTTAATGATATCACGGTGATGCAAGCCTTGTTTATTATGGTAGCCGGGGGATTTGGCATGGTCATCCCAGCACCTGGAGGGGTAGGAGCCTATCAGTGGGCAGTGATGTCGGGTTTCATGGCTTTAGGATATACCAAGGCACTCGGTCTGGCCGTTGCCAACATCATTTGGTTTACCCAAACATCCATGATCATCACGATGGGTGGGATTGCCTATATCTACTTGCTGTGGTATCGGCTTAAAAAAGACCGGAGATGAAAGGAACCCTGGATCACACATTGCAGGTTATCAGCCAATGGAAAAAAGCTGGGGAGACGGTGGTGTTCACAAACGGTGTTTTTGACATTCTGCACGCCGGTCATGTGATGTATTTGACGGAAGCAAAGGCCTTCGGAACACGCTTGGTGGTTGGATTAAATTCCGATTCAAGTGTGAGAGAATTGGGCAAAGGACCAGAGCGACCGATTAATCCTGAGAACGACCGTCAGGCTGTCCTTGAGGGGCTTCGAGCAGTGGATTTGGTGGTTGTTTTTAGCGAGGAAACACCAGCAAAACTGATCCAAGCGATTCAACCCGACGTGCTGGTCAAAGGAGGCGATTACGATCCTCAATGCACGGATCCCTCTGAGCCGCAATTTATAGTCGGGTCAATTGAGGTCATCAACCGGGGTGGAGCGGTCCACTCGATTCCCTTGCTCCCCGGACGTTCTACGACCAACATCATTAAAAAAAGCCGGACATAGCCGGCTTTTTTTGGTTGTCAATGGAGCACGTACTAAACGTCTTCCTCCTCCATGAATTTTGTGGTGAAATTTCCGCTTCGGAACCGTTCATTCCGCATCAAGCGCTGATGAAAGGGAATGGTGGTCTTCACACCTTCGATAACGTACTCGTCCAATGCGCGCTGCATTTTGAGGATGGCCTCATCCCGGGTCTGGGCCACGACAATTAGTTTTGCTATCATCGAATCGTAAAACGGCGGGATCTGGTACCCCGCATATACATGCGTGTCCAGCCGAACTCCGTGTCCACCAGGCGAGTGATAATCGGTGATGCGTCCTGGGCAAGGCGCAAAGTTGCGATCGGGGTCTTCAGCGTTGATCCGGCATTGGATGGCGTGCATCTGCGGATAGTAGTTCTTTCCACTGATGTTTTCACCCGCAGCCAATTTGATTTGCTCCTTGATGAGGTCGTAATTCACAACCTCCTCTGTGATGGTATGCTCCACCTGAATTCGGGTGTTCATCTCCATGAAGTAGAAATCCCGGTTGGCATCCACTAAGAACTCCACCGTTCCAACGCCTTCATATTTTACCGCTTCTGCTGCCTTGATGGCGGCTTTCCCCATTTTTTCCCGAAGCTTATCTGTCATGTAAGGAGACGGCGTCTCTTCCACGAGCTTTTGGTGCCTTCGTTGAATGGAGCAATCACGCTCAGACAGGTGGCACGCTTTTCCGCGTTTATCTGCGGCAATTTGAATTTCAATGTGGCGGGGCTCTACGACGAATTTCTCCATGTACATTCCGTCGTTACCAAAGGCCGCTCCCGCTTCCCGACGCGTTGACTCCCAGCCTTCTTCAAGCTCTTCGACATCGTTGCAAACTTGCATGCCTTTTCCGCCACCTCCGGCGGTGGCTTTGAGCATGACAGGGTATCCAATCTTCTTGGCAATTTTCTTTGCCTCGTCCAAGCTTTCCAGAATTCCTTTGTTACCTGGAATGGTCGGAACACCTGCTGCCTTCATGGTTGCCTTGGCGGAAGCCTTATCTCCCATGGATTCGATCATTTGCGGGCTTGCTCCGATAAATTTGATTTGATTTTCAGCACAGATGCGTGAAAACTCAGCGTTCTCCGAAAGAAAGCCATAGCCTGGGTGGATGGCATCGGCATTCGTGATTTCAGCTGCGGCTATGATCTTGGGAATAGCGAGGTAGGAATCCGCGCTTTTGGGTGGTCCAATGCAAACGGCCTCATCGGCGAACCGAACGTGCAGGCTATCCGCATCAGCCGTCGAATAAACGGCTACAGTTTTGATACCCATTTCCTTGCATGTGCGAATGACACGGAGCGCAATTTCCCCGCGATTGGCAATCAGAATTTTCTTAAACATGGCGATGGGGTTCAGGAAGGATCAACCAAGAACAAAGGCTGATCGTACTCCACAGGGCTGTTGTCGTCGACCAGGATCTTGACAATTTTTCCGCTCACTTCAGATTCAATCTCATTGAAGAGCTTCATGGCCTCAATGACGCACAAGACATCCCCGTTTCCGACTGAATTACCCACTTCGACAAAGGCATCTTTGTCAGGAGCTGAGCGGCGGTAAAACGTACCGATCATCGGCGACTTAACGGTGATGTATTGATCCTCTTCTGAAGCTGAAGTCGCGGCCTCTGCTGCGGGCGCAGGAGCGGCAGGGACGACAGGAGCGGCAGGAGCTGGGGCTGCCGGTACAGCAGCCATCGGCACTTGAATGACTGTTTCTCCAGCTTGCGCGGAGGCGCCTTTCTTTTTTGGGATTTCAGATTTAATGGTAATCTTGAAATCCTTTTTTTCGATTTCCACCTCTGTTACTCCCGCTTTCGCGATGAACTTGATGAGGTCTTGAATTTCGTTAATGGTCATTTGATGACAATTTAAGGAGCAAATTTAGTCGGTTTTTATTGGCCCCGGTCCGGAAATGGGTTAATCAGCTATTATAGGCCCATTGCAAATAGACTGCGCCCCATGTGAAGCCACCGCCAAACGCTGCGAGGATCACGTTGTCACCGGCTTTCAATTGCTTTTCCCAATCCATGAGACACAAAGGAATGGTTGCTGCCGTCGTGTTCCCGTACTTCTGAATGTTGATCATGACTTTTTCTGCGGGCAAGCCCATTCGGCGTTGCGTAGCATCGATGATGCGCAAGTTGGCTTGGTGTGGAACAAGCCATGCGACATCTTCAGGAGCCAGTTTATTCCGTTGCATGATGTCATAACTAACGTCTGCCATTCCTTTTACCGCCGCTTTAAACACAGGTTGGCCCTCTTGGAAAATAACGTGTTCCTTCGCGTCAACCGTTTCATGGGTGGGGGGAAATAAAGACCCGCCAGCCTTTTGTCGGAGGAAGTTGGCTCCGTTGCCATCCACATGCAGTTTGTGGTCGATGACGCCATATTCTTCGGTGGGCTCCAACAACACCGCTGCGGCNGCATCACCGAATAAGATGCAGGTTGTACGGTCTGAATAATCAATGATGGAACTCATTTTATCGGCCCCCACGACCACAACTTTTTTGTATCGGCCGCTCTCGATGAATTGCGCCCCTGTCGTAAGAGCAAAAATGAATCCTGAGCAAGCTGCGCTTAAGTCGTACCCCCATGAGTTGACGGCGCCTACTTTGTGCGCGATGAGGTTTGCCGTTGCTGGAAAGTGCATGTCTGCGGTCACGGTGGCACAAATAATCAGGTCGATTTCTGTGGCATCAATGCCGCGCTTTTCGAGCAGGGTCTTGACGGCTTCGGCTCCCATATCGGAAGTGGCCTTCGTTGGATCTTTCAGGATGCGTCGCTCTTCGATTCCCGTTCGCGAGCGAATCCACTCATCGTTGGTATCAACCATTTTTTCCAAATCAGCATTGGTCAACACGTCATCAGGCAGATATCCTGCAACGGAAGTAATGGAAGCGCGCATAGTTTTCTAGGTTGGTTGTAAATAGCCGCCAAAGATAGCATGTCGAAACACGCCAAAAAGGGGAATTTTTCCGGTATTCAAAGGGCGAATGTGGAATAACGTCAGTTTAGGCCACGAAAAAAGGGAGGTGAACCCTCCCTTTTTCATCGTCTGAACGACGTTCGTCGATCAAACAGTCATCAATGTGTTTGGTTAGGCTTCCGCCTTTTCCATCACCACTTTGCCCTTGTAATAGAGCTTTCCTTCATGCCAGTGGGCACGGTGGAAAAGGTGAGGCTGTCCTGTGGTAGGGCAAGCCGCTACCTGTGGGGCAGTTAGTGCGTCATGGGCGCGGCGCTTGCGCGTCCGGGCTTTACTTTGGCGTCGTTTAGGATGTGCCATGGCAATTTTATTTCAAGTCTTTCAATGCATTCCAACGCGGGTCAATTCCGTCGTTTTCATCTGTACCCCCACTGCCCGATGACCCTGAAGTTTCGGACGGCTTTTCTGAAGAACCGGAGAGGTACTCGGCGACATCCGGATCACAGTCTTCTAAAGATTCATGAAGCCTTCGCAAAGGAAGGTGCAAATGAATCCACTCAAAAACAGGTTGGCTGATGTCCAATTCATGGCATTCAGAACCCAGGGTCCAGATATCATCTTCGGTATTGGTGGTCTCTCCAAGTTGAACCACCAACCTTTCTTCAAACGAAATGGCCAGTGTGACATCCGCAAGGCACCGGTCACATGGAAGCGTCGCTTCACCAGTAAAGGCTACTACGCAATCCAGTTTGGAGCCCAGTTTATCGAGCGTCACATTCGCCAATCCCGTAATTTGATTGGTTTCAGATGAGGGGAAAGAATCAAAGAACAACGAATCCACCTCCATTTGGAAGTCGTGTAGACCGGGCTTGAGTCCCACAAAGGGAATACGAAAGAGTGCCAAGTGATCCACAACCTCCTCATTTTGGGGAGTGCAAAGGTAATCAGAACAATCCGGTTGAGCAAAAGAATATTCGGTGGAGTAGANGCGATTCTTCCAAATGCGTTGAGATAGCCTAATACCGCTCTTTTCTCACATGCTTTTCCACCGGAAGGGGGTTCTCATTCAATTCGCGGTGTGCAATGCGATTGAATCGAATATCCCTGGCGAGAAAAATAGCCGCACGAAGGGAGTCTGGGTTCGCTTCCCCCTTCCCCGCAATGTCGAANCCTGTGCCGTGGTCAGGACTGGTTCGAACGATGGGCAAGCCTGCAGTGAAGTTCACTCCGTCGCCAAAACTGAGGGCTTTGAATGGGGCTAGGCCTTGATCGTGGTACATCGCCAAAACACCATCAAACTGCTTGTGTGTTCCTGCGCCAAAAAATCCGTCTGCAGGGTATGGACCCATAACGAACCGTCCTTCGGCATTTAAGTCGCGGATGGCAGGAACGATGGTTTTTTTCTCTTCGTCTCCCATCAGGCCGTTGTCGCTGGCATGCGGGTTTAATCCTAAAATCGCAATGCGCGGTTGGGGAATGCCGAAGTCTCTGCTGAGCGAGTCGTGCATCAACCGTGCCTTGCGGACAATGGTTTCCGAGGTGACCAAGCTTGAAACATCCTTTAATGCGACATGTCCTGTGCACATTCCTACTCGCAAGGAGCCGGAAACCAATAGCATGAGGACGTCGTCCACATTGGCAAAGTCCGCCAAAAATTCTGTGTGACCCGGATATTGAAACGACCCTTGGCGCATCGCTTCTTTATGGATGGGCAAGGTGACCAATACATCTACTTTCGTGCTCGCCAAGTCGTTGACCACTGCCTGAAGCGATTTCATCGCAAATTCACCCGCCTTTCCATCGACTTCACCCCACTTAATTTCCCACGGTTCATCTTGAATACAGACCAAGTTCAATTGACCTTCTTTCGCTTCATCTGCGGAAGCGATGACCTTCCATGCGATGTCGGTGTGCTTGGTGCACTCGCTTGCTGCTTCGACCAAGTTTGGCGTGGCGTACAACACAGGAGTTGCCTCCTGGAACATGCGGTCATCTGAAAACACTTTAATCAGTGTCTCAATTCCGATTCCGTTGGGGTCGCCGCAACTGAATCCGATGGATGTTGGTTTTTTTTTGGAAGCCATTTGAGCGCGTAAAGTTAACGGTTCACTTCCTTGTCCTAACTTGCATCGAGATGGTTTTTCAACGGCTTTCGTTTACGTTTTACAATCCCATGCAAAACCCCGCTTGGTTTGGCTTGCGTTACCTTCGCGGAGGCATGGTTTTGCTAGCGTTTTGGGTCCTTTGTCTGCAGGCCTTTGCCACGCATAACCGCGCAGGTGAAATCACCTACTCGCATGTGGAGGGCTTGACCTACGAAATCCTCATCACAACCTACACGAAATCCAGTGCTCCAGCAGACCGCCCTTGGCTGTACCTTTATTGGGGTGACGAAAATGATGAGCCGGTTGACAGCCTTGCTCGAGAGAGCGAAGTGCTCATGGAGGGGGATATTCAAGTCAACCGCTACCGCGGAAACCACACCTACGGCGGACCTGGAATCTATGAAATTCAAGTGGAGGACCCCAATAGAAACCAGGGCGTGCTGAACATTCCAGGGTCGGTGGATGTCCCTTTTACGATTAGCAGCTTGCTCATTATTGATCCGATGGCCGGCCACAATAACTCAGTCCAACTGCTCAATCCAGCGCAGCAAAATGCCTGTCTGTTCCAGTCATGGATTCACAATCCCGGAGCATACGACCCCGATGGGGATATTCTGACGTATGATTTGGTGCCATGCAGGGGGTTCGAAGGCGAAGTGATATCTGATTATGTCACGCCGGATGTAGTCAGCCCAAACGATGATGTTTTTGAGATTGACCCGGTTTATGGGGATGTTTCTTGGGAGGTTCCGCAAATCGCAGGCATTTACAACGTCGCATTGCGCATCCAGGAGTGGCGCTCAGTGGAAGGCCAGTTGATTAAGGTGGGAGAGGTGGTTCGTGATATGCAAATCACCGTAGAGGCNTGNACCAATCAACCACCGGAGATCTCAGCAGTGGAGGACACATGCATTGTTGCTGGAACGTTTTTGTCGTTGCTNGTGAATGCATTGGATCCGGACGGNGACAACGTGGATTTGGATGCGGTGGGNGGACCTTTAACAGAGGTGGAAAACACCGCNAACTTTAGTGATCTCGGCGCAGGCATTGGNCAGTTTACATGGGCTCCCAAATGCACGGAAGTCAGGGAAGCCCCGTACCAAGTGGTNCTGCGCGCAGAAGACAATAGCAATCAAGTTCAGCTGATGGATTTGGAGTCTTTTCAAATCCGGGTGGTTGCTCCTGGCGTCTCCATGAGCGCTGCCACGCCCATTGGTAACAGCATCATTGTGGACTGGTCTCCGCATGANTGCTTGGATGAATTGCCGGCATGGAAAGTTGAAGCGGGATTCTATGATGTCTACCGCCGAGTTGATTCATTGGATTGGAATCCAGGAGCCTGTGAAACGGGTATGCCAGAAGAGACGGGCTATGAGTGGGTGGGTATGGTCGATGGATTATCGGCGACGGAGTACATCGATATGGACTTGCTTTCATTTGGAGCCACGTATTGTTACCGGGTGGTAACCCGTTGGCCCGGAAGCGGTGAGTCGATTGCCAGTGATGAGGTCTGCGCTACGATTCGCAAAGACGTACCCGTCATCACGCGGGCATCGGTGGAGGTTACGGATGCATTCGCAGGTGCCATCGATGTGGAATGGTCACCCCCAACGGATGCGGATACGGTCGTTTTCCCGGGCCCATATGTATACCGTGTTTGGGGACGTTCCGCTGGTGGCCAAGAGGCACTGCTCCACGAGACTGCACCGGGGTTGTCTTTGCAGGATCCAGATACCACCTGGGTGCATGTTGGAGTGGATACAGAGTTGAGCGGTTGGACCTACCGAGTCGAGTGCATAAGTTCCACCGGTGAGATGGGTTTTTCGGCCCCAGCGGATACGCCTTGGCTCGAATTGGAGCCCAATGACAATCAATTGACGTTGAAAGTAACGGGGAGTTTTCCTTGGTGGATAGGGGAATATCGGGTATATCGTTTGGAGGAGGACGGCTATGAATGGATTGGATCGACCACCGAACGGACTTACACTGATACGGGATTGGTGAACAANGTCGAATACTGCTACAAGGTGGAAACGGTTGGGAATTATGACGGCGATGCCATTGCGGGACCGTTGCTCAACTGGAGCCAGGAACGTTGTGGTCGTCCCTA
>JGI20151J14362_10003394_pt1 | contig 10923 bp, 13 predicted proteins | sample COG_01_FD_14362 | JGI IMG/M metagenome (IMG submission 14362) | reverse complement strand
TTGTTGGCTTTGATCTTTATTTAAATCTATATAGTTTAAAGGTCTCCATTCTATTGATGAATAATTAAAAGTTTCAATTTTTTTTTCTAGTTCAGTTTTTATTTTATAAAAATCCTCTTTTTCAGTTATTATTTCAAAAATTTTATTTAAGCTTACACAATCTTTTGCACCAGCATTAATTGCGATCTCAAATATTTCTTCTTCTTTAATTTTTTTTTTATCTATATGAATAATGCCACAATTTAAAAACATATGGGTTGATGAGCCAGACTCGCCTAATCTCCCTCCATTTTTTTGCAGTACAGTTCTAATACTAGATGCAGATCTGTTTTTATTGTCAGTTAAAGTTTCAATAATTAAAGCCACATTTGACGGTCCAAATCCTTCATATCTTAAACTTTCATAATTCTTATCACTGCTCATTTCCGATTTACTAATTGCTCTAGAAATATTATCTTTTGGCATATTAGCTTGTTTTGCTGCTTGGATAGCTGTTCTTAACCTTGGATTCATATCGGGATCTTTGTCTCCTAGTTTAGCAGCAACTGTTATTTCTCTTGATAACTTCGAAAATATTTTTGATCTTTCTTTATCAGCTCTTCCTTTTTTATGTTTAATTCCTGCCCAATGTGAATGCCCTGCCATAATTATTTTACTAAATTTCCTCCGTCAATTAATCGAGTAACATTTTTTGCGAGACCCGTCTCAATATTTGTTTCAACAATTATTCCAGATAACGTTCCTTCTCCATCTGCGGGAAAATGTCTAACTGCATCTTTGTCTTTTAGAAATTTTTTTATAGAGTTTTCTTTATTCATTCCTATAACAGAGTTATAATCTCCGCACATTCCAATATCAGTTTGATATGCTGTTCCATTATCTAAAATTCTGGTATCTGCTGTTGGTACATGCGTATGAGTTCCAACTACGCAAGTTGCTTGTCCATCAAAAAAATGGCCCGCGGCCATTTTTTCACTAGTTATCTCACCGTGAAAATCTACTATGATAAAATCTGCATTTTTTTTTAAAATCATTTTTTTACTTATTTTTTTTGCTACTTGAAATACATCTTCTGTTTTCCTCATAAAAACATTTCCCATAAGATTTATTACTCCTATTTTATATTTTTTATCTTTAGTAAAATATATCTCATAACCTCTACCAGGAGAGCCATCAGCTAGGTTTGCAGGTCTTAATAGTCTATTTTCTTTATCAATATAATTTGTTGTTTCTTCTTTATCCCAAATATGGTTACCAGAAGTAATTACATCAACACCATTAGTAAAAAATTCTTCAGCTATGTCTCTAGTAATGCCCCTTCCATCATCAGCAGCGTTTTCACCATTAACAATAATAAAATCAGTTTTGTATTTTTTAATTATATCAGGAAGTTTTTTATTTATGGCTTCTCTACCTGAGCATCCCATTACATCACCCAATATCAAAATTTTCATTAATAAATACCTTTCTCTGTTAAAATATAATTAAGCTTAACATCATTTTTATCTCTCGGTAGCTTATGATGTCTTTGAAATGAAAAAGCAACACCCACAGTTACAATATTTTTAAATTTTTTTAAATATCTATCATAAAATCCTTTACCATAACCCAGTCTATAATTGTGCTTATCAAAAGCTAGCATTGGAACCAACATAAAGTTTGGAATTTTTTTTTTTGTTTTATCGGGTTCTAGCATTCCAAATTGATTAATGAATAAAGCTTGATTTTTTTCCCATGAATAAAAATTCATATTATTTTTTTTTTCAATTGCAGGGAGAAGAATATTTTCATTTTTTATAAAATCACTTTCAAAAAATTTTAAAACATTTAATTCAAAACTTGATGGATAATATAAAGCTAACCTTAATTTTTTTTTTTTTAAATTTGATTTAATTAATCTAAATAATGGAAAAAAAAATTTTTGATCAATTTCATAATAATTTTTTTTTCTTAAATAATAATACTTCTTCCTAAGTATTCTTTTTTGATTCATCTACTGTATTTTAGAAAGAGACTCTGTATTAGAAATTATTTTTTCCAATGATTGTGTTGTTTTATCAAGCATTGATTCATATAAAGAATTATTTTCTTCAATTGTCTTTTTAAAACCATCTAGTTCGTTATGTAATTTTGTTATTTCTATATCCTTATTTTCTTTATATTCTATCGCTAAGGATCTTATTTCCTTGAATTTATTTGAAATTTTTTCTAATTTATTTTTTTGATCAGTAACCTTCTGTTTTAAATCAAAATATTCGTCAATTAACTGTATAGTTGTAATTAATAAAAGTTTATTCTCTCCAATGTTGCCAAGCTTATCCTTCAGTTCAGAGTATTTTTTATCCAAAAATTTAGTTAGCTTCTTTAACGACTCTTCTTGTCCGTCGTCACATGATAAAAGGTAATCTTTATTATTAAATTTAATATTTACATTTGCCATTTGTCAATTTCACTTACTAAGCTTTCTGTTTCTTGGCTTAATTCCTCAATATCTTGATTAAACTTAGCTTCTAATTCAGATTTCTTATTAATTTCTATTTGTAGTTTTTTTATTTTTTCTTTTAGATACTTATGCTCTTTAATTAACTCTTGGTTATGTTTTTCAATTTCTATTTTTTTATTAGCTAGTTCATTTTTTTCAGTTTTTATTTTATCAAGCTCATAACTTGGTTGTGAATAACTTAAAGACATTGAGTTTAATTTATCAATAAGTTGGTTTAAATTTTGTTCTTTTTTTTCAAAATTACTCATAATGTTTTATAGCATATTATTGATATAGTGAGTTTAAGTCTATATAGGTAATTATAAGTGAGTGTAAAATTTAACCAATTATCAAACGCGATTAGATTTTTGTCAATTGATGCTGTGCAAATTGCAAATTCCGGTCATCCAGGTATGCCGATGGGCATGGCAGATGTTGCAACTGTGTTATTTAAATACCACCTGAGGTTTAATCCAAAAAATCCTAATTGGATTAATAGAGATAGATTTATTTTGTCAGCAGGGCATGGTTCGATGTTGCTTTACTCTCTTCTTTATCTTTGTGGTTATAAAAGTATTTCAATTGAAGATATAAAAAAATTTAGACAACTAAATTCAATATGTGCAGGTCATCCTGAATATAAAGTAGGTTCAGGTATAGAAACCACAACTGGTCCATTAGGACAAGGTTTAGGAAACGCTGTAGGGATGGCGATAGCAGAAGAAATCTATAGAAAAAAATTTGGCTCCGCAACAATTAATAATAAAACCTATGTAATTGCGAGCGATGGAGATTTAATGGAAGGTATTAGTCACGAAGTAATGAGTTTAGCTGGTCATCTAAAATTAAAAAACCTAATTGTTTTTTTTGACAATAATAAAATTTCAATTGATGGCTCAACTTCTTTAAGTGTTTCGGACAATTATAAAAAAAGATTTGAATCATATGGATGGGAATTTTTAGAAATTAATGGTCATAATGAAAAACAAATATCAAAAGCTATTTCCAAGTCATCAAAATCAAATAAACCAACTATTATTTCTTGCAAAACAATAATTGGATTTGGATCTCCAAATAAATCTGGAAAAGCTTCTTCTCATGGCTCTCCTTTAGGTGATGATGAAATTAAATTAGTTAGAAAAAAACTTAAATGGAATAATGAACCATTTAAAATTCCACAAGATATATTAACTGAGTGGAGAAAAATTGGTAACAAAGGTGAGCTACTTGAAAAAAAATGGCAAGAAACAATTAATAAAAAAAATCCTAAGATTAAAAGTGACCTTGATAAAAATTATATAAATTCTAATCTAGAAAACTTAGAAGACTTAATAGAAAAAGCAAAAACAAAATTTTTTGAAGAAAAACCAAATTTGGCTACTCGACAGTGTTCAATGGTAGCTATTGAAAATATCTCTGCTTTGCTACCACAGCTTATCGGTGGTTCAGCAGACTTGAGTGGTTCAAACAATACAAAAACTAATAATTCTAAAATAATAAATTCTAAAAATTTTGACGGTAATTATATACATTATGGAGTAAGAGAACACGGTATGGCTGCAGTAATGAATGGTTTAGCTCTTTATGGAGGGTTAATACCTTATGGTGGAACTTTTTTAATCTTTTCTGACTATTGCAAACCTTCTATAAGGTTATCAGCTTTAATGGGTCTTAAAGTAATATATATTTTTTCTCATGACTCTATTGGTTTAGGAGAGGATGGTCCTACTCACCAACCTATCGAACAACTTACTGGGCTAAGAGCGATTCCAAACTTAAACGTTTTTAGACCTGCAGATATCAATGAAACTTTAGAGTGTTGGGAGATAGCTTTAAAAAGTTGTAACACTCCAAGTGCTATTACATTATCTAGACAAAAGGTTCCTTATATCAATCCTAAAAATTCTAAAGAAAACAAATGTGAAAAAGGAGCATACATAGTTAAAGTTACTTCCCATGAAAGCAATGTAACTATAATTGCATCGGGCACTGAAGTTGAACTGGCATTAAAAACCCAAGAAAAACTCATAGAAAATAATATTCATTCAAAAGTTGTTTCAATGCCATGTATGGAGCTTTTTGATAAGCAACCAGAGGAATTTCGAAATGATATTATTGAACCAGAGTCATTGGTTATTACTTTGGAAGCTGGAAGTATCATGTCATGGCAAAAATACGTTAAAAATAAAGGAATGAATATAGGTATTGACCAGTTTGGAGAAAGCGCACCTTATAAAGAAGTATATAGTCATTTTGGTTTGTCCGAGGAAAAAATAGTAGGTTTCATTCAAAAAAAATTAAGAGAATAATTTAAATTAATGGATAAAATAAATTTTTTTCCTGATAATTTAAATGTTCAGAATAAAAAAATAATTTTAAGATTAGATCTAAACGTCCCACTTAAAGATAAAATAATTTTGGATGACACAAGAATAACATTATGTTTACCTTTCATAAAAAAGTTAATTGAAAAAAAAGCTAAGATTATAATTATTAGTCATCTCGGCCGACCAAAAGGCGTCAGGGACCCTGCTTTATCTTTAATACCAATCTATAAATATTTGAAAAAAATACTTCAAACTAACGTATTTTTTTTTATGGGAAATTTTGATGATGGGGTAAAAGATAAATTTTCTCATTTAAAAGAAGGGGAAATAATATTATTAGAAAATATTAGATATTATAAAGAAGAAACAAATAACGATGAAAATTTCTCAAAAAAATTAGCTTCTCTTGGTGATATTTACATCAATGATGCTTTTTCATGTTCTCACAGAAAACAGTCGTCGATTCATAAAATTACTAAATTCGTAAATAAAAGTTTTGCTGGACCTCTTTTAAAAAAAGAGATTGATGCAATAAATCTTGTTATCAAAAAAAAGGAAGAACCAGTAACCTGTATTATAGGAGGATCAAAAATTTCTTCAAAAATAAATGTGATTACTAGTCTAATTGAAAAAATCAATAACCTTGTGATTGTCGGTGCTATGGCTAATAATTTTTTAACTTATAAAAATTTTATTATTGGCAAGTCTTTAGTTGAGAGCAATACTAGAGAAATTATTAAAAAGATCTATGATAAAGCTTCAAAAAATAACTGTGAAATAATAATTCCAGAAGATTGCGTTGTTGGAACTAGCTTTGAAGGAGAGGGGCAAAATAAAAATTTAAATCAAATAGAAGAAAATGAAATTATTTTAGATATTGGATCTAATACAGTAAAAAAAATTAAACAAATAATTGAACAATCAAAAACAGTACTATGGAACGGCCCAGCAGGTTATTTTGAGAATAATAATTTTTTAAATGGAACCATGTTTATCGCTGAAACTATTTCTAAAAATACTCATGATAAATCATTAATTTCCGTTATTGGCGGAGGGGATACTCTTGCTGCAATTAATAAAAGTAAAAATAAACTTTCTTTTTCTCACTTATCAACAGCAGGTGGTGCATTTTTGGAATACTTGGAAGGAAAAGACTTGCCTGGTCTTAGTGTTTTAAAATAAATAATCTTTATGACGTTAAATGAAATTGCTAAAAAAATGTGTACTAAAGGAAAAGGCATTTTGGCAGCTGATGAAAGCACAGGCACAATAGCAAAAAGATTTAACAGTATTAATGTTGAAAATTTAGAAAAAAATAGATTATATTTTCGTCAAACATTATTTAATGCAAGCGCTATGGAAAATTATATAGGTGGTGTAATTTTATTTGATGAAACAATTAGACAAAAAACAACATTGGGACCCACAATTCCTGATTTAATTTCATCACATGGTGCCATCCCTGGTATAAAAGTTGATAAAGGAGCCAAATCTTTGGCGGGATCTAATGACGAGACGATCACGGAAGGTTTAGATGGTTTGAGAGAAAGATTAAAAGAATATTATGATTTAGGAGCTAGGTTTACTAAATGGAGGGCTGTATACAAAATTACAAAAAAATTTCCTTCACCTCAGTCAATTAAATCTAATGCCCATGCTTTAGCGAGATATGCTGCATTAGTTCAAGAAGCAAAAATGGTTCCAATAATTGAACCGGAAGTGCTTATGGAGGGCTCACACGATATTGATAAATGTTATAAAGTTACCACAGATGTTTTAAATGAATGCTATAACGAATTAGAAATTCATAAAATTGATTTAAAGGGTACTGTTTTAAAACCTAATATGGTTACACCTGGTTCTGAGTGTAAAAATAAATCAAGTTCAGAAGAAATTGCTAAAAAAACATTAGATTGTTTAAAAAAAAATGTTCCTAGTGAAGTTCCAGGGATAGCGTTTTTATCAGGAGGTCAATCAGAAATTGAGTCTAGCAAAAATTTAAATGAGATAAATAAAATAAATGATAGCAATTTTCTAATTACTTTTTCTTACGGTAGAGGACTACAGGCAAGTGCTTTAAAAGAATTTGGAAAAAATCAAAATAATATTGAAAATATTCAAAAAGCTTTCAATCATAGAGCTAAAATGAACGGGTTGTCTTCAAAAGGAGAATGGTCTGAAGACTTGGAAAAAGAGTCTGCAGCTTAACCCATTGAAAAGAATAGTTTATTTAATTTCACCTAATAAAATAAATAAAAATTTTTATCTCGACTTAGATAAAGTTTTATCTTTTAAAAATGTAAAATTTTTCCAATTACGATTAAAAAATATTAAACTAGATAAGCTTCTTAAAGTTGCAAATAAAATCAAAAAAATCACAAGAAAACATAAGGTAAAATTTATCATTAATGATAATTTTGTTTTGGCTTGTAAAGCTGGAGCTGATGGTTGTCATATGGGGCAACTTGATGGATCTTTTAAAATTGCAAGAAGTAAACTTAAAAATAAAATCTTAGGAGTCACTTGCCACAACTCTAAAAGACTTGCAAAAAATGCCGATAAATTTAAAGCAGATTATATTGCTTTCGGATCATTTTTTAAATCAAGGCTTAAGCCTAAGGCAAAAAAGGCAGATCTAAAGATATTAAAATGGTCAAAAATGAACATTAAAAAACCAATTGTTGTAATTGGAGGAATTAATAATTTTAACTATAAAAGATTGTGTAAAGCTGGAGCAAAATATATTGCAATATCAAGTTTTATTTGGGATAACCCAAATTTAAAACCTGAATTTGCAATAAGAAAATTTAAATGAAAATTACTGCTAATGAAATAAAACCTGGAATGATAATTGAGCATAAAAACGATTATTGGAATGTTTTAAAGACCCAACATGTAAAACCTGGAAAAGGTGGAGCTTTTAATCAGGTAGAGCTTAAGAGTGTAATCAAAGGAACTAAACTAAATGAAAGATTTAGATCAAATGAAACAGTTGAAAAAGCTGAAGTTGAAGAAAAAAAATTTAATTTTTTATATATAGATGGAGAAAATTGCCATTTTATGAACAACACGACTTTTGAACAAGTTGAAATTCATAAATCTATCACAGGAGAGCTATATAAGCTTTTAAAAGAAAATTTAGAGGTTACAATTTCATTTATGGAAGAAAAACCCATCTCTATAGAATTGCCAAATAATATAGAATGCATTATTGAAACAACTGACGCTGCAATAAAAAACCAAACTGCCTCGTCATCTTATAAACCAGCACTTCTTGATTGCGGTTTGAAGATAAATGTTCCACCTTTTATTGAAAGTGGAGAAAAAATTATAATTGATACGCGAACACTAGAATACGTTAAAAGAGTAAATTAATGAGGTTAAATTCTCCTCAAATTAATTTGATAACCAGAGCGTGCATGAAAGCTTCAAGATTATTAATAAGAGATTTTGGAGAAATTGAAAATTTACAAGTTTCGGCAAAAGGTCCTGGTGACTTTGTGACTTCTGCTGATAAAAGAACCGAAAAAATTTTAATAGATGAATTACAAAAGGCTCATCCTGAGTATGGAATTGTTACTGAAGAAATAGGAATAATAAATAAATCTAACACAAAAAATAGATGGATAATTGATCCTATAGATGGAACAATGAATTTTTTAAATGGTGTTCCTCAATTCGCAATTTCTATTGCGTATGAAGAAGATGGCGAAATTAAATGTGGAGCAATATTCAACCCTATTATGAATGAAATGTTTTGTGCTGAGAAAGGTAATGGAGCATATTTAAATAATGCTAGAATTAGAGTTTCAAAAAAAAAAAAAATTAATGATGCTTTGCTTGTAACCGGCGGGCCTAAAGGTGCAAGTAAGATTAAAGATAAAATTTTTTTAGAATATATTAATGTTTCAAAAAATGTTTCTAATGTTCGGAAGTTTGGAAGCGCTGCCTTGGATATGGCTTATGTAGCTTGCGGAAGATTTGATGGATATTGGCAAAGGGAACTTAATTATTGGGATATAGCTGCTGGAATTATAATTTTAAAAGAAGCAGGTGGATTTGTTGACTTTTTTGAAGATGATAAAAACTTTCCATTAAAAAAGAATATTTTAGCTACTAATTCTATTATTCATGAAGAATTATTGGGGCTTATAGGTAAAAAAGACATTGAGTAAAAACAATTAATAATATAAAACTTCGCTCATGAAAAAAAATATACACCCTGACTACCACAAAATTAAAGTTATAATGACTGATGGTTCAGAATTTGAGACTCGATCAACTTGGGGTAAAGAAAATGATGTTTTAAAATTGGATATTGATCCAAAATCACACTCTGCATGGACTGGTGGAACTCAAAAAATTTTAGATAAAGGACGAGTAAGTAAATATAATAAAAAATTTAGTAACCTTAGATCAAAAAAATAGTTTATGACAGAAGCTCCATTCATGCCAAAAGCAACTGCTGTTTGGTTAGTTGAAAATACCACACTTACATTTAAACAAATTGCAGAATTTTGCAATTTACATGAATTAGAGATAAAAGGTATAGCTAATGGAGATGTTGCAAGAGGCATTAAAGCTTATAACCCAATTTTAGCAGGACAGCTTTCCAGGGAGGAAATCGAGTCGTGTTCAAATGATCCTGAAAAAAAATTAAAACTTTTAAAAAAAATTGAAGAAGTGGAAGTTAAAGAAAGAAAAAGGCCTAAATATACTCCTCTGTCTAAAAGACAAGATAGACCGGATGCTATTCTATGGTTGTGTAAAAATGCGCCTGATTTAACTGACGGGCAAATCTCTAAGCTTGTTGGAAGCACTAAAGGTACAGTTTCACTGATAAGGAAGAGAAGTTATTGGAATTTCTCAAGTTTAAAACCCAGAGATCCCGTAATTCTAGCTTTGTGCACACAAGAAGTTTTCCAAAAGGCTCTTGATAAGGCAAAAAGAAGAGTTGAAAGAGAGAAAAAAGCTAAAATTAGAGAAGAAAAAAAAGCTCAAGTTGCTTCTCTCTAGACAAATTGATTTTCTAATGATAACTACCATAAAAATTAACTGGAGGTTTTTATCAAAATAGACGTTAAAGATAATAATGTAGAGCAAGCAATAAGAGTTTTAAAAAGAAAGCTTCAAAAAGAGGGTTTTTTCAAAGTTATGAAGATGAAAAGTACTTATGAAAAGCCATCTGAAAAAAAAAAGAGAGTACAAACAGAAAACCTAAAAAGAATTAAAAAACTCCAAAAATTAAAAAATAGGTACTAAAAAAATTAAATGAGAGGATTAACAATGCCGTCTGGTAAAGTAAAGTGGTTTAACGCCAAAAAAGGTTATGGTTTTATACTTGATGATGAAACACAAAAAGATATTTTTCTTCATGTTTCAGCACTAGAGGAATCTAAATTAAGAGTTTTAAAAGAAGAGCAAAAAATAATTTTCGATATAAAAGAAGAGAAAGATAAACTTCAAGCTATAAATATTAAGAAAAAATAACTTATCGCGGGGTGGAGCAGTCTGGTAGCTCGTCAGGCTCATAACCTGAAGGTCGTAGGTTCAAATCCTACCCCCGCAACCAAAATGACAGATACAATCAGAAATATAACTATCATTGCTCACGTGGATCACGGTAAAACCACCTTGATTGACAGCTTAATGAAACAAAGTGGAACTTTTAGAGATAATGAAAATATTGAAGAGCGAGTAATGGACTCAGGTGAATTAGAAAAAGAAAGAGGAATTACAATTCTTGCTAAGCCTACCTCAATAAACTGGAAAAACTCAAGAATTAACATTATCGACACTCCAGGCCATAGAGACTTTGCTGCAGAAGTTGAAAGAGTTTTACACATGGCTGATGGTGCCTTGTTGTTAATAGACTCTGCTGAAGGTGTGATGCCACAAACAAAATTTGTGCTTTCAAAAGCTTTAAAGCAAGGTTTAAAACCAATTGTTGTAATCAATAAATTGGATAAACCTGATCAACGGGCAAACGAGGTGTTAGATGAAACATTTGATTTATTTGTTAGCCTAGATGCTAATGAAGAACAGTTAGATTTTCCAGTTCTTTATGCAAGTGGTAGATCTGGATGGGCCTCTAAAGAAATTAATGGACCAAGG
>JGI20151J14362_10003393_pt1 | contig 10924 bp, 8 predicted proteins | sample COG_01_FD_14362 | JGI IMG/M metagenome (IMG submission 14362) | reverse complement strand
AAGCATCTTCTTTATCGTTTTATGAATGATAGTGTGCTCCACATCCATCTGGGCCTTTTTGGACGTATTCGAAAGCACAAGCTTCCGCTGGTTCAACCTCGTGGTGCGGTTCGTGTACGCTTGGTCAGCAATACACATTTTATAGACGTGAATGGTCCCACAATTTGCCGAATTTTAGCTCGGCAAGAGGTCTTATCATTAATTAATCGGATAGGTCCTGATGTGTTGCGTTCCGACGCAGATCCTAGCATTGCTTTCAATAAAATAACCAAGAGCAAGGCTCCTATTGGCCGTCTAATTATGGATCAGTCAGTAATGTCAGGGATCGGTAATATCTATCGCTCGGAAATCTTATGGCGACAATCGGTACACCCCGAAACGCCAGGGAAAGCTATTGACCGGCAAACATTCGATCGTATTTGGGACGATGCGAGCACTTTGCTCAAGCTTGGTGTAAAACGCAATGCGATTATCACTGTTGACGGTGCTCGCCGCTCGAAAAGCCGTTATCGCGAGCGCGTCAACATCTTTGCGAAAGACCATTGCCCGACGTGCAAGGAAGCGGTGCGCCGTTTTGAAATTAATGGGAGACGAACATTTGTCTGCGAAACATGCCAACCTCTGAGCATGGAAATTCCGAGTTTTAAATGATTTTATTCGGAAAAGTTTTTAACGAGCGCAGATTTGGTCATGAGCAAAGAATCCATTTCACTGCAGGCAGAATTCTTTTATATTCACAAAAAATTGTTAGGTATTTTCGGGATGTTTTTTTCATTAAATAAGGTATTGATCATTGATGTTTTCTAAGAACCTCCTCTTATATAACAAGTTTATTTCTATTTTTCTCCCGCAATTATTAATTTTATTGCTAATGCTTACATTAAGTTCCTGTACTATGCTAAAAGCTCAGAATCTTGATGCGCCAGCCCACCATACAGCGACGGGATTTCGTAATCTACATATTGATGATAAAAAAAAGAATTTATTTGACTTTCTGGCTATGCGTTTATTCGGTGACATTGAATGGGCTGACCATTCAGCTCGCGCAACAGAAGTTCCAATCAAACGCCTTAAACTAAAATCTATTCAATCGAATCCAAAAAATCTTCGGGTCAGCTGGCTTGGGCATTCTTCTTTTTTATTACAATGGAAAGGTTTGAATATTCTCACAGACCCTATTTTTGCCGATCGGGCATCACCATTATCGTTCGTTGGCCCGCGGCGGTATATTCCTCACGCGATAGAATATAAAAATCTCCCACCCATCGATTATGTGATAATAAGTCATAACCACTACGATCACCTAGATGTAGCTGCCGTCCAACTACTTGGCAATAGTCCTATTTATTTAGTGCCCTTAAGGTTGAAGGCGTGGTTCTTGGAAAATGGTATAAACTCAGATCGCATCAAAGAATTAGATTGGTGGGACACAGCCATATTTCCTGATGCCCGCTTTAGAGCCCTACCATCCCAACATTGGTCGGCGCGCGGTTTGTTTGATAGACGTAAAACACTATGGGCAAGTTGGCGTATTAATCTAAAAGGAATAAGTATTTGGTTTGCAGGCGATACGGGTTATAATGACAAGCAATTCAAAGAAATTGGACGCAAATTGGGGCCAGTAGACCTCGCTTTGATACCGATTGGTGGATATTTGCCTCGTTCATTCATGCGCTTTTATCATGTGGATCCTAAAGAGGCTCTGAAGATACACAAAGACGTAAGAGCAAAAAAAACAATCGGCATGCACTGGGGTACATTTCCGCTTACGGCTGAAGGCCCAGCCGATCCAATAATAGAGCTATCTAAGCAGCGTAAAAAACTAAATATGGATCAAAAAACTTTTATCTCCATGGCCGTGGGCGAGACTATTAACATAGATCCCTGAAACGTCCAGCCGATGGATATCATCAGCTTTCTTTTGTCCAGATTTAGTGTATCAATATTTAGTTGTTACTAAGAGTAATTCAAAAAATACAAATCTAAGCGCGGATATCAAGACAGTTTATGGAAATGGCTACAACATTTCCATAGACTTACTAGATATGCTCTGGTTAACGGTAATATCAAGGAGCACTAAACAATTACTTACATTTATAAACTCATTAAATCCCAAATGCTAAAAACCCCGGTGTCTTTAAATTATGAGTATTAAATGTTGAGAAATGTTAACTTCTCAAAGTATTATTCCATTGGGCCTCCATTTTTTTCCCAATCACCTATTGCTCCAACATTTGAAACATTTGTATAGCCCATGTCTATCAGGGTTTTCCCAGTTAATGCCGCTTGTCCTCCAGCAGCACAAACAAGAATTATTTCCGAGTCTTTTTTAAGGGCATCATTATACAAACCTGTTGCTTCATCAGCCACAAACTCTATTAATCCACGTTGAATTTTTAGTGCGTTAGTTATTGTGCCAGTTTTGGCGATGTCAGCGCTATCTCTAACATCAATAAAAATAGCAGAACTCGATTTATGTTTTTTGATAGCTTCACCGGTATCTATTTTCTTTACGACAGCGTTTGCTTCATCAAGATAATCTTTAGCTGTTTTCATTTTCTCTCCTTTTAATTTCTGTTAAGTATAGATGATTGTATTGGCTTTATTTCTTTAATATCTTTACTGCTGTATAGAAACTAATGATAATTTCAAACTCTGCAAAGTATCTTTGTTCTTGAAAAGTTGAGTGGAAATAAATTTTTCAATAGACATGCCACTCTCGTTTAAAGCAATATTTAGAGTGTTTGTCGCTTTTTCATTTTCCCCCAATTCCTGTAAACTCGAAGCATGATAGAAAAGACTATTCCTCGTATCTATTTGCATTTTCTTGAAACTTGTAACAACATCTCTATATTTTTTTAGAACGTAAAAACATAGGCCTTGAGCTTCTAACACTAAATCTGAGCAAAAAGGATCAATTCTCATTGCTCTCTCTATCTCGAGCAGACCCTTATCTGGTTTGCCCAAATAACATAATAAAATTGTATATCTTGCAATGTGGTATGTATCACTTGGGCATATTTCTATAGCTTTTTCATGATGGAAAATCGCACTTTCTATATCCCCTTCGAATAGTAATTTTACAGCACCCATTATTCTGTGGGCTTCGGGATCATTTGGATCCAACTNCAGAGAACGGTNTAGTGAACCAAGCGCATCTTCGNNCCAATTTTTTGGCATATCGTCTGGATACCACTCAGCATTATTCCCCAGAGAGCAAGCCTTCCAAGCGTATGCCCGTGCATATGAAGGATCAACTTCGATAGCTTGTGTAAAAAGAGCTAGCGCTTTTTTATTATTTTCAGCCAAAATAGAGCTTTTTCTATGAAATTCTAATCCTTGTAATACGAGGTCATAAGCTCTCATATTCTCAGGCTTTGAATTTGCTAGTTGTTGGACTTGATCACGTTCTACGTTTCCAACAATCTTTGATACAATGTTGAGGATCAACTCGTCCTGTACATCAAAAATATTATCAAGCTCTGCATCAAAATTATTAGACCAAATGGTATTCCCATTTTCTGCTATAATTAGAGAGGCTGTTATCCGTATTTTGTTACCCAGCTTTCTGACTTTTCCCTCCAATAGGTACATTACACCAAGTTCTACGCCAATGTCTGCGGGGGCTTTTTCTTTTAAAGAGTATGAAAAACTGGCATTACTTGATGAAACAAATAAATTCTTATATCTAGAAAGTGCGGATACTAAATCTTCTGAGAAGCCCTCGCAAAAATAGTCTTGTTCCTCATCTTTACTCAAATTTTTAAATAACATAACTGCCACCGAACCTGGTGTCACATTTTCGAATTTTATTTTTGGTGCTTCATCTGAGTTAACTATACGCCTTGTTGCTCCCTTACTTTTAAGCACATTGTAAGCTTTTATCGGCCGCTCTATATTCTTAAGATCCAACTCACCGGCATCTTCATAGGAAACCTTCACTTTAAGATTGACCATATCAAATGTACTCTGAGATATGCATATTCCATCAACAATAGCTTCAGCCTCTAATCTAGCTGCAATATTTACGGCATCCCCAAATAAGTTGTCATCTGAAACCATAACATCACCAATATTAATACCAATTCTGAAGCTCATGATATTATTATCATCGGCAATATTATTTAGTGCTTGTGAATTATTTTGAATTTGTATCGCGCACTCCAGTGCCCTTACGGGACTGGTAAACTCGGCTAATACGCTATCCCCAGCAGTATTAAAGATTCTACCATCGTACTCTTCAATCAAAGCATCAATGAATGTGCGTCTTTTATTCAAAGTTTTTAGAGTGTTTGCTTCATCCTTAGCCATTAGTTTGCTGAAACTAACAACATCTAGAGCAAAAATTGTACTCAGTTTTCTTTCCATAACTATCCCGATTTACCTTATAACTAATTCATTTCTTAACAATTGGTAATTGTTTAGTAAAACATTTGATAACAATTCGTGGCAATATCCTATTAGAAGATTATTAAGATCCTTGTCTCATTGAAGCTCCGATAATGTTAATTTATCTTTATACTTAGGAGAGTAAATTATTCTGTTTTGCCATTATTAGGGTATCATCGAGAGCAGCCTCAAAGCGAGTAATTAGTTCTTTAATCTCAATTTCATTAATAATAAGTGGTGGGCAGAAGGATATTGTATCACCAATGGCACGTACAATTAGTCCATGTGACTCAGCACGATCAGCACAGTATCCGCCAATTTGGTGTGATGGATCAAAGGCATCTCCGGTGATTTCGTTTTTAACTAGCTCAACACCTGCAAGAAGCCCTTTTCCGCGCACCTCCCCAATCAGTGGGTGACCTAAAAGTTCTTTTAGGCCGTCAATCAAATATGGTTCCATTAATTGCACATGTCCTATAATATTTTCGTCTTCATAAATGCTCAGGGCCTCTCTTGCTACTGCTGCTGATACAGGGTGCCCCGAGTAAGTAAAGCTGAGGCCAAATACTCCAACTTTATCGCTTTCATTAGCAATTACATCAAAAATACGTGCATTGACCATTAATGCGGATATTGGAATATAAGCACTAGAAAGCCCTTTTGCGCAGACTAACATATCTGGGTTAAGCTCCATCGTAGTTGTACCAAACATATTACCAGTTCGCCCAAAAGCCGTTATTACTTCATCTGCAACTAGCAAAATATCATATTTTTTAAGGACATCTTGAACTTTTCGATAATAGGTTGGAGGTGGAATGATTACGCCGCCAGAACCCATTATTGGCTCAGCAAAGAATCCACCAACTGTCTCAGGACCTTCGGCTCGAATCAATTGATCAAGTTCGTTTGCTAGGCGTGTAGCAAAATCTTCTTCACTCTCCCGTGGGTTCGAATATCGGTAGTAATGAGGCGGCGTAATATGTAAAAATCCATCTAGAGGCAGTCCAAACGATGCATGGTTGTAATACATCCCAGAGAGACTGGCCGATGCGATGGTATTACCATGATAGGCTCTTTGGTGAGCTATTATTTTTCTCTTCTTTGGTTTTCCCATTGCATGCCAATAGTACCAAACAATTCGAACTGCACTATCGTTGCCCTCCGATCCAGAGTTGGAAAACCAAATTTTTGACATTGGGACTGGTGCTATTTCTAATAATTTTTCAGCTAACTCGATAGCTGGTTGATGACTTTTATGATTTGTTAAATGATAATATGGTAGCCGCCTCATTTGATCCGTAGCAGCGTTGACAAGTCTTTCCTGGCCATAACCAAGAGAGACGCACCAGAGGCCTGACATACCCTCTATATATTTATTTCCATGTACATCAGTTACCCAAACGCCATCTCCCTCTTGTATTACTAAAGCTTTTTTTTCCAAATGAGTTTTAAGATTTGTAAGTGGATGTATTAAAGAATTAGAGTCACGGGCTTCTATTGAGTTCGATAGTAATGAATGGTCAGACATAAAATAGAGCCTTTATTTTAGAGGTAATCATAATAACTTTATTATTTACAGACATGAAGATTTAAAATGATCAAATTTGATTTTAACTCTTAACCTTAATTCAGTATAATCTTTATACGCTTATTTCGAGTATTTTTGCGACATCGGGCCAACTTTCGGCTCCATTTCTATTCAGATCTTGTTTTAATTCATTTGGCACCCATTTAAGCAGAGCTGATTGATAACTGGGTCGAATTTTTACTTTATCAAACCAATGTTTTACATTTGGTCTGCGTCCGCCTTCCCACATCTCTGACATTTTCAACATATCCAATCTTACGATATATGGAACCATTGCAATATCTGCGAGGGAGAAATGCTTTCCAACTAACCAATCATTTTCAGACAGAGCATTCTCCATTTTAGAAATATAGTCATCATAAAGTTTAACTTTTTTTGCCGCATCAGGCGCCTTAAAGGCTTCTCGCACATAAATCTTTTTTTGTTCATGCCAATCTGGACTGACGGAAAATGGAGGAGTGCTCTCCAAAAATTCTTTTACACCTTCTTTACCTAGTCTGTTAATCGTATGGCGATGGGACGCCATAAATGTAAGTGCTGCACAGGCGGGGTGGAGATCCTCATCAACGCCTTTTGTCCAATACATGACTTCTGCACATTCGATAGGATTTTGAGGTCTGATAAAAGGCTCTGGAAATACATTTTCAATATACTCGCAAATAACCGTTGATTCTCTAATTACTGCTTTATTATGAACAAGTGTTGGAACTACGGCTTTCGGGTTAATTTTTAGGTAATTAGCTTGGAATTGATCGCCTTTAAGAATGTCAATATACACACCCTCCCATTCAATTTCTTTTTCATCCAAAAACATTCTTACCTTAGCTGCGCAAACGGAAGATCCGTGATGATAAAGTTTCAACATAAGCAACCTTTCTATTGCAGATAATGATGACGATAGTATTTACAATGATAAAGAAGTTAGCAGAATACCAGATACAAGACAATCTGACTAACCGAAGAGTACGTACCCATAGAATGAGAGATGGTGATACACAATTGGTCTGGTTTAAACGCGACCTTAGGATCGAGGATAATACAGTTCTAACTCAAGCGGCTGAAAAGGGTCCTGTTTTGCCTCTATATATTGTAGAACCAGAGTACTGGTTAGGTCCGGATACCTCTGCTCGACAATGGAATTTTATTCGCGATTGCTTGATTGAACTACGTACAACTTTTGATCAGTTGGGTGTGCCCTTAATCGTAAGGTGCGGAAATGCAATCGAGATACTCTCTCAAATTCTTCAAAGTAATAAGTTTAGAAATCTGTGGTCACATGAAGAAACAGGAAATGCTTGGACTTTTAATAGAGATAAAAATGTGGCTGGGTGGTGCAAAATTAGAGGTATTGAATGGACTGAGCTTCCTCAGAACGGGGTCATTCGAGGACCATCAAACCGCGATAAATGGGCTGCGGAGAGAAAGAAATTTGCGAGTAGAAAACAATGTTCTCTTCCTAATTTAAACAAGAATGTTTCTAAGCTACCCTTAGGGTCAATACCTAAAAGCAAAGATCTTAAAATTGAATATGATGACTGTGTTTTTCGGCAAAAAGGTGGCAGGAACGAGGGACTAAAGACATTAGAAAGCTTTATATTCAAAAGGGGACTTAATTATAGGGTAGATATGTCATCCCCTTTATCTGCTCAAAAATCATGTTCCCGTATTTCACCACATCTAGCATATGGATCATTATCTATACGAGAAGTTTCTCAAGCAACCCAGAAGCAAAAGAACACTATCCTTGAAGGGAAAGTTGAAGGCTCTAGCTCTTGGAGTCGAAGTTTGTCATCATTTAATAGCCGTTTGTATTGGCATTGTCATTTCATGCAGAAATTAGAAGATGAAGTGGAGTTAGAGTGGAAAAATCTGCATTCAGCTTATGACGGTATTAGAGGTGATAATAAACATTATTTTCAATCGTGGTCTAAGGGCGAGACGGGATGGCCATTTGTTGATGCTTGTATGCGTATGTTACGAGCCACAGGATGGATAAACTTCAGGATGCGGGCGATGTTGGCATCAATTGCAAGCTACCACTTGTGGATGGACTGGCGAAAACCAGGTGAGCAATTGGCGCGGCTTTTTACCGATTATGAACCGGGTATACATTGGTCTCAGATTCAAATGCAGTCTGGTACTACCGGTATAAATTTACCACGTGTTTACAATCCAGTTAAACAAGGAAAGGAACAGGATCCAGCTGGTTTTTTCGTTAGGCATTGGTTACCTGAGCTTGCAGTCGTTCCGGATGAATATATTCACGAGCCATGGGACTGGGGCGATGCAACCCAATTTTTAAAAGATACGTACCCCCGCCCGATAGTCGACCATCTAAAGGTTGCGAGAATTGCGCGTGAGAAAGTTTGGGCAATTCGAGGAAGTGATAGCCACAAAGAGATAGCATTAAAAATACAAGATAAACATGGAAGTAGAAAAAAAAGATTTAAGAAATCAAATTACAAACGCTTGTCCAATAATAAGAAGAAATTAAAGCAACCCGCAAAAGAGGTTCAACTGGCACTATTTGACAAAAATGGAATATAACAGGCGAGAGCTCAGAGTAACTCCGAGGCAACTATAAAATTTTGCGTTGATAGGGTATACAGTACCAATTTTAATTAAATTGATATAATAAACTTATTAGCGTTCTCTCTATAAAAATATAATCAAGTCAGATTAAATTGTTTAATGATTGTGGGAATGGCCTCTTTAAACTTAAAAAACCCTTTGGTTGCATAAGGCCAGCAATTAGTATCCCAATCACGCATAATTGTGATAATAGGCAAACCTTGTTTTTTTGTTATTGCGTTCACTTTACCTACAGTATCTTGGGAAGGCCCAACAGGAGAATATAAAGACACAATTTGCGATACACCAAGCTCATGTGCTATTTTAGGTATCTCACCTATCGGTCCGTCTGAAATATAAGTAATGTGTGTTGCATTCCTCCTAACATAATCGGTTACTGACACATCTATCGCTTCCGCAGAGAATTTCAGAACACTGTCTGATACTTCCGTGATTGATCGGTCTTTTGTCGAGTTTAGGGAAATGATACCCACAATATTTGAATGGGGTAAAGGGGCATCCCTTATAGAAAGATCATCCTCAGTGACTATTAATAAAGTAGGAACATTTAATTTAACATCTTCATTTTGTAAAATTCTTTGAGGCTTTGGCGGTTCTTGCCATTCTAAAGGCTGCGCAGTTGTAATAATATCATTTTCTGGATTAAAACGCCCCAAAGTAAATTTTCTAATATTATCAGCAACAGCGAAATAGGCCTTGCCTCTTGTCTGAAGACCGGCGACCCAACGCCACGAAAGTGTGTTTGAGGCAGGATCTCCATCTAGTAAATGTTTGAGAAAGAAATCGGCTCCGAGAGTCCATGGAAGTTGTAAAGTAAAAATCCAAATACTTGCGAACCACATTCTTGCATGATTATGCAAATAATTAGTTTCACGTAGTTCTTTGACCCAAGAGTTAAAGCACTCAATTCCGGTATCACCTTCTAATGCTTTGATTAGCTTAACGTTGTTTTGCCAGTTTATTAAATCTTGATCACGTTGATTTTTATAATCCTGCCATACCGTTGGGCGCATTTCGAGCCACCCTTTCCAGTAGGTATGCCAGAAAATTTCTGTGATAAATTTTTCAGCATTATGGAACGAATGTGATAATAATGTTATTCTAATGGCATCTTGCTCAAGTAAAATTCTGTGACGAATTGATGGCGATAACTTTGTTACAGCATCATGGTTCAATGGCCCCTTATCGAAATTACGGTTGTCACGATAAATATTACCCAGTTGCGGACTTATTTTGTTTAAATGCTTCAAGGCAGCGCGACGGCTTAAATTGAGGTCTCTCAGTGATAGAACGTTCAAAATCGTCTCGCTAGGCAAACTGCTGCCAATGAACCACAGGATACTAATGAACACCAAGCACTCGTAAAAATACCTCGAACGGATTTAGTATGTTCTGCAGCTTCATCACGATGTTTTATCTCGTCGGACTGGCATTTAAGTAAAGTTGAATAAACATCCGAGAGTTTTTTGCTAAAGTGGGTGAGAGGTCTTAACCGTGTTAGTTGGTCACGATAATGTTTATCAACAAATGTTTCGACTGACGCAATTGTATATAATGTGCTGTCAGTACTGAAAAGTGCTGGTATTAAACCAGTAAAGAAACCTGCTGCTTTCCAAAATAAAAGGAGTCGACTTTGCTGGTGTGGAGGGAGTAGTTTCTCTATTTCTCTCAGGTGAGATTGTTCAGTTTCAAGGTGTTTTTGGGCAAAGTCACGTATTAGATTATCATTGCTAATGGCTAATATACCTCGATAAATCCAGACAGCACCCACTTCGCCTGCATGATCAGATCTTAAGTCCCTGATTAACCAAGTTGGATAGAAACTATTAATCATTTCGCTTTCACACTTTGTAAGCTTTCGTTTCTCTTTGCTATCATTAAGTAATTAACAGATTTATCGTTTGTTATTTTCCATTGCCTCGCAAACGGATTGTAAGAAAGTCCCGCAGTTTTGCATATTTTTAAATCATTCATTGTAATCATTCGGGTTAGTTCTTTGGGCTTTAAGAAACGACACCAATCGTGTGTGCCGCGAGGTAACCATCGTAATACATATTCTGCACCTAGGATTGCGATCATGAACGCACGAATTGTTCGATTAAGCGTAGCAACTGCCAATAATCCTTGCGGCCTCAACAACGTCGCGCAATCCATAATTAATTGACTTGGTTTTAAAACGTGTTCGATGACTTCAAGATTAAGAACAACGTCGAAGATTTCGCCTGTTTTTATAATTGATTTGGCGGTTCCAAGTCGATAGTCAATATTTAGACCAGAGATCTCGCTATGCTGTTTTGCGATTTTAATATTATTTTTTGCCGCGTCGATACCTACAACATTTGCACCTAAAGCTGC
>JGI20151J14362_10003391_pt1 | contig 10930 bp, 10 predicted proteins | sample COG_01_FD_14362 | JGI IMG/M metagenome (IMG submission 14362) | reverse complement strand
GACGACAACACGACCGCAGCAAGGAGGATTAGCTTGCCTATGAACGTGGAGCTAAATCTTACTAAAGCAGCTGGGCGAGTATATATTAGAACTAATACTACGACTAACACTATAATTTCAGTTTGATCCTTCATATAGACTATATTGAGATTTTATAAGGAGGTTTTCAAAATAATAATATCTTATTTTCATATAGACAAGATGAGTTATTTAGCGTTATGTGCTGCTCCTTATGATGATACTGAATCAATGGCGCCTATTAGCCCTGGAAGGAAAAAAGGGAAAACTAAAACCATAAAGAAGGGTAAAGACCCTCTAAAAGAAAACGTTTCTAATATGATATCGGAGATACACAAAAATGAAGAGGCTGGGTCCGAATCCACTATGGGTAATTTCGCTCCGCCGCCACTTGCTAAATCTGAAACATCCGAAGACGAAGAAGTGAATGATTCTGGTCCTAAACCCGCTGGATTCGACGATAAGCCTGTAAATATTGAAGAGTTTACCTCTCTTGAAAGCAGCCAAGCAGACAATTACTTTAAAAACCACATTCCATATTACACGCAGATGAGCGAACAACCCGTTTCAAACGATAATAATCTGCTCACCAAATTAGATAAAATACTATTTCTTTTAGAGGAGCAGAAGGATGAAAAGAGCGGACATGTGACGGAGGAATTAATTCTATATTCCTTTCTGGGCATTTTCCTGATTTTCGTAACAGACTCATTTGCTAGAGCAGGTAAATATATGCGCTAAACAAGGAGTATGCTAAATTAAAATCATATAAATCATATAAATTATGCCGTTATAGTGAACAACATAATTTATTAAGCAAGAATAAAACATTTAGAAGGAGGTATACTTTGAGCTATATAATTATAGAAATAGTAGGCTCCGTTTGTTATCATAAATGGGGTTATGTTTACTTTTGTCAAATAGTTTGTTATGATGATGTTCGCACTAGTCTCATCCATTATTATATTATCAGAGCTGGTCTCTTTGCAGTGTTGGTGAATAGCCTGTGTGAATCCAGCAACAAATATATTAGTGTCGCATTCTTCCGCGGAACAAAGGAGCTCACTGGTTCTCTTTTTTAAGTAGAATGTTGCGGCGTCGCGAAATATATATGAGGAAATCAAGTCTCCGTGTAAAAAAATACCATATATCGCCATATTATTGAGTTTGATGTTATTGAGAAGGCTCGTTATTTCTGGGAGAATAGTGCACTTCATTGTGGCTTTTTTTCGGTTTATAAATTCTACGAACATAGGTATATTCTCTCTAGTAATCTTTATCAGCTTGTATGCGTCGTGCGGAAATGAGATGTTTGGGATATTAATCACATTGAAAGCCTTGATGTTGAAAATCGTCAACGGAACGATTCCCGTAAGCCGGCCTTCGCGTTTAAAAATATAGGTGTTTATCTTGGGATTGTCGCGACTAACGTTGTAATAGAACGTCTGTATCGATTTAGCGGCGACGCCCTTGCCACGCATTTCGGGCAATACGCAAAGGTGATCCACATAATAGCTTGGAAATGGCGCAACTCCGTCCATAGTTATGTTGAGCGGTCGTGCGGTCATCGCCGAATAATACTCATCTTCGTCGTCATATTTCTTCGTATCCGCGTTGTATCGCACCGTTTGGTGCTTATATACATTGATATACGAAGGGTTGTTCGCCGCCGTAAGATTACCCATAATATTATTCTTTGTTGGTTTATATTCTATATAATCATTATCTCTCAGGAAATTAGTGCATATAAAATCACATGCCTTTTTAATATCTTCATCGCTCATGTCTGCCACCCGAGTTGTTTTCACGTTAATTATATTAACATACTGATTTGCAGGAATCAATTCCGTATTTATCACCGTGTTGTTCCTGAATCTGGAAAATATATCATATATGTGGTGAACTGGCTGGCTATGCCAGAACGGATCTCTTACCTTAAGATACGCTTTTAGTATAAGAAATATAAAACATATTATTACTATGGTGTATATATACCACATTATATAATATATAGTTGATATTTATTAGATTTTAACTTTAAAAAAATTTTTTTTTTATTTTTTCAATTCTATTTTATGAAATCCTGTAAAAAACACGAAAAAAACTGGATTTGAAAAAATAGAATTGAAAAAATAAAAAAAAAATTTTTTTTTAAATATAATTGTCTAGGTGATGTAGGAAACTTATAGTTTATATGTATAAATCTATGTAGGTATTTTATGGTAAGGTTTTTTTGCACCTAATTTTGCCATATTTTCAATGTTTTTTTTAAAATGATTTAGAATTTTCTACTAGCATATATATAGAAAAATGCTAGTAGAAAATTCTAACAAATTATTTCACTGTGAAAAGTGTGATTATACTGCTAAGAGAAAAGGGGATTTTAAAAAACATCTTGAGAGCAGAAAACATAATGCTAGTAAAATGCTAGTAAAAAATTCTAAATTTAAATGCAGATGTGGGAAATCATATATGCATGATTCTAGTTTTTATAGACACAATAAGGTATGTGATTATAAAGAAAAAAACGAGGTGACAACTATTATGGAGACACAGGCCGAGCTAATGGGAATGTTAAAAGACATTATCCCAAAATTAGCAGACCAGACCAATATAAATAGCACCAATATAAATAGCACCAATATAAATAGCACCAATATAAATAGCACCAATATAAATAGCAACAACAACATTATCAACGTTCAGATGTATCTTAATGACAAATGCAGCGATGCAATGTCCATACAGAATTTCGCAAACCAGCTATTGATAACGATGGACGATCTCACCAAGAGCAAACAAGAATGTATATCTGACGTTGTTCTGCAAAATCTTAAACCACTTTCTCTAACCGAGCGACCATTCCACTGTGCTAACTTTAAGCGTAAAGAGTGGTTTGTAAAGGACGAGACGCAGGGCTGGGAAGAGGATAATGGAGAGAAACTTATTAAAAATGCCGAATATGGTATACAAAAACAGTGGACGCGCGAATTTGAGCGTCTTTATCCCGATTGGATGTTGAACGACCAGCTTCGCGAGCGATACATCAAAATCGCTGGCTCTACCACATCAACATTAACCGATAAGATAAAGCTCAAACTTCTTCGCGAATTAGCATCATCCAGTACTCTCAGCAACCAAATTATAGGTTAAAGTAAAATAAATTATAGTATAATATATTACAAAATAAATATATTATATTCTGATTACTCAGGTTTCTGTAGAACATAGATGTATTGATTCATATATCCACACTCAGCAAGCTCATCGTAGTCAAGCATTACGAATCCGATATCCTTCGCCATTGAGATAATGTCCTTCTGTAGCGGCATATGAATTTTGTGCTCATTCTTGCGAATGCTGCCGTCATTTCTATTCTTAAACTCCTCATTCATTATTGCTATTGGCTCATTTGGAACCATCTCAAAATTAGATTTGTAATCGTAACCGTCAAATTTAACAACAGTTGATGTGATGCGCTCCTTCGCATATTTCTGCGGTGAGACCATCTTAAACGGGTCGCCAGCAGGCAGGATCGGATCAAATTTATCGCGGTCTACTAAATGAACGATAAAGTAACCACCCGGCATCAGCCAGTCGTAGCAATTTTTGAGAACCGCTCGCTTATTCTCAATGTAATATATCGTAAAGTAGAGGCATGTAATGTGAGTCATTGATTGACCCTGAACCGCCATCGTATTGTTTGCATCCTCCTCGCGATACTTACATTCAGGATAGTTCTCTTTGGCCTTGCTCACCATCGCGGGCGATATATCCACTCCCTCCACATTTTTAGTCGTTTCGTTAAATAGCGATACATGATGACCGGTTCCCGAACCGATGTCCAATACACGACTATTCTCGTCCAAAGTCGTCATTTTTTTTATGATATTCATCTCGCAATTATTCTTGCCCGTGTGATAGACCAGGTCATCGTAGATGCTCACGTAAAACTCGTCGTATATTTCCACCGCGCTCTTCTTAACTACAAATTCGCCCGTCTGTTCAAATCCCTCCTTTATTCCAAGGACACTATGGGCCTTGTTTACCAGAACAACGAGCAATAGCGTTCCAAAAGACAAATAGAAGAGACGCTCCCACAAGGGAAGTTTACCAAATTTCTTAAACGAAGCGAACTTCCGTAACTCTTTCATCAATTTACTTATCTCCTTCAAAAGCTTCATATATAGATATATGTATAAGAAATTGTTTTATTGTATTTATTTGTAGTATATGAGTAATACCGATATTAACGACAAACGAGCACAGAAGGAATTCAAGGGCATTAGTTTTTCTAAATTTCAAAAGACAAAGGTTAAAAAAGAATTGCTCACGTGTCTCGCTTCCGGGAAGGTAGAATCCGCCTGCTACTGGGGAGGCGAGCTCCTCTGCGCAGGTCATTCGTTCGACCTATGGGAGGCAATAATTTTATATGTGAGTCGCTTTATTCATTTAGGAAATCCACGCCTTCCTATTTATATTGCTATGCGATTTGATAATTTCAAGACGATTGTCTCTAATGGCTACATTGACAACGAATTGCGACTGCGCAATAATCCTAAAATACGTCAATTGTTCGCCGAGATTATAGCCGTGCTCTGTTTCTCTAGGAAAAAACACACATTTGAACCAGTTAAAATTAAGAAGCAAGAGGAATTTGATATGACATTTATCGCTTCTAAATTAAAAGCACCTTCGGTCAATTACGCACAGCGAATATTCTTGAAAACCGATCCAAAAGAGCTCTTCATCGCGGTAAACGAACTCGCGTATCATCTCACGTGCGCCTCTAAAAACGCAGTGAGCGCCTGCTACTGGCTAGAGTGGCTCCTGGAATACGAAGCCCTCTGTAAAAAACGAAAGGAGAAATGCCTCTGCGAGCGACGCGGATTTGCCTCCGTTCAAGACAAGTATCAGATGGACCCAGTGTGGTTAATCTGGGACGCCATTCTAAAAGAGAGCGCCGCGCGCAAAAACGAAGCCATAGACAAGATAATCAAGTCGCTCCTCTCTATATTCTCTATCAAGTTCACCAGCGGCGTCACCAAGCGCCGCCGGTTCCTAATATATTTCGCCATCTCGCTTCTTACCGAGAACATTGATTTCTCGGTTGAAATCGTAAATAATAAGAGCCAAGTTGACGCGATAGTCAAGAAAATAGATCTTGTGTATCGCGATATTAAGAAAAACGAAGAGTCGCCCAATACGGGCTACCTAGAAACCGGGTTAGAAGCCAAGAGTAATCTGGACAAAACCATCGAGCGTCTAGAAAAGATGAGCAAATTACAAGGAGTTTAATAATATTTAAATCTGTAATTATGTTATAATGGGTAGATGTGGTAGTATAAAGAGGAAGAAGAGGGGTGGTTCATTTAAAATTAGCCCCATTCAAAAAATGAAAAAAACTACAAGGGGTCGCTCCAAGTCCAAGTCCAGGTCCAGGTCCCAGACGCGCAGACAAAACGCGTCGTCGCGTCCGCGCAACCCAAACTACCTTGGTAAAAAACACGAGGTCGATTATTTAGTGAANAGATTGACCGATAACCAAATGCGTGAAAATGCCTCGGTATCCTTTGATACTATTAATAANGCGCTTAGTCCCGCAGAGAGAATACGGTGGGCCAACNTGAACCTTCAAGAGTCCGACGTCGTGTGGGAGGACGTAGACGAGAGCATTATTCATTGCGGACGTGCCGTCTTCCTGGTTTGCAAGAAAGGAACTAAATTACACCTGATGATTTTCCCAATGTGCTGTGTTAATAATTGGAAGAAATTAAAGGATGAGAATGGGAAAAAAAATGAAGGAGAGGATGTGAAGGGGCGGTATGATATATTCTCTGAGGGCGATTGTATGCAGAATGGCTACATGATTCACCCCAAAACTTACCGAATCATCAAGGTATTTTAAAGGTGGATTGGTGCGCAATGTTCGTCGGGAAGCGCGCGTGCGTTAGCGCAACCTCCGTCATTATGTCTATTAAGACCATTACTACCAAATCCTGTGTATGTGGGAGTTACCCTCAGCAGCCCGCCGCCGCCGCGGTTTCTCCGTGGTTTTGTTCGCGACGGTGTTCACTATCTCCTCGCCGCACGACGGATGTATACCCACCGTTTCTATTATCTCTCTATATGTTACGCCTTTCTTAACACATAGAGCCCACCCTTGAATAACGTCGGCCGCATTGGGACCCATATAATGAATGCCGACCACATACCCCGTCTCCGCGTCCACGATTATTTTGGAGAAGCAATCCTTTGTGCTATCGCGCCCCTCTACGATCGAATATTCGAGCGGCACGAAAGAGCGATGGTAGACGTCTACTTTTTCATACATACCGACCGCCTGCTCCTCGGACATGCCGACGCACGCGTATTCCAGCGGCGTATAGACCGCGGTCGCCACATCGTGGTAGTCCATCTCCAGCGTCGCCCCACCGTAAAGCCGACCCGCCAGGCGCCGCCCTGCCGTAATCGCCACGGGAGTCAGCTCCGGAACTCCATAGACCACGTCGCCAACTCCGTATATGTTTTCAATGTTGCTCTGCTCCGACACGCAGACAATCTTCCCGCGGTTCTCCGGAAGCAGGACGACGCCGGCGTTCTCAAGTCCCAGCGAAGCGGTGTCGGCCGTGCGCCCAATCGCGCCGATCACCGTATCAAAGACGTCGCGCGAGCCGTCCGAGAAGGTGACCAACAGCCGCGAATCCTCGGTGCGCGCGATTTCGGTCGGAACCACCCCCTTCACTATTTTCACGCCGTCGGTAATGAAGCGCCGCTCCAGCCTATCGCAACATTCCGCGTCAAATCCGCGCAAGAGGCCGGACCGCGCATAAACCGACGTGTCGAGACCGAGCGCCGCCAGAAACCCGCCGCACTCCAGCGCCACGTAGCCGCCGCCGACGCAACAGGTCTTCCCCGGCGACCCCTCCAGCGAGAACAGGTCGTCCGAGGAGATGGCCAGCTCGGCGCCAGGACATTCGAGCGGTGTGGGGCGCGCACCGACCGCCACCACGAACCGCTCGGAGGTGAGAATCTTTTCGCCGCCCTTCTTGTCCGCACACTTTATCGTATGCGCGTCCACGAAAGTGGCCAAACGGTTGTGGTAGGTGACCTTGGCGTCGCGCAACGAGAGCTTGTAGCCGAAATTGAGCGACCGGATGTAATCTTGGATATTCGATACCATATGCTCCCAGTTATGCGCCACCTCTACCGTCGGCCACCCGTATTCGCGCGCGTCGTGTTTCAAGACGTCCCCGACCAACCCCGCATGGTGCATCAGCTTCTTCGGAATACAGCCCACGTTCACGCAGGTTCCGCCCAGCCCCCACTGCGTTCCCTGCGGAGACGGCTTCACGTAGTCCATTACCGCAACCCGCTTCCCGAAGCTCGCCGCCTCTTTGGCACACGCCAAGCCCCCGCTTCCGCCGCCAATAACTATCAGGTCATAGTCGTACATATATATAGTCATATGATATTCTTTATTTGTATTTCTTTATTGTAATTATATATATGTCCAGCGTCGCGAATATTACGCTCGACTACGTTCGGTCGCGAATGGCGAAGACAAGCGTATCGTTCCAGATTGGCGAAGCCTGTCCCATCACCGTGACCGAGTGCCCCGATTTAGACAAGGCGTTCGACGATACGAACCTCAATCTCTCTATACTGGAGCGTGGCGAGGTGGTTTCGTGTATTGGGTGTCTGCTCGACCGCGACGAGGAGCGGATACACATTAGCGCGGCGTGTAGCGCCGTTAGCAGTCGGAAAAAGGGGTTCGGAAGTTTAATACAACTCATTCTATTCTGTTACGCAAAGGACGAGAACATACGGTATATTACTGCGGATACGAATAGCAAATCCCGCCCCCTAATGGAGAAATACTTGAACGCTAAGTGTTCGGACGACTATATTCCGCCGTTTTACGACAACAATTGTATTGTAGATTTGGAAGATACCCAGACGAACGAGGTCGTGCTGCGCAACATTAATACTATAATGGCCAGGATGAAGAGCAAACCAAAGACGCACAGAATCCGGTCGCGCACCAAATCGGCGAACGATGCCACGCGCAGCAGGTCCACGCGAAGCAGGTCCAAGCGAAGCAGGTCCACGCGAAGCAGGTCCACGCGCAGCAGGTCCACACGAAGCAGGTCCAAGCGAAGCAGTGCCAAGCGAAGCAGGTCCAAGCGAAGCAGTGCCACGCGAAGCAGGTCCAAGCGAAGCAGGTCCAATGCCAAGCGAAGCAGGTCCGCTACCAAGCGAAGCAGATAAATTATTGTAAAATTGAAACGATTTAATACGAATATATTAAATCATTAAACAAACATTGATTATGGCTTCTTTTACAAACGAGCATTGCGGAATTACTTCGGGGACGAACGAGTGTGGGATATGCTTTGAAAAGGCGTGGTTCAGCAACAGCATTCCGCAGAAACAACATCCGAAACACGCACAAATGGAGCTCTTCGTCTGCGGACACGGCGTATGCCGCAGTTGCTACGAGACGATGACGAAGAGCAAGAGCTTCCGGTGCCCGTTCTGTAGAAAGTCGGGCCTCTTGATCACGAACCTGGACTATGCGGTGTCGCTCTCGCTCGAAGCGCGCGGATATCCAATGCCACCAAATATGCTGCCGAGCAAAAAAATAAACACGTTCTCGGAATTTCTAGAAGAGCACGGCAATAACTGGTATCTCCTCCAACACCGAGACAGCCCCTTCATGAATATGCACCGACAAATAATCTTCAATCACAGCGAATTAAAGCGCGCGGAAATAAAGCGCAAAAATAAGGAGTTGGAGACCGCCAAACGGAAAATGGAAAAGCGGGCCAAGACCACATCGCGCAAGAACGCCGTGTGCCCACAATGTAATAAATCCACCTTCACCAGCGAGAAGCAGCTCCAGATACACATCGCGTCAAAGCATAGCAAACCCAATAAAAAATAAATGTAATCTATCTACTATCTAATCGTAAAACTAAACTTCGTATCATCNGTTATTGGTTAATCCTAGCAAAATACTCATACGTTCCGCCGTTGTCATCGTTTATTTTTTTCCAGTTGGTCGTGTCGTTCTTAATCCACTCCACGACATACTCCGGATAATCGTATCCATCACACGTCCACTCGATATCCACACGAATACAACACGGCCAATTTGCGTCATACCATACGCGCGCTTCTTCGTATTTGTTGATGGTGGCGCCCTCGCCGTCAATCGGGTAGATGTGCGCGTCGCGCTCGTGCGGATTCTGCTTCGCGAGCATATCCACCGCCATTATTTACAACATATTTAATACGTTTTAAATAATCAATTTTATTTGTGGGGGAGGTGTGTGAGTTGTTGAATGCGTGGGTGGCGGCTTGTCGAACTTCTTCATTAGCTTGATTAGCTTGGTCTTCATCAGGTTGTATAATGGGCGGATTTAATTCTCTATTTATTTTCAAGAGCCGCTAATCTTGCTTCCAGTTCTTGGTTTGATTTAATGAGGTAAGCAATAAGTCCTACAAACTTGGTACGAATTCTACGAAGTCGGGACTAGACATTCTCTAAAGCATCCAGCCTTGACAATACTGAAGTGAGCTGCGTTTCGAGTGCCGCAATCCGAACCTTATCTGCCTGTTGCTGACGATCCACCTCTTGGAGGGCTGCTGCGGACAACGTAAAGATTGCGTCTTTATTGACTCGGTGAAAATCGTCTGGTTTCTGTCCGTAAAGAAGGAGCTGATTATCTGAAATCATTTCACTTTCATCAAATAACAAGTCATCTATGATGAACGTGCTTTCGTTGATGACCCTGAGAATTTTAGCTTGCTTTGATTGTTTGTGTATGTTATAGAAAATGACTGGGTCATATTCGCCATCAGCATTCTTTTCAAAATCACTGGTTGATTTAGTTGTGTCACTACGTAAATATCTATTTTCCGCAAATGTAGCAGGATCAAATGAATAGTTAATTGATACTGTTATGCGAGTGAACTTTTCTGAATCACTTGTATACTCCGCTCGTTGCTCAATAGGCATAGCATTGTATGTATCGGCATCGACTGAATCCTTTGTAACTGTAGTCATGGACATTATATTCGGAATATGTCCTTGATTTGTCCCATTGGTAGAACCTATCGTAACAGCATCTGGTAGAACTTCAGCAACTTCCTGTGCGATGAAACCATAAACTTCTCTACTTGTGCGACCAGACAGTATTGGTTCTATATATTTATATTTACTCGGCTTCAAAAGTCTAAACTTTAAAAGTGCTTCACTGTCATCTATTTCCCGTATATCCTTTTTGATGCGACGGTCACTGAGGAATTGAACAGAGTGCCCGGCGATAAAGCCGTGGGCGACCATAACTCCACCGTCACCGTTTACTGATACGAAGGTACTCGGGTTAGAATAAAATTTTACACCGGCTGTGTGCCAACTCATCTCATATCCACCGTAACCTGAATTGACCTGAACTTGCCCAGTAACATATATTGCCACATCTAATGGAGCCAGGGGGTTTGTCGTCCCAATCCCTACATTGCCACCTTGTGCCAGTGTCATTATATTAACTGATGAACCTCCATAATTAGGACCAGACGCATTTCCGACATTTGTAGCAGCAACATAACGGAAGTTAAAAAAATCCCCGCCAGCATAATTTGTATCTACAATAAACCTGCGATGAACAGCAGGATCATCTAAAGTACCAGCATCACGTTCAAATATGAGGCCTCCGTCGGCGTTGTTTCTCCCATACAAAAGTATACTTCCGCGAACAGTTAGTTTTTCTGTTGGTGTTGTCGTCCCAATCCCTACTCTCGTATCACCATTAGTACCTGTTGAGTTAATAACCATCGGAATCTGTTCTCCGTGCCCTCCATTCCTAACATAAAACTCTATATCTGCCTGGTCATCGTGTTTGCC
>JGI20151J14362_10003390_pt1 | contig 10931 bp, 10 predicted proteins | sample COG_01_FD_14362 | JGI IMG/M metagenome (IMG submission 14362) | reverse complement strand
GACAACATACGATAACTGCACCCAATCTTTTACAGGGTTTTTATCTCTCTTCTCTAACAACTCCACGTCAAAATACGGAATGTATTTCGCTAAATCAACCAGCAGCGGGGGATACTCATACTTATATGTCCAGCGCCAATCCTTGCACCCCGTTGTATAATAGTTCATTGTCCATTCTAACCCTTCCAGATAATTCTTGCATATTTCTTTACACCTCGTATCATCTATATCTATTCCAAATAATTCTTTGTAATATCTCTCTCGCCACCCTCCNTCAAAGGGATTTATATATTCTTCGCACCCTCTATCCTTAATCGGCACGTCCATTAGTGCGTTGAACACGCGGTCCTCCTCTTTATCTTTATTATACCGAGGCCTCAGCTTGCGCCTCTTCGCATATTCTGTTGTAATATAAGAATGCTCATTCTCGCTCAACGCACCAATAAACTTCCGCAAATTCTTCCATATTATATTTTTTCCATCTGTCAAATATTCTTTCTTAGACATCAGAACGTCCTTATACGTCCCAATTAAACGAGCTATTCCATCTGTTCTAATATTTAACGCGGGGAAGTGCGGCATAAAATCATTCCCCAAGAAGAAACACAATAGAATATAATCAAATATAACCCGTTTCTGTTCTTGTGGGGAGCACGCTCCATTATTGTTTTTTAAGTCACTTCGAAAATCCTCCACCAGCTTAATCGCCAACTCTGGTATATCCATCAAATAATTCGTATTTGGGTCTAATGTTCTGTCTATGCTTTTTATAAAATGCGGGGTTTCGCGGAATAAATATAATCGATTGCTTATATGGAGATGATTTAGCGTAAGCATAATTAAGTCAGCATCTAGTCCATATATAGCTGTCGAAGACGACTCGTGATACACCGCATTATCTCGTATGTATTCGTATATTTTATGTTCTCCTTCTCCCGCCTCATCTGAAGGCGACACAATCAGCTCTTCGAGACCGAACTTCTTCTTGTTTCTGAAAAATTGATGCACGCCGCGCCCAAGTTTATCCATAAACTCTGTGCCCGGCGTAATAGATACAGTATTCCATTGAAATGTACTGCTCTTCTGCGAACCGTCGACCGTTTCGCAAATATGTTTTTCAAACCAAGATTTATACCTCCGGTTCCTCTGCTGGTCTAATTTCGCGACAGGCGCAACTCCATCAAACGCAATAAATACACGGCGTCTTGGTTTTATTAAATTTATATAATATACTATTTTTTTGTTCACCAATTCGATCAATCTTTTCTCAAATGCTCGACTGTTGTTAATATCCGTTATCTCTCGCACGCTATCATATATAATAGAATTACAATCCAAATAAAGATTATCCATTTTTGTTACCAGAGGATTGTATTTTTTTATAATAGAACGATGGCTCCGAACGATATGTGAGAAATAGCTAGGTATGCCCATTGTATTATATAAATTTTATGGTTTATATAATATTAACAAATTAACTATCGGGAAAATATATGCAAATCCCCAACAATCGCTATTAATTCCAGTCAGATATAAACGAATCCATCGGATAAGTCAGCTATATGTATAGTCTATCTCATATTCATTTATTTAATATATGTATATTTAGCAATTTTGAAAAAAAATCATAATTCTTTTCTCATCTTTATTGTATATTCCATATAATGAATAAGATTATACAGAATAATAGCAATTTAAATATTGATATTGATATTTCGTCCACATCCATAACGCCGACTATCATTAAAAAAATTGCTCACTTGCAGAATATAACAAAACGCACCATCCTCGCTGTGCAGAGGTATAAATCACTAGATATTCTAGGAACCAACGAATATAATACGTGCAATCTATCCCTTGAAAATATATTCTCCTCGTTGAAAACAATTCTATATCCTATTCAAAAAAAACAAACATATGACGCAGACCAAGTCATTCAAAAATTGCAGGAATTAAATAGCGAACTATCCGCAATATTCAAATCGTATGGCACCGAAAATATCGATGATCTTATTAATATATGCTTCGGTCAGGATTTCGTTAAACTCCGCGTTAAAAAAAAAGGATTTCTTGCGAGATACGATGTGATGAAGAAATATGTCCACCCTATTTCATACAAAGCCATTCGGTGGAAAGCAGATCATCCCAAAAAAAACAAACTGATACAGAAGAATCGCATTGTTGAAGATTTCACAATAGTAGAGTCCGCCGACACGTTGGAATGCTTCGACCTGGGNCGCACAAGCAAATCATTCCAAACAAAGGTTTATGGCATTAAGTTTGCTATTCAAAACACCACAGAGAGAACAACACTTATTGTAAGCGCTATGGTGGACGATATTATGTTAAGCTGTCTAAACTATTCGTTTGTAGATGATAAATTGAAAAAGTTTAAAGCGAATCGCCCTCCCGGTCCCGAGTATCACTCGCCCGAATTTAATATCTTCCTCGAGAGTATGTCTTTAAAGGACATACTTGTATACGATGACGATAAACTATATGCACGATTTATTGGTTATATAAATCAACTCGTGTTAATTAAACAAAAAACAATTTCACAGGTTACAAAAGAGTTTATCAATAGCGAGTTATATTGTCAGCGCACAACAATTATTCAGTTGCTTATTAAATCGTGCGAGCACGAATATCAGTATTTAGCATACCTATTATATGACTTGTTATCAAACGACGTAAATGGTAACATCGACTCTGTTGAACAGACCATATTATTCGATAGTCTCCCGTGGGCAATTAAAAAACATTTCAGAGATGCTATGAGACAAACAATAAACTATACTAATCACCTGACAAATATAGACACAAACAAGATCCCTCTCGAACAGCAGATTTGTCTATTGAAGGCCGATGATACTATTAAAGAAAAGGCGATGCATAAATTAAAAGAAGTTAAAGCGAAATCGGAGGATTCTGGGTCTAAGGCACGACAATATCTTGAAGGGCTTCTGCGCATTCCATTCGGTATATACCGCAGCGAACCAATACTGAGTGTTATCGGCGATTGTGTTAATATTTTTAATTCTCTTGTTGAAAAGCTACAACCTTCCGATAAGAACGCCTCTTTATTTCCTCTAAAAAAAAACTATACCGGCATTGAAGTATTTAAATATATAAAAATACTCGAGGAAAATTACCAGGAGCAATTTTATAGCGAGTTGATTAAGAGCGTTTCGACTAAACTAAAGAAAATGAAACGCGATGAACTGGTGGAGTATGTATGCCATATTAATGTTATTCTTAAAAAACATAATGTAAAATATCCCAAACTATGCCACTCTGGAAAACGCTCACTGTATATGATACAACAGATTCTTGCGTTTATTCAACATAATAAGGATAATACGGCGATTATTGCAGAAATATCAAAAAAGTATAAATGTATTGATAATAACCATGTTAAACTTCTTGAAAAGAATAGTGCTGATATTAATATTAAACAAGACAAAATAAAAGCGTACTTGTCTGATGTCAAAAATATATTAGATGACGCTGTACACGGACACGATAAAGCAAAGAGACAAATAGAGCGCATTATAGGACAGTGGATTAACGGAGAGAAAACCGGATATTGTTTCGGGTTTGAGGGACCCCCCGGTGTAGGTAAAACATCTTTCGCTAAAAAGGGGATTGCGAAATGCTTAAAAGACAGCGATGGTGTGTCTCGTCCATTCTCTTTTATTGCGGTCGGTGGTTCATCTAACGGGAGCACATTAGATGGACACAATTATACATATGTTGGGTCGACGTGGGGGAAGATTGTAGATATACTAATGGACAAAAAATGTATGAACCCCATTATTTTTATAGATGAACTAGACAAAGTTAGCCAAACTGAGCATGGCAAAGAAATAATCGGCATTTTGACTCATCTTATAGATCCCACACAAAACGACTCCTTCCAAGATAAGTATTTCAACGGAGTCGACTTGGATTTATCAAGGGCTTTGTTTATTTTCTCCTACAATAATGCTGATATTATTGACCGCATTTTACTTGACCGCATTCATCGTATTAAATTCGACTTTTTAAGCCTTGAAAATAAAATTACCATCACCAAAAAATTCTTATTTTCTGAGATATTCAAAAATATGGGCCTGGTCGACATGATAGATATTAGCGATGATGTAATTAAATATATTATTACCGAATATACGTGCGAATCCGGTGTTCGTAAACTAAAGGAGATTTTATTCGAAATAGTCGGAGAGATAAATATATCTATTTTAAAAGACGGCGCTAATGTAACTCTTCCAATATGTATCACTCGGGATGATATTAAAAACAAATATTTGAAAAACAGACAGTGTGTTCGAATAAAAATGGTAAACACCGCGCCTTCTATTGGCGTTATTACCGGTCTATGGGCGAATGCCATTGGACAAGGCGGAGTTTTACCTATCGAGGCAAGACTTTATCCTTGCAATAACTTTTTGGATTTAAAGTTAACCGGGATGCAAGGAGACGTAATGAAAGAAAGTATGAAGGTCGCGAAAACACTTGCGTGGTCTTTGCTTACGAAAAAGCAAATGATCGCCCTTCAAGAAGATATGCATAAAACCAAATATCAGGGTCTTCATATTCACGTCCCGGAAGGCGCCACGCCAAAGGACGGGCCTTCCGCGGGAACAGCAATAACAGTTGTTATGTATAGTATTTTTACTAAAAAAGAGATTAGGTGCGATTACGCGATTACTGGTGAAATGTGTTTGCAGGGGAAGGTTACCGCTATTGGTGGACTACCTCTGAAAATAATGGGAGGCATTCGGTCTGGTGTAAAACATTTTATTTATCCAAAAGAAAATGATAAAGACTTCGGCGAATTTATGGAGAAATATAGGGATAATCCCCTATTAGAGGGGATTTGTTTCCACCCAGTTGAAACAATTCAGGAGGTATTTGATATGGTGTTTGTGGAGTAGTGTGGGTTAACCGTTATCCAACCACCATCCATTATAAATGTGGAGCTCGTCTTCGATTGTCACCTTATCTTGAATGCCTCGCTCCCATGAATATTTTTCGCCTGTTGGTTTATGGTAGTAGTATCCTCCGGGAAAATCTTTCGCAGGGCCATCAAACACGAAGTACCAATCATTCTTATTTGCATATGACATACTTATTATCGCGAAATATTCTTATATTATATAGCATATCATATAATATAATATAATTCCCGATGCTGTATATCGTGTCAACGCTAAAATAATAAAACGAATTTAGGGATATTGCGAACCCAATCGCAAGCTATGTGGACACACGCTGGTAAACATATTTAATAAATAATAATAGTATATATTAAATATGATTGCTTGGTCATTGTCTAACATATTCCAATTTATATCATTTATAGCTCCTTCTCTGATTGCGTTCTTCCTTTTTATGGCTAGTGTTTTTAACCAAGACCTTAAGGGATTTGTGTATTTAGCGGGCGCATTGTTTGCGGCGTGCATAAATCGTATTGCTCAGAGTATAATTGGGACACCCGGAGATGATTTCCGACCCGTTGCGTGCACATTCTTTGATGGATTGTTCCCTTTTAAATTATTTGGAACTGAAGTTTCAACACAACCGTCCTCAAGTAGCATGTTTATCGCATTTACAACAACATATCTCATCCTGCCGATGTATTATAATAACCTAATTAATTATCCTATTATTATTACCTTTTTAAGTTTCTTTATCATTAACGCGTGGACAAACGTCGCAAACAACTGCACTCCGGCAACCGGTGCACTTTTGGGAGGATTGATCGGTGTTATATGTGGATTGACGTGGTTTTCGTTCTTTCATAGCTCGGGTATGGATAAATTATTATATTTCAACGAAACAGCTAGTAATAAAGTTATGTGTGAAAAACCGACAGAGCAACAATTTAAATGTTCGGTTTATAAGAACGGGCAACTGATTTCAAGCAGTTTTACGTAATTATTGAACAGTTTATTTATTGAATTTATGCCATATGTTTTGCACATAACGCAATAAATTATTAACGTATGTGGTTTTATTTTGAGTTGCTATCATCATTTTTATCCCTCCTCCTCTAGATATCGACATATAGTGTTTGAAGTAATTTATTATAGGTAATGTTCTCGCGAATTTATATTTACGAACACATTCCTCGTACGAAATCGTTGGTTTTCGCAATTGTGTATTTACTCGATTATGTAATTCCCACACGAATCTTTTTAAATCCTCTTTTGTTTTAACCATATTTGGTTTGCATTGCGCAATATTAGCTCTTGCATGTTGAGAGCAGTAAGGGCAAGGCAAGTTTACGCAAATATTCGTTATATATGAGAGTAAAGTCCTTATCTCTTCTGGATGTTCCGGTTTTATTTTTTCAGCTAAAGTATGAAACATATACCAAGATGCGTTTCCCCATTGTTTTTTAGACATACTGTATATTATTTAAAGATTTTATTATACACAGTAGTAATGCAGATAACAGACCAGAACAAGAATCTATTTCTTAGTTTGTTGGAGGAAGACGATGTCACAGATAACGACAATGAGTGTTTAATCACATCTACCAAATTAACAGATAATTTTATTACATTACCTTGCACACATAAATTTAACTACGAGCCGCTATTTGAAGCGGTTAAAATGCAGAAGTTATCTAGGACTAGTTATCGCACGTTGCATCTGGCTATTAATGAAATACAGTGTCCTTACTGTAGGACAATCCATAATAAATTATTGCCATTTGTCCCTACAGAAGAAAACAAGCGGCGCGTTACAGCAATAAATTCTCCTGCTAAATTTTGCATGAAACATATGGAATGCTCTTGGAAATTTAAAAGTGGTATTCGGAAGAATACCTTATGCAATTGCGAAGCATATAAAAGCGATTGTGGAGTATTTTGTAGTTCTCACCATTCCAGAATAATAAAACAAAAGGTAGCTACGGAAGCATCCATCCATTGGAATGGAGAAATGGAGGGCTTAAAAAAATTCACTATTCCCCAATTAAAGGTTATACTACATAAAGGAAATCTAAAGAAAACAGGAAATAAAGCATGCTTGATTAATAGAATAGTAACTAACAAAAAAGTTTATACTACATGATTTTTTAATTTTTGAGAAAAAAAGGGCATTCTCAATTTGATATTTCATTTTTGGACATTTATTTTTGTCCATTTTCAGAAAATGAAATTGAGAATGCCCTTTTTTTTTCAAAAATTAAAAAATGTTACATAGTGAAGGGAAAAAGAATCAAGTAGTATAAAAAACGTGTAGGAATCTTATGAAGGGCTTAAAAAAAGGCACTATTTTTTTTGAAAAACGCTTTTTGGAGGAAATCCAGCATATTTTCTTGAGCATTTAATGCTCATTTTCAGCATATTTATATGCAACATTTCGGTCAGTAACAAAAATAATAAAATAATTAATAGGAACAGACCCAATATGGTAACCTCCGTATTTTTGAAAAACTGAGTGAAATGGTGCAAAACAATTATGGTAACGATGCTCAAAAATGCTCAAAAATATATGCTTAGCTTAATGGGTTGAATNCAGTTTGTATTAATTCGCCATTTCATTTATGGTGTGAGCAATTATTTTCAAAAAAAAATAACTTAATGACACATATATATTATATTATAATATATGGCTGATGCGGGTCCCTCAATAAATGTGATGTTGGAAGATACATATAAATGTGAAAAATGTTACTACACGTGTAGTAAATATTTTTTATATAAACAGCATTGTGCTACTAAGAAGCATATGAAGAGAGTAGGGTCGAATATTCCTTTGAAGAATACTATATTATACAAATGCGAATGCGGTAAAACGTATAAACATATTCAAAGCTATACGCGCCACATAAAGCGGTGTGAGAAATTTTCAACTGAGATGAGTGTATTTTCGAATAAAGAGGTTACCCCCAATAAAGAAAATGATGAGCTCCGAGGTATTATTACGACTCTTATTACGCAAAATCAAAATATGCTAATGGAAAATAAAGAAATGCGCGAGATGGTTTCCGAGATGATACCAAAAATAGGAAACAATAATACTACTATTCAAAACAAGTTCAATCTGCAAATATTTTTGAACGAAACGTGTAAAGATGCAATTAATCTTACCGATTTTGTGGATACTTTAGAATTGAAGCTGGATGATTTAGACAATACACTTCGAAATGGGTTTATTACGGGTATAACCGATATATTCGTGAAGGGGCTCAAACAACTCGACCTAAGCAAGAGACCTATCCACTGTAGCGATTTGAAGCGTGAGGTCCTTTATGTGAAGGATAATGATATGTGGGAGAGAGATAAAGATAGAAATACAATTAAACAGGCGATAACGGATGTTGCAAAAAAACAAATAAATAAAATTAAGGAATGGGAATACGCCAATCCAGACTGGAATAAAACAGAAAACGGAACAACCAAATATATTGAGATGGTTAGAACGGTAACTAATGCCGGGTCAGAAGATAATTCAGAGAATAAGATAATCAAAACTATTGCAAGGGAGGTGCTTATAGATAAAATATAAAATAATTTAATATCATTATGTGTATACATATAATGATAAAATGCACGCTATATAAATTAAATACAGGGAAAATGTTTACCGATGTTAGTTTGACCCTTTGTCCAAAAGAAATAGTCATTCTTTTTAGAGAAAAGACATTCAGCATATTACATAGTGAGGTTATATCGTTCTCCGTTAAAAAACGCGGGATTCATATCGAAATTTCTGGTGGAAAAGACCCTTTGAATATTGTTATCCGTCCACGCGACGCGTCTAAGAAAAACCTTATATATTGTCATCTGAATGATTATTGTAAAAAACAAATGGTCGAGGTAAAAAATCCTATGTTTGCGTGAAGAAATATATAACGGTGTTTATATATTTTAAAATAAATATAAGAATTATTATACATTTATTTATTATAATGTCTACCAAAGAAGAGTTGGTATCTAATATTAAAGAATGGATGAAAGTAGAGAGCGATATGAAGGCCTTGCAAAAGAATTTGAAAGAATGTCGAGCCCGAAAGAAATCATTAGCAGATGGCCTAGTTACTATTATGAAAACAAACGAGATAGATTGTTTTGATTTATCTGAGGGGAAGTTGCTATATACGAAGACCAAGGTGAAAGCTCCGGTAAACAAGAAGCATCTAATGGTGTGTTTGGAAAAATATTTTTCTCAGGATTCTAATATTAACACAGACGAAGTGTGCAATTATATACTTGAAAATAGATCGGTGAAGGAAAATGAAAGTATAAGACATAAACCAAATAAAAATATATAATTTTATTATAAATATGTTAAGCAATAATACACGTCGAAAGTTACAGGAACGTATGCCGATGGATATTTCAAAAACAGTATCATCGAGATATCCTACAACTGAAGATATTCTTTTAAAAACAGTATCATCGAGATATCCTACAACTGAAGATATTCTTCCAACGACTGATACATTGAAAGATATACCTCGCACCATAATCAGGGATAGTAAAAATATCGAGACTCGCGAAGATAATCCGAAAAGGCAAATGGCATTTTATTCCGGTATAAAAAAACTAAATAAAAGGAATAAGCTTCCGAAAACAATTACGGGAGAAGTTGATATCTGCGTTTTCTGTTTAAAAAAAGTATACGATAAACCATATTTATTATTTAGCTTACAAAAGAGCGGCGATGTTTTTAAATGGCCTACTTATGATATTACAAAAGGCGGTTTTGTAGGAGCTACGTCTTATCTCCATTCTTATTTTAAGATAGATGACTCGGTAATTACATACGAAGGATTAATTACAGAAAATGGTCGCACGAAATTATGGTTTCGATATTCAGATAAAATTGAGATTGTTCCTTTAAAAAAGAAAGATGACCCTCATACTTGGTGCTTATGCGATGAAATAGTAAATCATAAGAAATATTTAACGTTTGAAATAGACAAAATGGTAGTGGATTTTTTCACACATAATCCGGATTTTAATTATATAACAAATCATTTAGGCGAAATATACGAAACTCCCGTCGTGGGGTATTACGGAAATCATTATTCCGCCACAGCATACATATCGGTTTTTGGGAGAAAAAGAAATGGCATCGGGATAAACGGGCCATTCTATTATTTTTCTCCATATAATGTTGCAATTAGATATTCGATATGGACTCATAATCACAAACAACTTAAAATATCTGATAAAATGTTAACCATCGATAATGATGGGAAATATACCGAGGGCGGCCTAGTTAGATTTGTAATTTTCTTAGGAAACACCCAAGTTTTATTCTCCGATGACGACAATAGCGTTGGAACCTCCGAATCGTGGGCGGGGGAGTATAATACTATTATTAGAGGGCGTTCTGTCGGTACTGGAGACGATAATTATGAGTCTCTAATCGCCATCCGTAAGTATGACCAACAACTGCCTTTGTCTTATTATTATGTAAACACGTCGCAGAAAAACGCGACTCTAGATGCGGTAAATAATAAGAATATATTGGAGGTAGAGTAAATAATACGTTAGGATACATAAATAATATTTTAGGATACATAAATATTATTTATACAAGTAAATGTTAAGATTTCTGGGTTTGATTAAACATCTGCACGCACTCATATATTTTTGCAGACTCGTTAATTGCGAAACATCCCCTACGCTGAGCGATGCCTAGAAACCCAACGATAACGTTTAATGCATCTACCTCTCCGTTGATAGGAACATCAAGTAAGTTTACTTGTGGCTTATCCTTCGTGTCCGGAGATGCCTCCTTCGTGTTTGGAGATGCCTCCTTAACTGAAGCGTTACTTGCACTGGGGTTATCTTCGAGGCTTGACATTATAATGTTATAGAGCCGCAAATATTTAAGTATTTATTGCGAATATATATAATTATGTTATTTTGATTATATATATAAGGATGGGTTCATTAATGCAA
>JGI20151J14362_10003386_pt1 | contig 10938 bp, 10 predicted proteins | sample COG_01_FD_14362 | JGI IMG/M metagenome (IMG submission 14362) | reverse complement strand
CTTTCACCGTCGATTCGTCTATGTTCGTTTGCTGATTGGCTAATGTCGCTTGATCTTCGCCACCGTCGGACGCTGATGCCATTTTTTCTTCTTCTCCAAAAGTTTTTGTGTGTGTGCTTTGTAAAATGAAGGAAAATGAGAAGAGAAAAAAAGCTTCTTTTTACCTTTCTGAACAACGTTTCTGAAATCGCAACGTTTTAAAGCTATTTAATATTATACATCAAGAATTAATTTACTACAAGCATTACACGCGCGTGTATCTGTTTCCGACCGAGGACGAAGCAAACAGGTTGTCGCTTATGAAGTTTTTTGAAAACCACTCTCTCGAGGCGCGGTCATTGATGTCAGACATGATTCGACATTGACCGCCGAGTTCAGGAGTGTGACACATGCGATCTCCATCTTCGTCTTGACCAACCTGCAGTTCCCACCTCATCATCGAAGATGACGAGGATGAGAAACTTTCCTTCGACAACGCTTCTGGAAAGTATGGAGATAATCGAACGGCGTCGCCGATGAACAACAACGTCGGCGACTGTAACTGCGCATCAACGACAGCTACATCAATAAACTCCAACGTAGAGAACACGCGGCGTTCTTTCAAAGTCGTTCCATTTTCGACGGCTAGACACGGTGTTCGTTTGTCTAGCGCGCCATCTTGTAATAACTTCTTCTTCGTTTTCGGTAACGTACCTAAGCCCATATAAATGATAAGCGTCGTGTCCGAATCCGCCGCCGTGACGGCAAAATCAACAGCACCGTCTTCTTCGTCATCTTCGTCTCCTAACGCTTCTGCTTCTACTTTTGATTTAAACGATGATTTAGACGAGGATGATAGCGCTAAATTCTTTCCTGGGTCCATTTTCTTCTTCTCTTTCTTCATGAGATGGCCAGTTAACAGTCTCGCCGAAGTCGCCACGCCTCTGTGCGTCAGCGGTACTCCGGCTCTCGATCCTACTCCACTCGCCGCCGTAATCCCTGGAATAACTTTAACGTCGAATCCTTTCTCGCGCAAGAACTCGCATTCTTCGCCACCTCGACCGAACACTAACGGATCTCCGCCTTTCAATCTCACAACCGTCGCTCCGGCGTTGGCAAATTCCAGTATCAAGTCGTGAATCTCGTCTTGCGTTCGCGTGTGAAAACCGGACCTCTTACCGACAAAAAGCATCAAACCTTTTTCTTCGTTGTTGTTCTTCGTATCATTATTATTTGTTCTTGCACTAGCAGCGTACTCTAAAATCTCCGGAGAAACCAGTCTATCATACAGAATAACATCCGCGGTGACTATCAAGTGGTACGCTTTCAGCGTGAGTAACCCGGGGTCTCCCGGACCACACCCGACCAAATACACTTTCGTTTCTTCATTCTTACCCGATTCCTCGCGATGAAGACTATCGCCGTTATAATTACTATCGCTGTTACTTTCTCTCCGACGGATTTTCTCCAGCATGATATCCACCAAAGCATCATTTCTCGCTATGATTTCGTCGTAAAAGTCCACAGGCTTGCCTTTTTCTTCTTCTGTGTTGTCTTCTTCTTTGTAAAGAAGATGTTGTTGTCGATGAGATGAATTCTTCACCAAACGACGCCGGCGCTCTTCTTTCTTCCTCCTCGGACAAGACGACGGCGAGACCCCGAACAACTTCGATCGAGAGGATGAAGAACGAGCATATATAGTGTTTATGCTATTATTGGTCGTGAAAATCGAGAAGCAGAGAGATGATGATGATGACATGCTCTTGTTTCCTTCCTTCGTTTCGTTTCGTTGCGCGTCCTTTGTCGTGTGAAAAAAAGTGTCAACTTACTCGAGTCAAAATGGGATTTGTGAACAAATTTCAGTGTGATGACAAATTAAAACAATTATCTATTTTATTTCTTCTTGTCAAACAAGGCGAATCAATCAATCAATCAATCAATCAATCAATCAATTAATCGTCGTCCTCGTGAATGGAAACAGTCGGGACTAATTCGGCGTTACCGCTCGAGAAGACCGAATAGAAAGCACTCTCGGTAAGACCGGGTAACGCCGTCGCGTTGTTGTTGTTGTTGCTACTGCTACTGTTATTCTTTCTGTTGTTGCTATCGCTATTACTAGTGTTGTTTTCGAGCTCTAATACTTCATTCATCGCTTTCTGTACCAACGCGTCGATTTTCTCTTCGCTCAGGGTCGATCCAACTAACTGTCTCAGTATGATTTCCAAGTCGTTTCTCGATACGATCCCGTCGGCGTCGACGTCGTACACGCGAAACATGAATGAAATTTTAGACTTCTCGTTGGCATTCTTCGAGAGCAGAGAAAGCAAGCGACAAAACTCTTTAAAGTTGACGTTTACGAACAGCTGGACTATTCTCGGCGCTAAAGGGTTAATTGCCAACTCTGGAATGTTCAACAGTTCGTCTTCGCTGATGTATCCTTTGTGTTTTTTATCGAGTTGTTGGAACCTTTTGTATAACGTCTGAATCTCAGCGGACGTGAAGACGTTGTAACAATACGAAGATATCTCTGTTTGTTCATAAGAAGAAGAAAACAAAAGGGAAATGTGAGTCGTTTGTTCTCGTCGCGTGTCGTTGCTTTTTGAAGGACACCAGACGACGACGAGAGAGAGTACTACTGTGAGTAAAATTGGATAAAAAAAAGAGACTCTCGTCGTCGCACAGAAGAAGAGAAAAGAAAGTTCTCTGAATGGAAAATAGAGAAAGAACGACAACAACAACAACAACAACACTCACGTTCGATGTCAAAATCGGTGAGATTCAGGGAGGACGCCGTGATTCCCATCGTTGTGATGATCTACTTTTTAGGAGGATTCGTTCGTTTGTTTCTGTGAAGGAAAAACTTTATTAAAGAGAGGGGGGAGACGCGTAATTTATTTGTTTGGTGACGATTGTTCTTCTTCGCTTATTTTGACTCTGTTATATGTTTGTTATAAACTACTATTTACTTGCCGACGATGGACTCGACAAAAATTTGCAAACTCTCCACGTCGCGCCTTTCACCGCCAAGTTTTACGTACCCTTCGCGTCCTTTCGGGAAAAGCAAGATCGTCGGGAAAGATGCCAAGCTTAAATTTTCTTTCGACCACTCTTTCTCGTCTTGATCGGCGCGGAACTTCGAGTATCGCACGTTCTTAGCTTTGCCGTACGTTTGCGCCGACTCCGTAAAGCTACCCTCCATGGCTTGGCAAAACGGACACCAAGGCGCGTACAAAACAATCATTTCGTTTTCTTCGTTCTTTAAACCTCGAGAGATTCGTTTCTCCATCGACTCTCGCGTCTCAACCGAAATAGCCGAAGCATCGGTGAAGATATCCGCGGCGTCTTCTTCTCGCTTATCCTGCTTTTCTTTTTCCTCTTTGCTCAAATTTCCCGAGTGCAAGCCACACTCTTTATCGCTCGCATTCTCCCACCACCATCGACCTTCTCGCTCTTGTTGCCCAGGAGTTACCGGTCTGGTACAAGGCGCGCAACCGATTGAAACGTATCCTTGCGTGTGCAACGCGTTCACAGGCGTCGACATGACTCTCAAAAAGTCCCAAACTTCTTGCGAGGTGGCGTTTGTCAGCGGATTGTATTTCACGAGTTCACTTCCGTTTAAAATACCTTGAAACGCCGGGTCTAACTGTATCGCCGGGACTTGCATTCTCGTACCAGGTGATTGATCTTTTCTTTGACCAGTAATCCATGCTTTTAACGTGGACAACTTTTTCCTCAACGGTTGCACCTTACGAATGCCGCAGCACTCCTTGTGCCCGTCTTCGTAAAACGAAAACAACCCTTTCTCGTTGACAAACGCTTCCAATTTTTCTTCGTTCGGGACGCAATATTCAATCTTAATGTTGAAATGCTTCTCAACCTGGTCAAATAATTCGTACGTTTCCGGGTTTAATCTCCCGGTGTCTAAGGAAAACACTCTATATGGTCTGTTCGTCAAGTGCGCGTATTGAATTAAAGCCACATCCTCGGCACCAGAAAACGCAATCGCGATATCGTCTCCGTACGTTTTCAAAGCGTCGTCCATAATCTCCAAAGGCGTCATCGTTTTCTCCAATATTTCGTTCTTACTCTCCGTTTCCTGTTTCGTGTTGCTGCTGAACACTTTCAATGCGTTTCCTCTTCGATTGTTGTTGTTCTTCTTCTTCATATTTTGGTTCACAACTCTTCTCTTTACACCACTGACTGCTCCGCTCTTCTTCATCATCTTCGACGACGACGACGACGCGGTAGTCGTAGAAACGTGAGCAGCACAACTCATTACAGTGTTCATCTTTTCGGCAGTTATTGTGTTATTATTGTTGTTGTTGTTGTTATTATATTATTAATGTAGTTTTATGTCGGACGATAAAGAATGAGGAGGAGGAGGTGATGGATAAAATTTTGGTTTGTGTCTTCCTCGTGTTTGTGTTTGCTTCTTCTCTTCTTCTTTTCTCCTTCTATGGCATGTTACTATATGCATAACAAAAAAATACACGGAGCTGATACATCAACTTCTTTTCTCTGACTATTTACGACTATTTACGACTTATTGCATGGATAACGATTGAACTTCCTTCAACTCAAAATCGACGAGCGTTGTAACCTCTTTAAAGTTGAAAGTGCCTTCGAAGTTCTTCCGCTTTTGTCGATTCAACACCAGTGGATACCAGTGTTGATCGTCCGCCCACATTTGTTGAAAAGGTATGGCATCGAAAGGGAACCATTGCGGAAGCATTTCTTCCGTCTCTCTTTCTTGGCCGCTATACGTGTCTGCTCTAAAGATGTGAACCAGCCACGGTGGTTTTTCAGGCTCATCGATCCAAATGAAAGTTATGCGACCAACTTCTTTCGCGTCCAGAGCCTGTATGCAAGCTTCCTCTTCAAGCTCTCTCAACGCCGCCGCGAGAACGGTTGGGTCTGACTCTTCAACTTTACCACCGAATCCGTTCCAAAACCCTTTTCCAAACCCAGTTTTCTTCTCTCCAAGCAGTACTCGCTCGTTTTCATCGTCCACGACGAGCAATAACGTGAAAACTTTCTTCTTCTTCTTCTTCCTTGTTTCTTTATCTTCTTCTCGCAGCATATTTTCTTTTTTCTTTTTTGAATTTTTGTTGGATTCTCTCTCTCACTCAACTCTTATAATAAACAAGTCGTCTCGTCGGTTACAACAACTAACTCCTTACTACGAGTAACGAATGTATTATTAAAGTATTTATGCGCGCGACGACGAGTGCTCCTTCTCTCTTCTCGAACAACCTCAATCAAAAGAGTGATGACGATGATGGAGGTGAGGATGCGGAAAAAGTATTGATATGGAGAAGGAGGAAAAATCTTCTTCAAACGATGATGAATTTAAAGTGGGGGAGGAGGGAGGAGGAGGAGTTTTTTCTTCTCTTCCTTTTGTTCAACAAGACGACACATTTAGGCAAGTAGAATAAGGTCAACCGATTCATCATATATTTTGAATAGAGAGTCCAATGAGCGAGTTTAGTCCGCGAACTCCCGAGGAAGTCTTCCAGAACTTCAAGGGAAGACAAGCTGGCATTAATAAAGCATTAAACGACGACGTGGTACGTGCGCGTGCATCAGAACCGCGCTCTCTTTTTTTTTCTCCTTCTCCAATTCGCGCTTAAAAATTCGAGTTTAATATTGAAAATGCACATACACCGCGCGCGCTCTCGCGCATCGCGATATCGGTTCGAGAAATTTGGGAACAGATTCAGACGGGTGATTAGTATCTGAGTTCAAATTGAGCGTTCGAAACGGAAGAGCAAAAGTAAAAGTGTACCGGCGACATATTCCTTCGAGAATACGCAAACAAATTTTGCGCGCATTTATTATTTTTCACCGCGCGACGCGCTGTTTGAAAACAATACACAAAAGAGGCTTTGCGACGATGGACGATTGCGAAAACGGACTGTAGCGAATGCCTTGATTATCTTTGCATTCGAATCTCGAGGGTTAAATACATTTTGATGCGGTTCTCGTATTCGCCCAGTATATCTCTCATCAATTTAAAACAACGAGAAGAGGTGGTTGTTTTAAAAAGAGCCAATCTCGTGTTCCCACAGTTAAGACGGGAACAAACAAAAAGCGAGCGGCGACGAGGAAGATGAAGACCAATGCGAATACCTCAGATGGTGATTAACTAACGTTTCCTCTTTTATACTCTCTTTCTCTCTTTAACAGGCTATGTTTTTCGCGAGTTGCGATCCGGACCGCGAGAATCTCTCGTTGTATTCAAACGCCGACGGTAGTTGGGTCGTTTCGTTACCGGCTGAGGAAGTTCCGCCTGAATTACCAGAACCTGCGCTTGGGATCAACTTTGCTCGCGACGGTATGAAACGTGGAGATTGGCTCGCGCTCGTAGCTGTCCATTCCGACGCTTGGTTGATGGCTGTTGCCTTTTATTACTCGGCCAAGTTTTCCGCGGACCAGAGAAAAAAGTTGTTCGATTTAATAAACAGTTTACCGACGACGTACGAAGTGTTGTCCGGAAAAGGCGGCAAGAAAATGAAGGTAAGCGTCTTTGTGCGAAAGAAGAAGATGGACGAGGAATTTTTCGCGGGGCTCTTCTTTCTCCTCGCCGCGACTCGTTTTGAATAACGACATCGTCGTCGTTCATTCGCTCTTGTTCGTTTTTTCTTTTCAAACTCTCTCTTTTTTGCCCCCTGAATTTTACTCAAACAGGGCACTCGCAATCGGAATTTTTTCACGTCTCACCGCGCACGTTCTCTCTCTCTCTCTCTCCTTACGCACAGGTGGCTACAGCAGCGAACAATAATAAACGATCTGCAGCAGTAATGGTACGATTCGAATTCTTTTTTGTATCCGCGGGCAAAACTTCGCTTTTTCGCTCGTTTCGTTTCGTTCGCGTAAATTTAGGCGCGCGCGCTCCTCTCGAGTTCGAGATGATTCATTATTATGGACTCTGTCTGCTTTCGTCGTCTTTTTTTTGCTGCTTTCCTCGTGTTTCTTGGTTCCTGAGAGGAAATGTTTGGCGGTCTCTTCCTTTTGTTTGAGAGGAGCCGAGAAAAAGCAAAAAATCTTCAGGGAAAAAACTAAGTTCTCTCTCTCACTCTCACATAAATAGCAGAATAATACAATTAATAACGACGACGCGGCTGGTTTAAAAAAGCCCTCCCCCGGGGTAATCATAAAACAAGACGCGCCCTTAGATTCTTTAGTAGACGCGAAAATAGAGCTCTACTGGCCGGACGACGGCTTGTGGTATAAAGCTGAAGTGTTATCGCTCAACGCTCGAGCGAGAAACGCTAAAGTTTTATACGCAACCGGGGATGTCGAGACTCTCGAGTTGGACGAGATAATCAACGAAGGCCATTTGAACGTGTGCAGTAAATAAATAAGAAAACGAATCACGTTGCGTTGTAATCATATAATAAAAACTCAAAAAGATTAACATAATAAGCTCTCTCACGATAGCGGCGGGAAATCACTTTCTTGCCGAACAAACGCCGGCGCATTCCTCCGTTTATTATTTCCTCCTCCTTTACTATTCTTGTTGTTTTTACCATTACTATTCTCCTTCGCGGCGGAGCTATTCTTGTTATTATTATTACTATTATTACTGCTATTATTCGTCGTCGTATTTTGTTTCCCCAACGACGCGCCGACGTCTTGTTTCTTTTCAGGAACCTGTTTCTTTTTTGTATTGAGATCTTCTTCTAGTGTTGCTTTTTCTACCGGTGCTATTTCTTGTTGTCGTTGTTGTTGTTGTTGTTGTTGTTCTTCTTCTTCTTCTTCTTCTTTCTGCTGTTGCATCGGTGGTGGAGGTGTAATTATTGGTCGTGGTAGTGGCGAAACTGCCACGATATTCTGATGAAGAGGAACGTTCGGAGGTTGCTGCTGCGGAAAAATGTGTTGTTGCTGCGGCGCGTAGTACGGGAAGTGACCAACGCCCCCGTGATACATAAAGTTCGGCTGAACCGGTACGTATCCATACGGAACATTTTGATAATACATTGGCGGCATCGGGTACGGATATTGAGGTGGAACGTAATGGAATCCGCCGGGATACATGCCGCCGCCTCTTCCTCCACCTCGCCCTCCCCGTCCTCTTCCTCTTCCTCCAACACCGCCTCCTCTTCGAGTGAAATCTGGATCGTTCTTATCTGCGTGCACGTTTCTCGGGATGGCTTTTGTGCTGTTTATGTTTATGTTTATGTTGTTGTTATTACTCTCAGTCGTTTCTTTTCTCGTTTCGTCCTCGTCTTGCCTCTTCTTTCCTTCTTCTTCTTTGTCTTCTTCTTCTTCTTCTTTGTCTTCTTCTTTGCCTTCTTCTTTAGAAAAACCATCTTGTTCATTTTCTCTCTCTCCTCCTTCTTTTGCTTCTTCTTCTTCTCCTTCTTCGTTTCCGAATATTTCCGCCCTCGCTCGCTTATACTCTTCCTCTCGCGCTAACTGCAAGTTCTCGAGATTCATTTGCACCATCTTCTCCTCGTCGTCGTTTTCTGCGTGTTCTCCTTCTCCTTCTTCTTTGTTGTCTTCTTCCTTCTTTCCATTTTTTTTATCGTCCACCCCATTCTCCTCCTCCTCGTCGAGCTGCTCGTTTTTGTTGTTGTTGCACTTCTTCTTCGAACCGCCGCCGACGATGATATTCTTCGCGGACAACTTCTTCGTCGAGGGAGACGAAGACGAAGACGAAGACGAAGATGATGAAGACGTCGTCGTCGTCGTCGTCGTCGTCGTCGATGGGACCATTTAACAATAGTATATATATAATAAAACAAGTAAAAAGCGGGATAGTTATGGAGTGAGAAGGATCCGCGTTTGTCAGAAGAAGCGGTTTTTCTGTCTTCGAGAACTCTCTCCTCCCTCTTCTCTTTTGCAAAAAAAAGAGGCCCGAGGCCAAACGTCGTTTTTTTCTCTTTTTTTCAGCTCTTCGTTCTGACCGGCTGAACGTTCGTTCTGAGCCGCAAATGATTTGGAAAAGAAGGGAAAATTTTATCGTCTTCTCATCTTCTTCACCCCAAACATCATAATCCACGCACGCGCACTCACACACACACGCGCACACACACACACGCTTTAAATAATAATCATGAGAGCAGCAACCATGGCATCCGTGAGAACGGCCGCGAAACACGCGTCTTTAACGTCTTCTTATTCTTCTTCGACGAGGTGCAGAACTTTCTCTTCCTCGTCGACTTCGACTTCGTCGTCGTCGTCGTCGTTGAGACAATCCAAGAAACACCATTCGCACTGCAGGAAGTTTAGATTTAACAGCAGTAGCAACAACAACAACAGCAACACCAACAACACCAACAACTTGATCATCAAAACGACGACGCGGTTTTCGTCGAAGAGCAGTCGTTTGAGCACGACGACGGTCGTTCGCGCGGTCACTAAAGAGAAGGAAGACGTGAAGACGACTCAAAAAGCAGCAGCAGCAGCTCTCGCGGAAAAAGACAATGAAGGAAAAAAAGGCGACGAGTCCTACGACATTTACAGAGACTCGCCTTTGAGATATATGGGGTACGCGAACGAGTGCGGAGAAGCCTTCGCGGCTTGGTTACCGCCGTTTGGCGTGCCAGCCACGTACGGCGTAGCCGCGGTGTACGTTCTCGCGGATACGTTCGACAAGGCGATCAAAGCTAACAAGGAAAAAGGTATGGAAGAGGGCGTTATTGTCGGTTTAGACACGGTCACTTGGCAGATGCTCGCTTCGGTCTTTTGGCCGGGGAGTTTCATTCGCATCGTGGTGAACGCGACCAACTTGTTGGTCTCCAAGTTATCTGCGGATTTGTCTTTAGACGTTGGAGGTTTAGACGCGGAGACGACTGAAAAAGCGTTGCCAACTTCCATCGGTTTAATGACTATCCCGTTCGTCGTCAAGCCAATCGATAAGACCATCGATTGGGCGATGGAAGAATCCGTGACGAAAGTATTGAGAGGCAAGTGCGAATCTCCAGCGGATTACTCCAAAGCCGCCGGTATCGTTGGCGCGTGCTTAGCAGTCCCACCCGCGTTGTTTACATTCGCTGGGGTGATTGGCGACTCGGCCGCGTAATTCTTTGGTATCTTTTATGATTGGTTCAATATAATATAATAAAATACGTTTTTGATTTGATGTGTATTGTTATTTTCTCAAATGTTTAAGCGCTTTTTATAGATATGTTTGTTCGCGTTTTGTTTGTTTTGTTTGTTTTTGTGGGAAGGATACATCAAGCAAGCTAGCTTTTTAACTTCACTCTCTTTTTAAAAAAAAGAGAGTGGTCTTTACGATCGACGTGGAAGCACGAGAGAGGATTATTGAACGAAAATAGAAAAAATTTGCTACATCTCTTTACAAAAAAATCTTAATAGGTCTGGACGTGTTCTGTCCGTTTCAAAAACCATTCAAAAAAGAAACCGACGAAACTCCACTGGTTATTACGCTTCGTGCGCTCCTTTCGACGTTGTTTTTCCGTATAGATCAGCGATTGAAAGCAAAGTCAATAACTTGCAGCGGATCGTGAAGCATTTGATCGAGTAGAGAATACAAATCATCGCGGGTACTTCTCCTGCTTATTTTTTTAAATACGAGTACATCTAAGGCAAAAATAGGCATTCCGTTGAAACCTAAGCGCTCTGAAAAACGAATCTAGAAAGAAAAGAACAAGGAGGGTATACATACCATTTAAAATGCGGCTACGCCTGAGAGTTGTTGGAAATCCAGCATGTGGAGAGGCCCTGCGAGCGGTGTTGCTGGGAGATTTAAACAGTTCGATGATAACTATGAACAACAAAATCAGGAAGAAAATTAGCGATGGAAATCCCCCTGATTTTTATCTCGAGTACGTCTGGAAATATTCACGCACTGATGATGATCGTGGCCAATCTTCGTTACCAGTGGAAGGAGCTGCAGGACCAATATACATTGTCAACCGCAACCATGCGGGATTTAAAATCAACGCCGAGGTAAATGTTTATTTTCGTGATAATGAAACCGGGGAGGAGATT
>JGI20151J14362_10003380_pt1 | contig 10949 bp, 7 predicted proteins | sample COG_01_FD_14362 | JGI IMG/M metagenome (IMG submission 14362) | reverse complement strand
CCCCGACCCCCGGCGTGCGTCGTGTGAGCGGGTCCTTCGGCGTGGCGCAGTGGCACGACGGCGGCGTTGCGATGCGCAGCGGAGGGCCGGTGCCATCGTCGAGCGCGAACCGTTCGACGCATCGTCGCCCGTCGCCGTCGTCGACGCCGTCGGTCCACACGACGACGCCTTGGACCCAGACGCGTGTGAACCTCGGCGAGTGCGGGAGGTTCGGGAAGTGATACACGGGCGTCCCGCCGCTCGCCTCTGGGAGCCTCCTGTGTTGGATGACGGGGAGGAGACGTGGGTGCGGGTCTCAGTTCGTGTTGTGGGCACCCCGTGTTGTGGGCGCGGGGATGGAGGAGGACGGGGTTGGGTTCGGGCGGGCGCGTACCTGGCCTGTTCGAGCATGCGCGAGAACACCTTGGGCGCGAACATGTTGCCGCCGCCCGCGGCGCCGTCCGCGTCGTCGTATCCGGCGGTCATCTTCCCGCCCGGGCCGCGCGAGTGGTATGCCCAGAGATCTTGCTGAAGTTGAACTTGTCGTCCGCTGGAAAAAAGCGAAGAGATCCCTACTTGTAAGTCTCTCACAGAAGGCGCGCGAGCGGTGGGGTCGCGGCACGATGTCGTCGAAACGAAACAACTTTCAGCTCGACAGGTCCGTCAAGAAGGCCCGGGGGATCAAGGATGAATCACGCGGGCCCAAGGTGGACCCCACCACCATCCTCAACATCGCCTTCATGGCCTTGGGACTGAAAGCGCTGAACGAGCACGTGAAGCAGACGCACGGCATCAACGTGTTCCAGCACGGTAAGCGGTTGGTGGTGGGGGCGATTCGGGACGTACGGTCGGCCGTGTCGAGGATGCTGGCGCCCAAGTCCGGCGGCGGGAAGGGAGACCGGGGACGACCAAACTCCAGGAACTTCAAGGGCAAAGGGAAAAGATTGGGAAAGAATTGATAGTCCCTCTTGGCGATGGTGCACAGGGCCGTGACGAGTAACTCTTAGCGCGGATATCATACACGGAGATCGACGACGTCGTGCGTTAGGTTGACAACTAAAATTTATTTGAAACATGTTCTGTGTGTCTAAAAGAAACAGGGCTCGCCCGAGCCCGCGCCCGCCTGGTTTTTGTAAAATCACACACCCTCTCACCCTCTGAAAACACCCCCCCTCTGATCCGCGCGATCCAAGAGACTTACGCGGTCTTGAAAGGGACGTCGATGGAGGCGTTGTCCTCCTTGAGGTAGAGCTGCGCCTTGGCCTTGAGCATGATCTGCTCGAACTCGTCGCCGTCGATGTTCTCCTTGTCGAGGAGCACGTCGGCGACGGCGTGCAGGCACTCGATGTTCTCCTGCACGAGATCCTTAGCCCGCCTGTACGCAACCTCCACCAGCGCCTGCACCTCACCGTCGACGATGTCAGCGGTGGTCTGGGAGTAGTCCGCCCCGCGTCCGGCGTCGTTGCCGAGGAAGGACTGGCCGCCGCCGGACTTGAGCGCGATCTGGCCAATCTTCTCGGAGAAGCCCATCTGCTCAATCATCATGCGCGCGGTGCGAGACACCTGCTGGAAGTCTCCAGAGGCGCCGGTGGTGACGTTCTCGGCGCCAAAGATGAGCTCCTCGGCGACGCGTCCGCCCATGGCGACCGCCATCTGGTTCTCGAGGTAGGTCCTGGAGTACAGGCCGGACTCGAGGCGCTCCTCGGAGGGCGCGAAGAAGGTGAGACCGCCCGCGTTGCCGCGGGGCACGATGGAGATCTTAGTCACGGGATCGTACTCGGGCATGAGCGCGCCGACGATGGCGTGGCCAGCCTCGTGGTACGCCACCAGCTTCTTCTTCTGCTCGGACATGACGGCACCCTCCTTGGCGGCGCCCGCGACGATGCGCTCGAGGGCATCGGCGATCTCCTCCTTGGAGATCTCAGTCAGGTCGCGCCTGGCGGCCAAGATGGCGGCTTCGTTGAGAAGGTTCTGGAGCGCCGCGCCCGAAAAGCCGGGGGTGCGCCTGGCCACCTTGTCGTAGTCGACATCCTTGCCGATCGTCTTGCCGCGCGCGTGCACCTTGAGGATGCGGATGCGGCCGGCGACGTCGGGGAGGTCGACGGTCACCTGGCGGTCGAATCGGCCGGGGCGGAGGAGCGCGCTGTCCAGGACATCCGGCCTGTTCGTCGCGGCGAGGACGATGACGCCGGTGTTGCCCTCAAAGCCGTCCATCTCAGTCAGGAGCTGGTTGATGGTCTGCTCGCGCTCATCGTTACCGCCGCCCATGCCGGAGCCACGCTGACGGCCGACCGCGTCGATCTCGTCGATGAAGACGATGCACGGCGCCTTGGACTTGGCCTTTTCGAAGAGATCGCGCACGCGCGACGCGCCGACGCCGACGAAGAGCTCGACAAACTCGGACGCGGCGCAGGAGAAGAAGGGCACGCCAGCCTCGCCGGCGACAGCCTTCGCGAGGAGCGTCTTACCGGTACCCGGGGGACCGACGAGGAGGCATCCCTTGGGGATCTTCGCGCCGAGCTGCGTGTACTTGTCGGGGTTTTTGAGGAAATCAACAACCTCCTGGAGCTCGAGCTTGGCGCCGTCGACGCCCGCGACGTCCACGAAGGTGACGCCCGTCTCCGGGACCTCCTGGAACTTGGACTTGGACTTGCCAAAGTCCATGGGGCCGCCGCCGCCGCCCATGCCGCCAAAGCCGCCGCCGCCCTCGCCGCCTTGCTTGCGCGCGGCGGAAGAGGAAGAAGAGACCGCCGAACGCGAGAAGCGGGAAGAGCAGGTTGCCAAAGAGCGAGGCGTAGTTGCCCTGCTGGTCCCCTTCCGAGACGGAGATGTCGACGCCGTTCTTGGCGAGGATGTCGACGAGCTCGGGGTCGTTCGGCAGGGTCACCTGCGCGCGCCTGCCGTCAACCGCGGTGAGCTGGAGCGAGGTGCCATCCTTGGCGAACCTGACGCGCTCAACCTTGCCGCCCATGACGGCGCGGATGAACTCGGAGTAGCGCCAGGTGTTGCCCTCGGGGAGGGCGTTGGGGTCCGTCACCTTGGTGTCGGGCGCGACGAGGGAATCGCCGGACATGGCGGACTGCGCCTGCGACTGAAACTGGGCGAGCGCCGATGTGGGGGCGGATGTGGCGGGGGGTGCGAAATCGTCGGCGACCGCGGCGAGGGGCGCGGACGCGAGGAAAGCGGCGATGGACGCGATCGCGACGGTCTTGTCCTGTGGGTGAAGGGAGTGGGGCGGTTTGGTCAGCGTTTACGTCCATGCGCGCGGAACGCGAGCCGGATAACGCCAGATCTGGCGCGCCATCACGAAAAGAGGATATGTGCCACGTCGTGTGGCTTCGCAGCCATCGGGCGCGGCCGGAACGACGCCGGTGCGTCCGACGCGAGCGCGGCATCGACGCGTTCGATGCGGATCGTGTGAATATGATGTATTCGCACCTCGGTGTTGGCGGCGGCGCGGACGGCGACGGAGCGGCGTCCGAGCGCGGGCGCGGCGGATGCGGCCTTGCCGGCGTTGCGACGGGTGGACCTGGCCGCGAACTGATGGCGAGCCACCGCGGCGGGCTGGGCGACGACGGCGTTCATGGCTGTCAGACGCGTCGTTAGGAGATGCGAATGCGCGATCCGGTGGAACGCTGGGGTGCGCGCGTTCGGGTGAAGCGGCGTCGCGTGATGTGCGTGCGTCGGAACGACGGACGGAGTGTGAGCGCCGAGACGGACGGCAATCAACTTTATCACAGGTGGCTGGCGCAGGTGCCTCGCGTGAGAGTGGCCACTTTCAAGCCTTTTATCCATATTACTCGTAAACGACGGTCTACTTCTCCCATAAAAATGGGCGTCGACGTGGCTCAACGAGAGGCGATCCCGGACCGTCGTTTTTGGGCTTCGATACCAGGTGGATTTTTTGGGGTTTGTTTTTTCCTCCGCTCGATCCGAGCCTCCGCCCGCTGGCCGTCAGGTCAGCAAAGAAGGGCGCCACCGACGAACGAAGGCGCGTGTGCGGGCGCGGTTGGCGCGTGGGACGTCGCGGGTGGGCGACGATGGCGTCGGGCACCGCACGACGGGATGACCTCGCCGACCTTTTCACCGACGACCTGCTCGGCATGTCCGCGGGCGTGGGCAACGAACGCGACGAGGAGACGGTTCGCGAGGCGATTGGCCGGGGAATATCGCTCGGGGATGAACATCAAGGTCGTGGGGGCGGGTCCCACGACGACGCGCGCGTCACGCCCGGCCGCACCAGGGATCGCGACGGGCCTTCTCAGCAGAGGGGCACGCCCGGCGGCGGCAGGCATCGCGACCGCGACGACGATCGCGGCCGCTACATGGCACACAACGCGGGCGCGCACACCATCTCCGATTTCCTCACCACAAGCCTGAACGCGCCCGCGGGCGACGCCCCCGACGGCGACAGCGGCGACGGCAACGGCGACGGCGACGACCCCGACCACGATCACGATCCCGACCACCCGGACGACCTCGACGGCGACGACGAGATCGAGGCGAGGCCGTGGCCCTCACCCGCGGAACTCCTCGCGGACGCGCGCGAGTTGCTCGCCACCGCGGATTCCTTGGTGCTGCGCGAGGGCGGCGAAGCGCCGTCCGCGGAGAAGATGCGACGGCTCGATCGCGAGCTCCGGCGCATCGTCGACTCGCAGCGCACCACGCCGGAGGATGACCAGAAACGGCAGAACCTACTCGCGCGGTTCGACACCATGCTCCAACGAAAGTTCGCGGGCGTCACGCTCCAACCCTTCGGCTCGTTCGTCTCCGTATTTCACACCGCGGGCAGCGACGTGGACGTGTCACTCGAGGTATCCCCTAACAGCAACTGGTACGACCCGCGTGAGATGGGACCCGGCGCGGTGAACGCGGCGGTGGGTGGTGGACGCGGCGGGCGGAACCGGCGGCAGCAAACGCCGCGCGGGTACAAGTCCCGCAAGGTGCAGCTGCTGAGCAAAGTGGCGTCGGAGCTGCGGTACCAAAAGTTCGCCGACGTCAACCTGATCGCGCACGCGCGGGTACCCTTAATCAAGTTTCGGGACCCAAGAACCGGGGTCAAGTGCGACGTGTGCGTGGGCAACGACGGGGTGTACAAGTCCGCGGTGCTCGGCGCGATGGCGGACCTGGACTCCCGGTACAGGGATCTCGTGTTCCTGATCAAGATGTGGGCCAAGAATTTCGACTGCAACGACGCGACGGCCGGGTCCTTCAACAGCTACTCACTCTCGCTCATGTCGCTGTTCCACCTGCAGACGCGGTCGCCGCCGATCCTACCCCCCGCCATGCGACTCACCTTGCAGACGGACGCCGCCGCGGACGCCGACCTCGCCGCGGAGAACGAACGAGCCGCTAACCTCGAGCCCATACGAAAGTTTCCCGTGTCGAAGATTCGGCAGCAGAGCGACGCGATGCGGGACATCGCACCGGTGGAACGACGCGCGCGGCGGTGGCGCGGGTGCGGCGCGAACAACGGCGCCACCCTNGCNGAGCTCCTCGTCACCTTCTTCACGCACTTCCGCGCGGTGGAGCCGCTGTGGAGGCACGGTTTAGTGGCGAGCGCGTACGCCGGCAGGTGGACCGCGGGGTGCTCGTGGGCGCCGGGACGATACTGCCTCGGCGTGGAGGACCCGTTCGCCGCGGGCGATAACGTCGCGCGCGCGGTGCAGCGCAGGTCTTTACCCAAGGTGCTCAGCGCGCTGCGGGACGGGACGTTGGCGGTGGGACGGGTCGTGTGGGCCGACGGCGACGACGACCTCGACGACGCGTTGGTGAATTTGCTCGGACCCGCGGCGAGCCGGGGTTTCGCGGAGCCGCCCGCGAACGGGTGGCCCACCCTCGGGGGCGGACCGCCGGGTCCCTTGAACGGCGTGAACGTGAATGCACACAACGATTTCCCGGGTCTCCCCGGAGCAGCGCCGAGCGTGGGTATCAACGTAGGTACCGGGGCACAGCAGCGCGGGAACGATTTGATGTCGCTGCTGAGTCGCGGCGCCCCGATGGGAGGCGCCCCCCCGATGATGCCCATGGCCGGTCCACCACCCGGGCTGCAGGGTAACCTGGGGAACATCTTCGGCGGTGGCGCGCCCATGGGGGGTCCGGCCGGCGGTCCCGGGTCGATGGGCCCGGGCGGGGGGTCGATGGCACATAACCCGCGCGGGATGGCGGCGCCGCCGCCGGGCTTCGGCATCCAGAACCCGCTCCAGAATCCGTTTGATCGCATGCCGCAGCAGCCGGGACCCGGCGGGCCGCAGTTCCCGCCGCCGAGCCAGCAGCTCGGGCCGGGTGGTGCGCCCGGGCACGCGGGGCCCCCGCCCGGGCTCGACGGCGTGTTCCGGCAGCTCTCCTTCGGCGCGGGCGGCCCGAACGGTCCGACCCATCACCCGCAACCGATGGGCAACTCGACGGCTCCGAACCCGTTCGACGGTCAGAACGCTTCAACGCTCAACAACAACCAGTTGAACCAGTTGAACGACGGATTGGGTGCTCACCCGAACGGCGGTGGTCTAGCTCTCGGAGTGCGTCAGCCGCAGCCGGGCGACGGGGCGTACGTGAGCGCCGGCGACGGGGGCGCCGGCGGCGGCGGCGGCGTCAAGGGGGACCGCGGCGGCCGGCGCAGTCGCGGCCGAGGCGGCGGAGGTAACGGCGGCGGAGGCGGCGGTGGGAAGGGTGTCAAGGGGAAGGGCGCCGCGCCCCCGGCGCCCGTCAGCACCGGTCCCAAGACCCTTCCCAAGCCCCGCGCGGTGCCGCCCAAGGCGTAGGACGGACCCTACCTCGCCACCTCGCGCGCTGACTTTTCATTTAGGACAATCGCGGGGCTGCCGATAGACGGCAGCCCTCCCTTCAACTCCGACGATGTTTCAATCGCACCGACGCACCACCACACGTCGCGAATGATGAATTAATTGAATCGAACAACTAACGATAAATACGTAAACCTCGCTCTCACCCGCTCGCGGGCAGGAACGGACGCTCGTCGAATTAATTGAATCGAATAACTAACGACAAATAAGTAAACCTCGCTCTCACCCGCTCGCGGGCAGGAACGGGCGCTCGTCGTACGCCTCCCCGGGTAGCCGACCGTGGTACGGAATCGTCTCCCACAAAACCGCACCCTTCGCGATCCTCACCGTCGTTCGCACTAAGTCATAGTACCAGTCCTCATCCGCGAACATCCGCTCCGGCGGCTCCCTCCCCTTCAGCACGTACAACTCGTGCATCCGTCCGAGCGTGCGTAACATCGCGGCGCAGTACTCGTCGTCGCGCTCGATCCTAAACACCCGAACGCCCCGGGTAGCCGACTGCATGCACAACAAACCCGCGGGCGTATCAGCCGCTAACATCTCCATCTGCAACTGCGGCATGTGGTACGCGGGAGGTTTGTCGAACGGTTCCCTGTCGTTGACGTAAAACACGCCCGGTTTACCGACGTCGCGACGGAACGGCGAGTGGTTCTTGACCTCAACGACCAGCCGCTCCCAGCCGCCGCCGACGGAATCGGAATTGGAATTGGAATCGTCGTTCCTCGGAAACCGGACGATCCCGTCGGGGGACGCGCCGATGGGCGGAATCAAACCCACGTCCCCGAGGTCCCACTCACGCGCCCACCGCTCGGTATCAACCACGCACAAACCCACCTCCTCGCACACGCAGCGTGGGTGGTGGAGCATCAACGTGGCCACCGTGCCGGCTTCCTGAGCGCTACCCCACGCCATTCGAACGCCCCCCTCGCCCCGCTTCGCCGCGCTGCGTGATCGCATCGCGCGTATACCCGCCCACGGCGTGGTATCCCCGACCAAGGCGGCGGTGGATGGCTTATGCTTCGTCTTGGGCCGTTTCTTCTTCTTCTTCTTGCCGTTATTACCCTTCGAACTCGGCGCATCGGCTTGCATCTCGTCGACGAAGACGAGAAGTTTTTTGCCGTCGAGTTCGGCATCGTCGCCTCTGTCTCCTCCGTCGATGGGCGCGGCGGGCCCGAGCGCGTCGAGCCCTGCGTTGTACACCCGCGTCGTATCCGCGTTCGCCGCCTCTACATCCGCGGCGGTCATGTCACACGGCGTGGGCATCGTCCCGAGCCGGAGCCTGTGGTACGCGCCGAGTAGGGGATGATGGCTGCCGCCCCGGCCTTTCCCCATCCCCAACGCCTTGCACACGCCGTCCTCCTGGAATCCCAGCGCGGCGGTCAGGCACCCGGTGGTGATCCGCCCCGCGTGCAGGTCATCCCACAGTTCCGTGTGCTGACGCACGTACCTGTACGACGACGGGTGGCCGACGACGACGTCTTCGACGGGTGGCAGGGCGATGAACCGCGGGTGTCGCCGGAGCTGCTCGTCGTGCGGCGCCAGCCAGTAGAGGTTGGGCGTCCGGCCGCGTCGTCCCACGTGCGCCATCTGCGCGCATCGGCTGACGGCGGGCGGGCTGGCATCAGCGCCGCCGGCGGTGTCATCGTCGGCCGCCTCCGACGACGCGCGAGGTCTCGGTCGCTGTCCGTGATGACGTGCCGACAGCGCGAGCAGCTTGGGCGACGGGGACGGGGGTCGAGGCGCGAGGGACGCGACCGTCCCGGCCGCCGACGGCTGATGCGTCGTCGGTAGCTCGTGCCGTGCGGCGGCGTCGCCGCGCACCGTCAGCTGGCGCGGCAGCATCGACGCCGGATGCGCTGCGCACCAATGGAGTGACGTGTTCTTCCACCGTTGGTCGCAGCTGGCGAGTTGATTCGTTTGAGAAATCTCGTCCGCTCACACTTCACGGGGCGCGAGGGAGGGATGGCGACGACGGTGTGGCGGCCACGCGTGAGGATTGCAGTTCCGGATATCGACGATGCTGATGCTGACGAGAGTCGGAGAGACGAGTCGACGACGAAGGGCACGAAGCGGAAGAGAGCCCCGAGGCACTACGGGCCGTGCGAGCACGGGGTGAAACCTCGCTCGAAGTGCAAGGTGTGCAGTGGGTGTCCGCACGGTCGTGAGCGCTGTTATTGCAAGGAGTGCGGTGGGTCACAAATATGCGAGCACGGTCGTCAGCGCTATCATTGCAAGGAGTGCGGTGGGTCACAAATCTGCGAGCACGGTCGTGTGCGCTATGTATGCAAGGAGTGCGGTGGGGGCTCAATCTGCGAGCACGGTCGTCAGCGCCATACATGCAAGGAGTGCGGTGGGGCATCAATCTGCGAGCACAGTCGTCGGCGCTATAGATGCAAAGATTGCCACGCGGCGAAACAGTAGTTTTATTAGACCAAAGGGATCTCGCGGCGATGAGTCACCTCTTACCCTTCGAACCAGGCGCGAAGGTGGTACGATCTTCTCATCGGGTGCTATCCTGCGTGTACCCCTGGGAGTCGTAATGGTACCCCCCCGGCCGCTGGCTCGGCCTATCCCCCGTGAAGTAGCTCCCGCCCGTTCCCTGCGACTCCCCCGCGCCCCGCCCGCCCCCGAACTGGCTCCCTTGGCTATGCCCGTACCCTTGGTCGCGGTGGTAACTCTCCTCCACGAACCCGTACTGGCCCACGCTCGACGCCTGCGAGTGCGAGTACCCGCCCCCGGCGCCTGAATCCCCGTTCGGGATGTCGTACTGGTACTCGTGCGACGCTGGGGGCGCGTACTGTGCTCGCGGCGCGGTGGAGTGGTCCTCGAGATTTCCGGAAAAGTTTGGATTGGACCCGGGCGGCGCGATGTACCGCTTACCGCGCGAATACTCCCCTTTGGGCCTGGACAGCGCGACCGCGGACTGCCGCAACGAGTCCAACGACCCTTCCACCAGACATCCCTCGTCCCTGAAGTGGTTCAGAAGGTCGTGGAACAAACGCTGGCGGGAGAGCACTTTCGGGTTTCCGAGAATCACGAGCCCGCTCCTCGCTCGCGTCATCGCCACGTTGAGGCGCCTCGGATCGTTCAAGAAACCGATCCCCGTCTTCTCGTTGCTCCTGACGCACGAGAGGATGATGAAGTCCTTCTCGCGGCCCTGGAACGCGTCCACCGACGCCACCTCAACCTCGCCGTATAACCGCGTGGCCAACACACCTGTACACAAAACACACGCGTCAGTCAAATCGCCCGTACATACGCAAATACAAATACGCAAATAGAAATAAACGCACCGGCTCGAGTCATGTGCTGCACCACGTACGCGCGCTGTCCCTCGTAAGGCGTCACCACTCCGATGCGCCCGGGGTCCACCCCGCTTCGAAGTAAGTGCGTCACGACCTTCTCCACCCCGGACGCCTCGGCGCGGTTGAGGTAGGAGGTGCCAGACGCGGAAATCTCTTCGGCGCCGGTGGCTGACCAAAACATCATAGGCGACGACGGGTTGGGCCACGGAAAGTCGACGCTGGTTAGAAGCCTGTCCGCCGCTGATACCCCGTTCTGAAGCGCACCCTCGTAAAAGGCGTTGGACGGGAACTGCGAGAGGCACGGGTGCATGCGGTACTGCACCTGCAGCCGGATGGGCTGGACCCCCAACGAGATCAAACGCTCGAACATGCTCTGACCGAGACCCGCCCGCGCGGCTCGCTTGGACGTCACAACCGGCCCGAGCTGGCAGTGATCGCCGACCATGACCACCTGCTTGGCGCCCATGATGAGCGGGATGAGGCATTCCGGTTCCGTCGCCTGCGTGCTCTCGTCCATGAGCACCTGGCGGAAGCGAAAGTCCGCCAGCCTCGGGTCCCCCGCGCCGACGGCGGTTACGCACACGACGTCCGCGGCGGCGATGATCTCCCGCTCAATCTTACGCTTCAGACGCTTATGCCGCCGCTCGTCGTTGCTGCTGAGCTCGCCGAGTTCATCCTTGAGCTGCTGCAGCTTCTTAAACTCCGCCGTTTCCGGGGAGTCGAGGTGTGCGGTCTGGTAGTGCAGCGTGAGGTGCTCCACCGGGGACGCCACCGCTTCTCGCGACCTCGCCGCTAATCGCACCACGCGTAAACCGGTTCGCTCGATCTTCTCCGCGAGCTGATCGACGGCGACGTTGGACGG
>JGI20151J14362_10003373_pt1 | contig 10954 bp, 9 predicted proteins | sample COG_01_FD_14362 | JGI IMG/M metagenome (IMG submission 14362) | reverse complement strand
GGCCATGAAACTCCCCGATGTGGTCAAAGCAATTGGCCGAGGAATGGCCCCGAATGCCGCCGTTACCCTTTTGCAAGACGACCACTTTTTCGAACTCGTTGACCTCCGAGATTTCGTCGGAAAGCGTTCCAACCAACAGCGTAGAATTCGCGCACGAATCATTGGCCGAGAGGGGAAGATTCGAAAACTCATTGAGAATCTCACCCAAACCCAAATCAGCATCTACAATTCAACGGTGGTCCTGGTTGGAGAAGAAGGTGGATTGTATTCTGCCCGCCATGCGATTGAAATGCTAGCAGGTGGCTCTGAACATGGCAGTGTCATCAGTTTCCTTGAACGAGACCGGAAGCGAGCACGCCTTGAATCAAAGTCGCTCGATGCATTTGAAGAGCGGGAAGACACGCAGCGCCCAACATCTGGCTTTGACAGCCTTGTCCCCGGCCTTGCTGAAATATCAGAGAGCAGAAATCACCGTAGAATGCGAGCAGCACAGGTTGACCCTGAGGACGGTGACGCCGTTTCCAACATGATGGAACTGGCTGAAGACGAAACCGTCAATTGGGAAGAAGAATGATCAGTTCCATTCTTCAGGGAGTTCAATTTGTTTTACATGGGATACATCCATGTTAAGCACTTCATACATAGCCTCTGCAAGGTCTACATCAAGGTTGTTTTTCTGCCCCCATTCAACCAGACGAGTCACGTCCCTCACGAGGAATTCTTGCGACTTTGGATGGCTTTCAACCACGCCTTGCCCCACATCAATCACTTTTGCACGACCGTCGTGCCAGAGAATGTTGTAGGGTGAAAAATCTCCGTGAACCAAGTTCGCTTTCTGCCAAGAAACGGCTAGAAATTCGATCAAGTCATTGTAGACAGACTGCGGGTCATCCACGAGGACATCACGTAGTTTTGGGGAAGGGGATTGTTCGGTGCCAAGATAATCCATAATGAGGACATTCTTGTGGATGCCTCGTGGAAGTGGAACGTTCAATCCCCAACGAGCCAAGCGAGTGAGGTTGCGATGTTCTTTACGAACCCATACCTCGACGAGGTCTCGATGCTTTCTTCGCAAACCTGTGAACCGTGGGTCGCCTTCTATGTATTGAACGAGGTTCTTGAAAACTGCGTTTGAAGTGTGAAAAATTTTGACGGCAACAGGCTCCCCAGAGAGACTTGTCCCGTGAAATACATGCGCTTCTTTCCCGCGTGCAACTGGGAAGTCAAGTGTGTCAATAACGCCGGTCTTCATCAATTTGTAAAGGGCCATGAGTGTCAACCGGTCAAACACTTGGTCGAACACACGACGGTCCACCCAATCAAAGGAACCCGTGCCCATAGCGCCTTGGATTTTTTCTTCGATGTCTCGGAACATTGAGCTGTAACGCTTTTCCTTCATCCAAGCGTACTTTGAAGATTTTTCTTCCAAGTCACGAACAAATTCGTTTTGCTCTTTCCGTTCAAAATCCGAGTCCAATTGTTGTTCTCTGGACCGTTTCTTATCCACCTTGAGAGGACGTCGTTTCCGCGATTGACGACGGGCGAGTTCTTCCCAATCATCGTCCTTGGCCATGCTGGCACCTCATTGAATCAAGTTCATGCGAAGAGGGCGTCAATGTCATCATCGTCATCGTCGTCGTCATCACTGCTCTCTTCCTCTGGAAATTCCTCTACTGGAGCAGCAGCAACTTCAGGCTCTGAATCTTCCTCAACGGCTTCTTCAACGGCTTCTTCATCGTCAGCAAAGAGGTCGTCACCGTCATCATCGTCAGCAAAGAGGTCGTCACTGTCATCAGCATCATCAGCAAAGAGGTCTTCAGGTTCTTCTTCCGCGGGTTGAGCCACTTCTTCGGAGGGGGAACCTGCTGAACTGAACAAATCGTCGTGTTCGTCATCATCATCATAGCGGGTGCTCATACCAAACATATCCACATCGTCGGGCAGAACCCCTTTTCGTGAGAGATACATGGCCTGAGTTTTGGTGTAGCGGTGCTTCACATCAGCCTTTGAATCTTGGAAATCCCAAGGCCAAACGATGATGAGGTCACCTTCACGAACCCATTGACGGCGACGCATCTTTCCGGGAATCCGAGCCATACGGGTTTCACCGTCAGCACAGAGAACGGTCACACGACGACCTCCTAGGATTTGTGAAGCGAGAGCAAACATTTCGTTCACTTTCTTATTCGGCATTTTGACACGGATCTTACCGTCGCTTGAGCCTTCAGGATTCTCAAGACGTGCGAGTTCTTCGACGTCTACTTTTTCCTCATGTCTACGACCCAATCAGTCTCACCTGTCTGCGCTATCGGCCTACCCTTCTTGAAGTCATCACCCCAAGAAGGTGTTTTGGACGCCTGCGGAAGGGATTCACCAAGCCCCAACGAGGGCATTGGCTGCTGATTCACACAATGCAATAAGCTGCCCTGCGCCGACACCAAAGTAAATTGTTGAAGCAACACAGGCGACGATCGCTAAGCGGACTGAAGACCCTCTCGGAAGCGGTCCTTCACGGCCTTCCTCTGGTTCGTTGAAGAACATCACCAAGCCCACTCGGAGGTAGTAGAAGACTGATATTGCTGAATTGATAACCATGATGAGGGCAAGATACCAAACCCAGTGAATCTCGCTGAATGTAATGCTGCCTGAGGCGCCTGATTCCAAGAGGGCTGCTTTGACGATACCCATGATTACGAGCAGTTTCGAGAGGAATCCAGCAAGAGGTGGAACACCAGCCAGGGACATCATGAAGATGAACATAGCAACAGCGAGGAAGGGTTCGCGCTTGACCAAACCGCCCAACGATTCGAGGGTATGACCACCGTTTTCGGATTCAAGTAGGGAGAGTACCAAGAAGGCTCCAAGTTTGAAACAGACCAGTACAACAAGGTGGAACATCAGTGCAGTAACGACTGCAAGTGCAGCAGTTCTGCTCGCATCGGCATGGTCGGCCTCCCAGTTCAAAGCCCCGATTGCTGTAATCGCAGCCAGCATGTAACCCGCATGGGCAACCGATGAGTAAGCGAGCATTCGCTTCGGATTGGTAGAGCCAAGGGCGGCAAGGTTCCCCCAGGTCATGGTAACGACGGACAAGACGGCCAGAGCGACAAGCCATACCGTTGTACCGTCCTCCATGCCTTCTGGGGATGCAACGACCAAGAGAATACGTAGAAGTCCTACAATTCCCATGGCTTTGCTCGCTGTGGCTAGGACACCTGCAACAGGGCCGGGTGCTCCAGCGTAGGCGTCAGGTGCAGCAAAGTGGAACGGTGCAGCACTGACCTTGAAACCAAAGCCGACGAGAAGCATTCCAAGCGCTGTGAGCGGTAGAGGGTCCATTCCTGTAGCGTTGAAGTGCGCGGTGAGTTCTTCGAATTGAAGGGAGCCAGCCCACAGGTAAAGCAGGGAAAGACCGTAGAGGCCAACACCGGATGCTACCGAGCCGACGATGAAATATTTCATTCCTGCTTCAGAGCCTTCCTTGGTTTCTTTCATGAACGCCACGAGAACATAGGTGGAGAACGACGCCAGTTCAAGACCGATGAACAACAGGAACAGATCTTGGGCTAAAGCCACGACTGACATCCCAAGACCGCAGGTCATGAGCAGGATGTAGAAGTCAACTTGGCGACGATTGTTGTAGAGGCCTGAGACACTTCGGTCCTTACGACTGGTCGCTGGAAGGCGGTCAATCGATGCGATCGAAGCCAGGGCAAGAGCGCCGTAGAAAATTAGTTCAAACAAGCGACTGAATTCGTCAACTTTCAGGAGTTCATTGGTACCTGACGCGATGGTTTTGGTTTCCATTCCACCGATAAAAGAGATGGCTGCGAGGATGAACGCCATCACAAAGAACACGGATGCAAAGATTCCAGGGAGACGAGGGTCACTGTCTAACGTTCCACGCTTTCCACCAAACAACCACGGGATTCGAACTTGAGTTAGCGGGATTCGGAATTTTGCATCTCCGAGATTGGGTACAATCATCAGTGTGAACAGTCCAATGACAAGAACAAATTCTGGGGCTAAGGCCGTTACAAAACCTTCTCCAAAGGGTTCGATTACATCATCCATATCAGACACCTCCGTTCAAAATTGGAATCAACAACTGCTCAAAGAACCCAACCGTCCATCCGTTCATCATGTCCAAGGCAATCCAGGGCATGATTCCGAAAAGGATGGTAAACGCAGCCATGATGACCATGGAAATCTTCTCCGAATCTGCAATGTCTGGAACGGGCTCACCGTGAAGACTGGCAGGAGGTTGGGTGTCATCCCCGCCCTCGAAGATGGTTCGTTGCATGGACCACAGGTAGTATGCTGCAGTGATAGCAAGAACGAAGGCAGGACCAACCATCCAGAAAACACTCCAGTTCTCTGCTGCAAGGAAGTGCCACAAGGCGAGGAACATCATCAGTTCTGCGACGAACCCAGCGAGGAGCGGAAGGCCGAGAGAGGCCATCCATGCGAACATCATCGATGTTGCGAGCCAAGGTGAGTGCTTGGCCATACCTCGCATGGCCCCGATCTCCATGCTGTGATAGTGATGCTTGAAGGCACCACAAACTGCGAAGAGCATGGGGCTGATGATTCCGTGAGCGAACATCATGAAGAGCGCGGCTGCCCATCCAAGAGGTTGCATGGTCGCAATACCGATGAGAATAACACCCATGTGGGACACAGAGGAGTAGGCAACCATTTTCTTGAGGTTGGTTTGGCCAAGACAGACGACTGCTCCCCAAACGAGTGAGACCATTCCGAGTGCAAGAAGCCAGAATTGGAAGAACTCCGCTGCATGAGGGAACATGGCAAGAGGTAGACGGAACATACCGTAAGCACCCATCTTGAGCATGACACCGGCAAGCAACATCGAACCGCCAGTAGGTGCTTGAACGTGAGCGTCGGGCAGCCAAGTGTGGAATGGAACGGAAGGGAGCTTAACGAGGAAACCGATCATCAGCATGACGAAGAGAACCTTCTGCATGCTTTCACCGAGGAACCACATTCCGCCTGCGTTTTCAGCTTGTGAGTGACTGATGAGTGTTGGAATGTCAAACGTTCGACCGGTCCACGTACCTGAATAGGACAACGCAGAGTCGGGTTGCAAGAAGTACATGGTAACCAATCCAAGCAACATCACGACCGACGCGGTAAAGGTGTAGATGAAGAATTTTTGAGAAGCGTACTTGCGGTCTTTTCCACCCCATTTGAGGATGAGGAAGAACATTGGAATGAGTGTTAACTCCCAGAAGACATAGAACATGAACAAGTCCAAAGCGACAAAGACGCCAATCAATGCACCTCCCATCATGAGTATGAGTGGGAAGTACACGGATGCGTTCTTTTCATTCCACGTAGCAACGATGGTAATGGGCAACAAGAAAGTTGTCAGCCATACCATTGGGAAGGAGAGAGCGTCCATACCGACACTCCAATGGATTCCCAGTGCTTCGATCCATTCATAACGGAATTCAAAGTTAAACGAACCGAAATTCATCGTACTCCAGTCGCTCATGTTGTCCATTTGTCCGAAGAACATCATGGTGGTCACGCCGAGCATGATGAACGAGACGATGAGAGACACCATACGAATGGACGGACCCAATTTTTCACGGGCCGCATTGGAAGTGTTTCCGATGAACATGAGCAGAACGATGCTGCTGATCAGCGGGAGTCCAACAAGGGGTAGCGAGATCCAATCAATTCCTGTGTTCATGCAACCACCCCCCAGATGAGGCCAAAGAGAACGAGAGTTCCAACCGCAGCCATCAGAATGTAATCACGGGCAGAACCGGTGGTCAAAGCCCGTAGTTTCGTAGAGAGTTGTTGTGAAGTGCGCTCAATTGTCTTGATGGTTCCGTCAATCACGCCCGAATCTGCTTCTGCTGCTTTGAAAGAGAAGGCCGCCACAATCTTCAGCATGGCCATGTCGTAGTAGTGGTCGAAGTAAAGGCGGTTGCTCAATGCTGTAGCAAGTGTGGATTCGCTCAGGGCAGAGTTGTCCCAATGGTAGCGCCCTTTGACGGCGGCATTGAGTGCAAGAACAGGAGCGAACCACGGCTTGGCTGCTTCACCGTCATCCAGTTTACCGCCGTACAATGACAGAGCAAGTCCAGGGCCTACGATGGCGCCAAAGAACAAGGCAACGTAAGAGAGAATGAAGAAGAACGAATCGTGGTTTGCAAAGGCATGTTCCATTTCATAGAGGAATCCATCAAGCAGGGAATCGTGGAGCAGTTCTCCCTTGGACTCAGGAGCCCAGTGTGTGAAGCCCATGCTTGCTAGAATGATTCCTGACAGCGTGATGAAGGTAAGAAGAAACAGCGGCGTCTTGATCCAAGTATTGGTCGGCCCAACATGTGCTGCAACCTCTCCTTTGGGAGAACCTGCAAAGGTCTTGAGCCACATTCGAGACATGTAAAACCCGGTCATTCCAGCGCCGAGAAGGACGCAGAGAGCTGGATACATGAAACGGGGGTCATCAAGAGCAACTCGCCAAGTGTTAGCGATGATTCCTTCCTTGGACCAGAACCCTCCAATGAGAGGGAATCCCATGATGGAAAGTGAACCGACGAGCATGGCTGTTGCGGTAATGGGCATCTTGGAAGCCAGCCCGCCCATGTTTTCCATGGACTGCGCATCGAATTCCTCGTGGTGGTCATCGTGGCCGTGGGCTTCCTCAAGAAGGACACGGCTCAGGGTAAGGTCAAGTTCAGGAACGTTGATTTTGCCGTTGCCGTCAAGATCGATGGCGTTCATGAGTGGTTCCATTTCCCATGGCGGCAGGTCAGCGATTTCTGCGCTCTTGAGAGCTTCTTTGAATTCATAGGTGTCAATTTCACCAGAACCATCCAAGTCGATTGACGTGAAGAAATCGAAGGCAGATTGGTCTTTTTCTTTGAGGTAAGTCGCCAGCATCAACAATTCCTTGGGGCTTGAGTCGTGATGATGGTCGTCATGGTGCAAATGGTGGTGTGCGTGGTGAACTTCGTGAATCACTGCACCGCTGGCCATAAAGAGCATTCCTTTGGCCATAGCGTGGTTGAACAGGTGGAAAAGCGCAGCGCCAAAGGCAACAACAACAATGCCGTGTTCAACTTCATGCCCTGCACCGTGCCAGTGCAGCGTGTTGGCGAGATAGAGCGCAGCACCAAGTCCAGTGAAGATGTATGCTAATTGTGACATGGTCGAATAAGCGAGGACTTTCTTCAGGTCTGTCTGTACAAAGGCAATTGCTGCAGCCATGACGGCGGTTGTTCCACCGATGGCGGCGATGATGAAGGCAAGGTCGTCCAATTGCCCAAACATGTGTTCGGAGCCAAAGAACGGGAACATACGAGCAACGAGGTACAATCCTGCGTTGACCATGGTCGCTGCGTGAATAAGAGCAGAAACAGGAGTTGGCCCTTCCATAGCGTCAGGCAACCAAACGTGAAGAGGGAATTGTGCAGACTTGCCAACTGCGCCGATGAACATCAAACCAAGGGCCCAAGCCAAACTTGCTGGGTCAACCTTTGCGATGTTGTCATCGTTGAACACATAGGCATAATCGAGATGTCCGTCAAAGAGTGTCCATAGCATGGCCAAACCGACCATGAGGAACACATCACCAACACGAGTGGTGAGGAAGGCTTTCTTGGCGGCGTATGCTGCACTGGGGCGTTCATAATAGAATCCGATAAGCAGGTAGGAACAAAGGCCCATCAATTCCCAGAAGATGAACAACCAAAGGAAGGAATCGGCGAGAACCATTCCAAGCATACCCGAGCAGAACAACACGAATTCAGCATAGAAGCGATGGTTTCGGTTGTCGTTAATGGGGTCGGTATTCATGTAGCCAATAGCGAAACTGTTGATGAGAAGACACAAGAATGAAGCAACGAAAAGAAGCACGACCGTGATGTGGTCAACGTGTACTCCGAATCCAAACACAACCGTGTCGGTTTCATTACCTGAGTTCCACATACTGGAAGTGAACCAGGTCCAATCGGTGAACTCGCTCATCGAATCAAAGCTGCCGATGAAGTCCTTGATGAGCCAGAGGGATAGAAGGAGGCTGGCCCCCATGATGACGAGAGCAATCAATCCACCCTCCTTGACATTGTTCTTCCAAAAGGGATTGCCGTTGAAGATTTTCCCAAGGAAGAGAATCACTGGGAAGGCCAACATGGGCAAAATGAGGATAAGAGGTGCGTATTCAATCGCACTGCTGTGAATAATTACTTCGGAACTGCTTGTACTACCCATCATATCACCTCAGTTCTTTAGGACGTTGATATCGTCCAGTGTAATCGATTCGTGTTGCCCGTACATGGCCAAGAAGATGGCCAGTCCAACCGCAACTTCACTGGCCGCAATAGCGATGGCGAAAATGGTGTAGACCCAACCCGTTGCATCGCCGTGGTGGATGGCTGCAGCGGCAAATTGCATGTTTGCTGCGTTCAGCATCAACTCAATGCACATGAGAACGATGATGGCGTTTTTACGAGTGAAAGCACCTGCAAGTCCAATGACAAACAACAGTGCTGAAAGACCTGAAACCCATGCTGGATCAATCATTCTTCTTCACCTCCAAATTCCCACAAAAGATTTTCCATTCGTTCATCACGAACAAGATAGGCAGCACCCATCATGGCCATAGCCATGAGCAAACCAAGAACGGCCAATGCCAGTCCCCACTCGTTGAGCATTGAATCGGCGAGTCCTGAGGTGGTGGGTGTGCCGGTGCTTGGATTGCTCCAAACCTCATCGTCGTTAACGATGGCGACGAGAATAAAGCCCAGAGCCACGAGGCCAAGACGGGTAAACAATGAAAGGAATTTCATTCAAAGTCCTCCTCAAGAATTTGACGGCGTGTCAGCATGATACCAAACAGCACCACTAAACCTACGCTCGCCAGATAGACAAGAATCTGAATGGCCGCCAGAAATTCTGCACCGAGCAGGATGAAGATTCCAGAGACAGCCATGAAACAGAAGATCAGCGAGAGCATCGAGTGTGCAACCCTTTGTGCGAAAATAAGGCCCAGCGCACCGCCGAGCGTAATCGCAGCAAAAAGGAAGAACACACCGGTTTCAGCAGCACTCGCTATGTCCATCTCAAGCGTCCCCCTTTGCNGCTTCCTTTGCAGCCTTCTTGGCTCGCTTGGTACGTTCCTTAGAAGCACGCTTTGCTAGTTCAGCATCCACGGCTTCTTGGTGTACGCCAGGAAGAACGCGAGTACGGGAGGCATCAAACCAAAGGTCTTGGCGAGTAAAACCGGACATGCCGTCGTACTCGTTGGTCATGAAGAAGGAAGTGAAGCCACAGGACTCCATGCACAGCCCACAGAACATACAGCGTCCAAGGTCAATGCGACCGGAGACGATTTGGTCGTCAGCAGGTCGGAGTTCGTCTTGGGAAACAATGGCCTCTTCTCCTGAATCGTTCCATCGAACCGTTGCAGTATCTCCTGAGAGGTCCAGAACTTCAGCAAAGCGCCATTCGTCAGGCGCATCAGTGTGTGCAGTAACAAGATTGAACTCTTCAAGTTCTGCCTTCACTTCTGGCTTTTCAACCGCCGCATATTTACCGACTTCAAGTTCCATACCTAAGCCACCGTCTTCACCGTCTGCGGAATCCAAAACGTCAACCCGTAGTTCCGTTGTCATGTGAAGGCAATCGTTAGGACAAATGTTGACACACATCTTGCACGCCGTACAGGTTTCCCAGATGACACCAATTCGTCCGTTGTAATTCCCTGGAACGAAGAGCCATGGCTCCATGTCTTCGAGTCGTTCGTAAGGGTATTGAACCGTTTGAGGCTTCCATAGGGTCGGCTTAAGGTCGGAAGTCACGCGGTCAGGAGCGAATTCCTGACGGGAAATATCGTTCATTACAACCGATGATGCAGCACGGCTACGGCTTCCATCGTCTAAAAATTCAGGGTGGCTGGTGTTGTGATAATCACCGAGCTTCTTTCCGAACCGCTTGCCGATGAACGGGAAGGTTCGAAGAGCTGTAATCAGAGTAATCTTAAACGGGTACCAAAATAGGTTTCTAAAATTCGGTTGTGCGTGTGGATGCATTGGCATGGTTTCACCTCACTCCTGCCCCGGGACAACGGTTCCCGCAGGCTCTACTGTTTGCACGTGGAACATTCGCTCCTGTGCAACTGATTTGTCTTCATCGTTGAGATAGATCCAGAACATTCCTATCCAGAACAAGGTTGTTGCTGCTGGTACAAAGAAGGGGATACCAAAGGCGTCCCAAGCCATACCGCCTGCGACGTCATTCTGAGCGGACATGTCATCGGGGTTGAACAGGTAAAGCCGGTACACAAGCGAGAGAACCAATTGAAGTACGGCAAGAGGGAGAAGCATACGCCATCCGAATTCCAAAATTTGGTCGGTTCGAATCCGCGCTAGAGCAAAGCGAGCCCAAACGAACACGATGAGGAAAACGAGCCACGACTTGATGAGCGTCATTATGGCGCCTGGAATCAGCAGATAGAGTCCGCCAAGTCCCAAGAATTCAATCGACCCAATGGTTCCCTGCAGCGGGAGATGCCATCCGCCGAGGAAAAAGTGAGTGAAGAGGAAACAGGCTGCATAGGTGCGTATGTATTCCGCCATAAACAGCATACCAAACCGCATACCACCGTATTCTGTCCACCAGCCTTCAACCAATTCAGCTTCGGCTTCAGGCATGTCGAACGGGACACGCTCAACTTCTGCAATCATCGTGATGAGGAACAGTGCTGCCCCAAGTGGCATCAAGAAGATGTTCCATGAACCAGCAGCATGCTGGAAATGGATGCTTTCGATGATGTTGAACGTCCCTGAGAGAATCGCAACGGATAAGAGCGTGAGAAGCAATGGAATTTCGTAAGCCGTAAGTTGGGCAGCGGAACGAATTCCGCCGATCAGAGTGTACTTGTTGTTGGAAGACCAACCAGCGAAGAAAACACCGATTG
>JGI20151J14362_10003368_pt1 | contig 10968 bp, 13 predicted proteins | sample COG_01_FD_14362 | JGI IMG/M metagenome (IMG submission 14362) | reverse complement strand
AAAACATATAATTATAATATAGATATTTTTTGTAATGAATTAAATAATTTTAAAATATTAGATTTTTATAAAGTATTTTTTAATAATTATTTTAATATAATAAAAAATTTTACATTCTCCAATAATGGTAAAATTTATAATAACAATATAATTTATGATAAAATTATATTAGTAACTGATACTGATTTTAATGAATATTTTAATAGTATTTATAATAAATTTGAACATTTTTCATTTGATAATATGATTATTATAAATCATGATTTTTGTTATAGAAATTTTTTTTCTAAAAATTATATAGCTTTTAGATATTTTAAAAACATAAGTATTGATTATATTTATTCTTTCTATAATTTAATATCATATGATGATAAAATTAAAATATTAAATAATGAAAAAACAATTAACGTTTGTATTATTGCTAAAACAATATTATATGATTATAAATATTATTTAAATAATCTATTTAAAAATAAAAATATTCATATTTATTTAATTAATAGAAAAATAGATAATAAGGATAATATTTATGAATTATATAAAGAATTTAATATTACAATTTATGAAAATAGTGATTTTTATACTTTGAAAAATGTTTTTTTAAGAAGTCATTATATAATAATTCCATATAATATTGATGAATATAAATATAGTAAAAGTTCAGGTATGATAGAAATATCATATAATTTTTTATGTCAATTAATTTTTCCTTCACAGGACTTTAAATTAGAATATAATTTAGAATCACCTATAGTATATCATAATAATATTCAATTAACACCAAATATAGATGTTTTAAAAATATATAATGAACGACAAAATTTTATTAATAAAAGAAATAATACATTATATAAATACATTAATAATATTCCATTAGTTGTTAGTAAACCTATTATAAATCATAAAATACCTAAAATTATTTTTCAAACATGGGAATCAAAAAAACTAACATGTGTATTGCAAACACTAACACATTCTATAAAAAAAAATAATCCAGATTATGATTATTATTTATTTGATAATAATGATCGTAGAGAATTCATAAAAGAACATTTTGATAATAATATCTTATTGACTTATGATTCTATTATTCCGGGTGGTTTTAAAGCAGACTTATGGAGATATTGTATATTATATGTATATGGTGGTTTTTATTGTGATATAGATATGATTTGCTTAAATGGATTTGATAAAATTATAAAAAATAATGAAGAATGTATTTTTACTATTGATTATAATAATAATAATTCATATACTTCTTTTAATTTATGTAATGCTTTTATAGGAATAGTCCCTAAACATCCTATTATGTATAATTGTATATATGAAATTGTAGATAATGTATTAAATGAAAAATGGAAAAATAATAATGAATATATATTGGAATTTTCAGGACCTGGTGTATTAGGAAAAAATGTAAACCTATATTTTAATAGACCAATAAGACAACATTATAATATTAATAATGATTATCATTATTTTAAGAATTACAATGTAAATTTAATTAATTTTTGTGATAATGATTGGACTTTAATTATTTGTACAAACGTAATTAAAAATCTTATAAGAAATCCTAAAGAATTAGATTATATACAAAAAACGTTGTGTAAAAATGGTGAACATGTACATAAAGAATTTATAAAAACAATTGATAATTATTATTTATTTCAAAATAAAAACGGAAATGTTTTCTTAAATTACATATATAATAAAGATATTAAAGTTTACAATATTAAAAACTGGACTACATTTTCACATAGTAATTTACCATATAAATAAACTTTTTAGAAAAAAGTTTTATCAAAAACTAAAAAAAAAATAAAAAAAACTAAAAAGTTTAACACCAACAATGCCCATTATCACTATTAATTTTTATAGTATATCTATTATTTATTTTATTTGTATAATTCATAATATGATTATTATAATTATGAATAATAGTTATTTCTAAATAATCTGCTAATAGTAATAAGAAAGGATCACATGTAGAACAATAATATCCATTTTGAACTTGATTTATATCATAACTATTAATTGCTTCCATATTTTCTTCTAACATTTTTTCTGATAATGTTGTATCATTCCATAATACATTAACAGTTTTTCTATTTACATTTTTGAGTATAGTTGCTAAATTATGCGGATTAGTTCTTACTTTATTATTATCAAAATAACTATTTAAATCTTCATTACTAATTGATTTAATTAATGAATCCCAAAAACAAGACATATAATTATATATATTTTATTTTTGATAAAACTTTTTTCTAAAAAGTTTAACCACAATGATATGTACAACCTACAAATGCTTTTAAATATGTATTATCACTAGTAGAATCAATAAATGATTCGCATTTATATTTAGATGAATTAATATCAAAATTACAATTACACGTGATTTTTGCGACTGTATAATTATGTAATATATCATCATCTTGTCTTTCTCCCATTCCTAAAATATCAGAACTTTGTATATAGTCACCATTTTTTAAATTTCCATTTGTATTAACAACCCATATAGCACCTTCTCCTAAACTATTTATATATAGACGTTTATCATCATTTAAATTACTTATAGGAGTAACAAAATTTCCGGCACAATAATTTCTATTTTCTTCTTCCTTATTACTAATAATACCAAATACAGCAGGTTCTTTTTTTATATTTGTAAGTTCAATTATTGGTAAAGAATTATTTATTGTAATTGCATTATTATCAGAATATAAAATATCATTAATTGTATCATATGTTTTATAATCACCTGTAGAATAAACAATTAATCCAATAAAATTATCTACATTATTATAATAATTAATATTATTTGGAACACATCGGTGTTGACCCGTAAAATTCATTTCGGTTGGCGTCAGGGTGCCAGTCGCGTTATTAGATCTAAGCCAACCTGCGTATCTAATGTTACCATTTTTAAATTGAACTGCAAAAAATAGATTTGTACCTCCGTCCGCGTCAGGCGCATGCTCCCCAGTGTTTGCATACTCTATAGGCAATCCCATATGCCATCCTGCTCCATTTTTACCTGCATCTGCGTGACAAATTTTTAAAGCAGTATGCATATTTCGTTTTATATTATCTATATATGAAACATCTCCATAAAAAACTCTATTAAAGCTAGTGCCAAAATTACCTCCCTCATGAGGAATTCTATTATTTTTTGTACTTGAATCAAATCCAACATAAGTTACACCAGTAGAAGCCTCATAACAAAATCCTTTTGTACTAACATGACCTATATCTCTTAACGTATTATCTAAAAAAGATATTTCTTTAGGATGTACATTAGTACTAATAGAATTATGTGTTATAGTAAGATTTTCAATATTTAAATTACTAGCAATATTTAGATTTGATGTGATATTAACATGCTGATGCGTATTATTTATTTTTATTATTGGATTAATAGTTGAGCCATCAAATGCTGCTAAATTTAAATCCTCATCAATATTTTGATTTATTATTGTAGGAACCGAAATGGTGTTTATACTATTATTTACTTCGCAAAATTGTAAATTTGAACTAATATTTTCAACTGTTGTAATTGTATTATCACTTGCAATATATAATGGTTGATATTTATTATTAATACTCATAATATATACTATTATAATATTTAAAATTTAAATACAATACTTAATAAAATAAAACTATAATAAAAACTATAAAAAAACTATAAAAAAAACTATATATCTATACAATATTCTTTTGTAGTAATTAATTCATTAGATCTGCAAATAGGACAACAATAATCTATTCTTGATTTAATATACGCAGTATAACATTTTAAATGAAACATATTATTACAGCAATTTAATTTTATAACTAAATCATCATTGTCTTCATCTAAACATATACTACAATTACATTTTTTCTCATCTATTAATAAATTACTAATATCAACATCATAATCTAATTTATCCATACGTGATAGTATATTTCTAAATAAAAATTTAATATTATCACTTTTAATTATTAATTTTCTTTTTTGATTTATATTTAATATTAAAGTTTTTGAATACTCACTAATATTTAATATATCAAAATAACTAATTTTTATTTCATTTATAAAATTATCAAATAATATATATGTTCGCATAGGTTTTGCAATATATTGATTATTTTTTATGTAACAAATAGTTTCACATTCCATATATAACTTTATTCTAATTATTTTATATAATTTAATTATTTTATTTATTACAATTTATAATTATTTGTATTATTTTTAATTAAATAATCTAGCATCCTGTACCTAAACATAATATACAACTATTATTTCTACATATAGGACAGTTAAATAATTTATTTGATTTTACAAAAGTTAATATACAATTAAAATGAAAGTAATTTTTACAACAACGCATTTCTACTATATCACAATTGTTATTATTATCTAAACAAATATTACATATCCAATCATCGTTAATGTTTTTATTTGTTATTAATTCTGGTAAATTTAATTCAATATTTAAATTGTATATACTAGTTGTAATATTATCATAAATATTTTTTATTTTATTACTTTTTATATATACAAAATTTTTTATATTTTTAGATTTTATTATTAATATATTTTTTACTAGTTTGCATTGAGTAATATCAAAAAAACTTAAAATTATTTTGTTATTATTATTTTTAAATTCTATAAAACTCCTTTTAATTTTACAATCATAATTTATATCTTTAATATAACATTTATACATATTATTTAAACTTATTTTAAAATATTTATAATTTTAAAATATTTATAATTTTAAAATATTTATTTTTTATTTATGTATTTATAGTAATATAAAATATATATTATATAATATTAATGAGTATTTTTAATGATTCTAATTCATTTAGAAATGTTGGAATAAAAAATTCAAATAATGAATTAATAGTTATGAATATTAATACCTCCACAGATAATTTATCATTTCATAGTTCTACTAGTGATAATAATGTAGATATTATGAATATAAAAACTATATTAAATAAAGATAGTAATAATGATTTAAATTTATCTTCATTTGACGGTTATAGTATTAATCCCGTAATACAAATAAATAATATAACACAAAATGTCAACATTTCTGGTAATTTAAATATTACAGGTAATATAAGTTATAATAATAAAAAAATTAGTATAGATTGGCTTGATATAATTCAAGCGAGTCTTAATTTTGACCAGTTTAAAAATAAATTAGTAAGTGCACTAACTTAACTACTAACTTAAACTACTAACTATATTTTTCTTAAAAACTAAATTATTTTGATAATGATTAAATGGTAATAATACTACAACAACGTTTATTTTTATAAACATACAGTATATACCGTTTATTCTAATTGAATTATTTTTTACACCATTTTTTCGAAGAACTTTTAAAAAATTTACTTATTTAAAATTATGTTAAAATATTAAATATATAATATTATATATATAAATGAGTTTTAATTTATCTGATAATACATATGCTCCAGTTGGAATTAATAAAGATAAATTAATAGTTCTTGATACTAGCACTTCAAAAGATAATATATCTTTACATAGTTCCAATAATGATATTATAGATATAATAAATATAAAAACATTATTAAATAAAGATTCAAATAAGGAATTACATTTGTCAGCATTTGATGGTTCAACTATTAATCCATTAATAAAAATTAATAATACACATCAACATGTAAATATCATATCTAATTTAAATATATCACATAATCTAAATATTGATAACTTAACTATAACACATAACTCAATTAGCACTAATGTACATCCTAATGAAATATCTTTTTTAAATAATACATTAACCGATATAGGTCTTGTTAAAACAAATAATGCAGAGATTAATAATACTACAATAAATAATGGTTTTATAAATAATACCGTTATTGGTAATTCAACTCCAAGTACAGGTAACTTTACAACATTAAATACAACTAGTAGTGTAACAGTTAATGGTGATACTAATATTACTGGTAGTTTATTAGCAACTGGAAATATTGGTATAGGAACACAAAATCCACAAGCTAAACTAGATGTTAATGGTGATATACAATTTAAATCTCATAATGAATTTAATAATATATCTAATTTCTTCCCAGGTCATTATAAATCTATTAATAGTGGAACAAATATAGGATTACCACTAGACTTTAAACCCACCGTCCACGACCCTGGCAACAAAAGTGATAGTTTTGAAGAAAAAATGTACTATAAAAAGACATTTTATAGTGGTATGGAAATTACATTGGATGGTCCAGCTATATATACAAAAAATAGTATAAGTGGTTACTATACAGGGCCACCTACCAACTCGACTGCTACATATAATGAAGACGGTATTCACGGATTTTATTTTAAATTAGTAGGAACAAATGCCCCATTCTGGTTGAATAATACCTATTCTGCGAACCCAGACGCCTCAAACGAAGATGGATATTTATATATTAATCTTTATGATAATCATAAAAATAAAACAGCAGTATATAAAAATAAGTTTACAGAAATATCTTTTGATATTTGTCATACAAATCCATTTGGGGATGGTGGTGTATTTATAGTCGGAATTAGAAATCCGGACAACGGTGACAATTTATGTTTTGTAAAATTTGCGCCTTATGTTGGTTATCAGTTTGTACAAATATGGATGAAAGATACAACTGGTTTGCATCATGAATCTTATTTTAGAGTAAGTTCAAATAAATTACTATATAATGGTGTAACTGACCCCGGACAATCATTCTTTTTCAATATTAGATTAGTACTTGATGATGAATTAAAAATATATTTTAATAATGATTTACTAATAACAAACATTAGTGGTTCAACAGGACAAGCACCCAATAATACACCTGTCCAGTTTACTATTAGTAATGCTCTTAAATTATTTATAAATGATTCATCTTATAATCAATTAATGTTTCACGCTTTTAATGGCGGTGGTGGCTCACACAGTCATATTAAAAATATACAGATTAAATCTGGATTTGGTATTCATATGTGTACTTAAGAGCAAAAACAAAAAATAAATAAACTTAATTTTCACATTTTAATGGAATTTTTAAAATATTTTTTTTTACTAAATAACCAATTGTACTAAAACCTATTATTACTGAACCTATACCAGCGCTTACATATAATGTTTTTTTATAATCTTTTATTTTATTCCATAATACACTAAACATATATATATATATAATTATATTTTATATTACTTTAAATACATAATATATTCATTTAGATTTGTACTTATTAAAAATTAATTCAGTATCATTAGTCATTACACAATTATTAAATTGTAATTTATTTGAATGCGAACTTAAATCTTGTGGACTAATAAATTCATATAATTATATAAATTCATATATAATAAAATTGATTTTTATATGAAAAATTATAAAATGTATTATTTGTCTAATGAACTACAAAACAAAATAATATTTCCTAAATATTATAAACCAATAAATACAAATCTTACGTTAAATGAAAAAATTATTATTGGTCATAATTTTAATAAATTGAAAATGATTACAGAACAATTAAACTCATTAAATAATGAATATATTTATAGAAACAAAAAATCTAATAATAATAAGAAAAGATTTATTAGATTTGTCTTAATGAAAAACTTATGTAAGAAAAAAATTAAATATCCAAAAAATTATAAAACACATACTAATAATACTAATAATACTAATAATACTAATAATACTAATAATACTAATAATACTAATAATACTAATAATACTAATAATACTAATAATACAAATATTCTAAATAATTTTGTTTATACTAATAATGTAAATAATTTCATTAATAACAGTAATACACATAATTTAAATAATTACACTAATATTTTTAATAATAATACTAATATTTTTAATAATAATACTAATATTTTTAATAATAATACTAATATTTTTAATAATAATACTATACTTCTTAATTAAGTTATATTTATTAAATAATTATCTTTAAAGTATTAAATGGAAGAAAATATATGTAGTATATGCTATGAAGATATAAACACTGAAGATAATAATACTTATACATTAGAATGTAATCATTGTTATCATGCAGCTTGTATAATAAAATGGTTTAGAAATGATCATAGTAATTGTCCATTATGTAATGATGCTACTATTGATACTAATTTATGTTATTATCAAAAAATAGAAACTATTGAAGAAATAAAAAAATTAGGAAGAAAAAAAAGTTGTCCTCCTAATATCAAAAAAACTTTAGAAAAAATAAAAAAGTCTAAAGTTGATGCTAAAAATGCTGTAATAACTTATACCGAATTTAAAAAAGTCAATAAAGATATACTTGATATGGAAAAAAAACTACGTAGAAATAAATATAAACAAAAAAGAAAAATTAGATTATTAGAATATACTTTATTATCTCAGGTGACTATTAATCCTATTTATATTAAAAAATAAAATTAATTATAAATAAATAAATTATATTATATTTTTTTTAATTCATTATCAAAATAATATTTCGGTTTATTACTTATTCTTATATGCATATATGATACACCTAAACCATGTGTACTAATCCATACATATTTTTCATTTTTCATAAATTTTTTAACTAATTTAGATACTTTTTTCCAAAAATATTTTTTTTGTGTTATTGATGAATTATCGCAAAAATCTTTAAGTGTTGCATAATTTTTATTTTTTTTAGGTATAGGTATAATTAATAAAGTATCTTTATCCAAATTTAAAAATGATGTAACATATTTACTTTTAGATTTATTAATATATGATTCAAATGCTTTAAAATTTTGTTGTTCTGGTAAATTATCTTCTATTTTAAATTTTTCTTTAAAATTACTATTACCATTATCTTTAATAACACTTGTATTCCACATAAATTTTTTTTTTACATATGTAGGATATTTATAATATTTATTATTTTTCCAATTATCTAAAATACTATTCCATTTCATATTAATTATTTATAATAAAAAAAAATGAACACTAATAAATAAATTATATATAATTTATAAGTTATATTTATATGTAATTTTTTTGGTCAACATATCTTATTTTTAATATTAATTCATAATTTACATTTGGATGTGTTGTAATTTTTCTTAAATCACTGTTTGTTAATTTATTTAATAAACTATCCGATAATAATTCAATTTGTTCATTATTTAATTTTAATAATGTATCTACAATACACGGTAGTTTTTTTGTAATATTTTTTTTATACATGTGTTTCATTATTCTTAAATATAAAATTATAATAATCAATTTAACTTTTATAGATACTCATAATACTACTCATAATACTACTCATAATATTATAATAATTATAAATTTATAATTGTTTCAAAATCTTCGTCACTAAAATTAAAATGACTACCATTACGTTCTTCAAAATCTAATTTTTTAGGAATTGTATTATATGTATGTAGTAATTGTACAAATACTCCTTCCCAACTAATTTCTTTACATTTTTCAACAGCATTCTTTATAAAATATGCTCCTTCATTTATTTTATCATCACTATTAAATTTATTATTATGCCAAAACGATTTTTTAAATGTTAATGATGCCTCACTTACTTTATTTTCTAATGGTCCATCTATTGGTGTAGCATTTATTATACTACTTAATTTAGTTATATGGAAACAACCAATAGTTGAACAAAATACGCAATCACGTTCGGATTTTAATAAATTACATACACGATTTATTAATGAATTTGGATAATAATAATCATCATCATCCATAAATGCTATTATATCATATTTTGCTAATCGCACACATTCATTACGTTTCCAACCAATAGTTTTTTTTTCTTTATTATGATAATATCTTACATTAGCACCATTAGGAATAGCATCTTCAACTTTATCAATACCATCATCTAAAATTATTAATTCCATCTTATCTTTTGGATATGTACTATTTTCATAATTTAATTTTACTAATTTCATAAATTTACGACGATTATATGTAGGAATACATACCGATATATGCGGTAAATCGTCGGGTTCTATATAATTATTAATTACAGGTATTTTTACTGATTTAATTTCTTTACATAGCTTTAACATTGATTTATAAAAAATATTTATATCTTTATTATAAAAATCAATAAAATGTATTTCTTGTTTTAATTTTAAATCATGTGTTTTATCATCATTAGATTTAATACAAATTAAATTATAATTATGTAACTGATTATTCCAATTTTCACAAAAGTATTTTTTATCATATATAAATATATTATTATTAGAATAATTTACTAATAGATTATTAATGTAACCATAAAAGACATTAATATTTGCCCCATTACACTTATAATCTAAATAATGAATTATATTTTTTTCAAAGTTACCAATATTATATTTTATTGAAAATCCGTTAAATAATTGTTCTATTTCTAATAATAATTTTTTATTATTTTTATCTGTAATAAAATTTATTATCATTATTTATTAATATTAATATTTATTCTATAAATGATTAGTTTTATATTTTATTTAGTTCGTGTATCAGATAGTGTTTCTAAAGAAGTTTTTATTAATGATGTATTTATTGGTGATGATTCACTACTTAATTTATACAATGATTCATTATTTGTTAATGATGAGTTATTTACAATATTTTTTTGCATTGATATATTAAACATAATTTTAAAAAATTCTGATTGATATACATAGAAAAGTCCTAATGGTAAAACAAATGACATAATTATTAATATTGATATAATAATATAAAAACTATGAATATTCATATTACCCATATTTCGCTTTGCATTATTTTTCTTTGTTTCAAATGTTTCTATTATTTTTTTACTATTTGAATTATAAACATCAATAATATTATTATAAATATCCATATAGTTATTAATTATTTTAATTATATATAAAAAACTCAATATATTCCATACTATAACATAATTTTAGTTATAGTATTTCAATCATATTTGGATACATA
>JGI20151J14362_10003363_pt1 | contig 10979 bp, 3 predicted proteins | sample COG_01_FD_14362 | JGI IMG/M metagenome (IMG submission 14362) | reverse complement strand
GATGGCCACCGTCGGTCGAGCTGCATACGCGCCTGCGCGGTCGTTCGGGTGGGAACGCCGCGGGGTGCAGTCTTTTGAGGGCGAGGCGGACCCTCGGATACTCCTCCTTCGGGCGCTTCAGGCTCTTCACGCCGCCGCGGGGAGGCGAGAACCTCTCGGCCCGGCTCGGCGGATCCAAATCCAGTCGTTGCCTGATGCCCGTGAGTAAATTTCCACCCGAGACTGGGTCCATGAGGCTGACCATGCCCACCGGGCGTGGGTCCACCGTGGCATCCGTCGATCCCAACGACCCGCTGCCCTGGCTCAGGCTCTTCCCTCCCGCGGTCAACTTCCACGGCATCGAGGCCAACACCGTCTACACCAGCGAGGTGACGGTGCGCAACGCGGACAGTCGCATCCACACCGTGAAGATGATCAAGCCGACCACGAAGAAGTTCTTCCTCGTCGCGGACGCGTTCAAGAGCGTCAAGCTGGCGCCGGGGATGACCGCGAAGTTCGAGGTGGCGTTCGCCGCTGATTCACAGAACGACTTCTGGGATAAGATCGTCATCCAGACGGAGGTTGGCGACGCGGAGCTGCCCCTCGCGGCGTACGCCCCCGCGCCCGAGTGCAAGGCTGAGGGCGAACTCGACATGGGTATCATCGCGCAAGGGTGCTCGGTGACGCGCGAGGTGACGCTCACGAACCACGGATCCTCGCCCGGGACGTACCGCTGCGACTACGACAGGACCCTAGGACCCGCGCTTCAGGTGGAACCCGCCGCAGGGCAGGTCCCGCCCGCCGTGGGCTCATCCCCGGGCGTGGCCAAGGTGAGGGTCACGTGCGCGCCCACCGCGCCGGGCGCCAGCACCGAGCAGCTCGAGGTCTTCTTCGACGGCAAGGCGGATTCGTTCCACTTCTTCGTGGACCACACGTGCGTCCCGCACACGCTCGAGCTGCTGCGCGACGACGGCGACGTGGACGGCGCGGGTGATCCGAAGCGTCTGACGGACATGCCATTCGGAGCGGTGCTCTACGGCGACGCCGTCACCGCCACGTGTACGCTCTTCAACAACGGCCCGAACCAAACGCAGTTCGACATGGACGTCACGAACGAGGCTGACTTGGAAGGGACCATCAGCGCGATGTACCGCGGTGAGCCAGGTCCGGGCGGGAGCTCGCGGTGCCACGAGCTCGACGACGGGACGCTCGTCGTCGAACCTCGTTCGCGGGATTTTAAAGCCTTACGAGCGGCGCACCGTGTCGGTCACCGTCGCGCCCAGGCTTCCGAGCTCGACGAAGGGTTTCAAGTCGGTGTCGAGGAAGATCGACGGCGACGCGAAGTCGATCGCGTGCCTCGGGGTGATATCGTTCCCGGGGGTTCCGAGGGCTCGGTGCCTTCTTCCGATCACGGCCAAGACGGTGTCGGGCGCGTTGGACGTGCAGCCGACGTCGCTGGACTTTGGGGCGGTCGCGTGCCACGACGTGGGCGACAACATCGTGATGATCAAGAACATGAGCAAGGAGGCGCCCGTGGACTACGTCATCGACCGGACCACCTTCTTCAAGCCCACACCCGCGAGTGGGAAGATTTTACCCGGGCAGAGCGTCAGCGTCGTCGTTCGATACGAACCCAAGAACCTCGGGACGCACGTCGAGGATCTCACGGTCAAGGCGTTGGCCACGAGCGGCGAGGTCATGGCGGTTCGGACGGTGCGTCTCAAGGGCTTCTCAGATTTCGTCACGGAGAAGCCGAAGTTGCCAGGCGGGACGATGGCGGTGCCGGAAGATTTCGAGAAGCCCCGGAAGTTTGTCAGCGCGGAGGAGGTTCGCCGGGCGACGGTGGCGAGGTCGCGGGCGGGTCGGAAGCACCAGAACCCCGCACTTTCATCGTTGCAGCGGAACACGGGGCGGTACACGGACGACACCCTGGACAGGCGGTTCGCCGAGACGCTCACGCTGCAGCAGGCGACCGCGCGTGAGACGCACCGCGCGGGATACGTCGATTACATTCGGACCAACAGGCGGAGGACGACGAAGGCGGCGAGGGCCAACCCGGGCGATCCCACGTCGCTCGGTTTGGTGGACCGAAGCGGGCTTGTGGACAACGGGCCGTCACTGCCCGATCCGGTGGAACCACTGTGGCTGGACCCGAACGTCCCGGAAGGACGGTGTCGGCCGATGCACAGGGCGCAGTGCCTCGCCGAGGATGACGAGCTGCTCGGGCTCGGCGTCGTCGCGAATTACAAGCGAGTTCCGAGCACGGCGATTGAGATGAAGGAGTGCTCCAGGGTTCTCATCCCGAAGGAGCTCGCCAAGCTCAAGTGCGGCCCGAGCGCGCTGGACTTTGGGGAGGTGTCCGTGCTGAGCGATAACCTCAAGTTCTTCACCGTGACGAACGACGACGACCGGGCGGTTTTGGTGCACGTGGACACGGGTGGGTCTCTGGAGCTGAAGAACTCGAGCCCGTCGTCGCAGGTCATTCCGCCGGGGAAAACCGCGCACTTTGGCATCGCGCTCTGCGTCGATCGCGTGGAACGGAACTTTAAAACCACCGTCGGGTACTCCATCAACAGCAACCGCACCACGAGCTACACCTTCGACGTCCTCGCCGACGTCGTCCCGGTGCAGCTGGACCTCAACGCCTCCGAGCTCAAGTTCAAATTCGTACCTGAAAACTGGGAAGATACCGTCACGGAGACGCTCGTGGTGACCAACCCGAACATGTACGCCGCCGAGTACCAGTGGCGCGTCCCGCCCGGGTGCGTGTACAGCGTCGAGCCCGCGCGAGGTGCGGTCCCAGGGAACGGCATGCAGCCGGTGCGGATCACGTGGTCGCCCTCGTGGACCGCCGCCGGCGGACCGACGTCGACTGAAAATTTCGCCACTCTCACCATGGACGTCGTGGGCGGGAGCACGTCCCGGTCCGTGCGATGCACCGCGGAATACGGCGAACCGAGGCTGCGTTTTAAGGAACAGGCGCTGGACTTTGAGACGATCGCGGCTGGGCTGGTGGCGACGAGGCACTGTACGCTGAAGAACGTCGGGCGGTTCGACGCGGTGTATCGGTTGGATGAAAATTTCAAGGCGAAGCACCCGTCGTTTTCTTGCGACCCCGACTTTGGGTCCATACGGCCGGGCGCTTCGCAGCAACTCGCCGTGACGTTCGAGTCCCCGGACCCCGGCGCGCACAAGGTACACATGCAGATTGGCGTGCGCGGGGGGAAACCGGTGAAGATTCCCGTGCTCACGAACGTCATCGTCCCGACGGTGCACTGCAAGCAGCAGGCTTTGAAATTCGGCGACACGCACCGGATGGAGATCACCAAGCGCCCGGTGACGCTCGTGAACACCTCTGAGATCGACGCGGAGATGACCTGCGACTTGCGCCGCTATCCCGACTTTGACCTGGAGATCTCACCCGAGGCGTGGTCCCCGGAGTACTACGAAGATGTCCCGGTGTATAAGCTCGAGACGGATCCGAGCACCGGCGGGTCGCTGTATAAGATTCACGTCGCCGGCAAGCGGGAGCTGACGTTCCGCATGGTGTTCCACCCCACGGACGCCGCTCGGAAGGTTTCGTTCGCGATGCCGATCCTCCTGGAAGGTGTCGTGCACCAGCCCACGCCGGCGGAGAACCTGTGCAAGACAGTCACGGCGGAGTCGAAGGAGCCGCGGGTGCTGCTGGGCGCGTCGCTGGTTGACTTTGGGCACAAGATTCTTCTCCGCGAGGGCATGAGGAAGATCCCCCACGTCCAGACGTTCACCCTGACGAACAACGACCCGAGCGACGGGCCGGAGAGTCTGCACTGGGCGTTCGGTAAGCCCGTCGCGCTCGATGCCGACGAGGCGAGCGTCGTCGACGATGGGTCCCCCAAGCCCTACGACCTCATGCACACGTTTCAATTCGAGCCCAAATTCGGCATCCTTGAAAGAGGCGAATCCGTCGCCGTCAAGTGCAGCTTCTCGCCGATGCTGGCGACGCAGTTCGAGGGCAAGGTGCCGGTGTACCTGGACGGCGCGGCGAAGACCAAGAGCGCGCACCTCCGCTTCGGCGTCGCGGGTTTAGGCGCGTACCCGAGGGTCAAATTCGACGAGAGGGAGGTGAGGCTGGCGCCGACGCCCCTCGGGGTCCGCACCACCCGGCGACTGTGGCTCATCAACCACGGCTTCGATAACATGGGCATCACGTGCAAGCTGCCCGCGGACAAGCTGGCGGTGCCGCTGCAGATCGAGTGGCCGGAGGGGCAGATGATCGGCATCGCCAAGCAGAAACTCCCGGTGGACGTCAGCTTTGAGAGCAAAAAACCTCTGAGCTTCACCGCGACGATTGAGTTTTTGGACGAGGACGGCGGACGGTTTTCCATTCCGGTGTCGGGCATCGCCGATAATTGCACGCTCACCACGGAACAATTCCTCGCCGCGAACGACGGGTGCCTGACGATGGACGGCGCGGACGTGAACCGGCCGGTGATGCTGCCGAAGACGGCGCGATACATGGCGCCGCCGATGGCGCGGCTGGACGAGGGCGTGGACAACGCCAACTTGGCTCGGTGGCTCAACGCGTGCACCCCCGAGGGCCCCGTCCGCGACGTTCCGGGCGATTTCATCCGCAGCAAGGGACTTTTACTGATCGACATCATCAAGTTCTGGACGGGGCGCGAGATTGTCGCGACGGTGGAGAAGCACGGGCTGAACAGGCGCCAGCACGCGCTCTGGCTCTGCGATCGTTTCGATAAGATTTTGACGTACCTCAAGGGCACGGGCGCGCTGCTCAACGGCGTGTACCCCGAGTTTCTCGTCGACGAGCAGGACTACCACAGGCTCTTACGGGACAAGATGGCCAAGGTACAGAGCGGCGAGTGGTCCATCGTGGACGGCGACAGGTTAGACCACTGGATCGCGCTCTACGAGGACCGCGACAGGTTCCGCGAGGTAAACGCGTCTGCGTGGCGCGCCGTGCTGACGCAGACGATTCGCATCTTCGTCCTCAACCGCGTCACGCCGAAGCAGTTCAGGACGGTGCCCAACTGCGGTGACCTCGCGGTCGACTCCGCCACGGACACGTCCATCGTGGGGTCCAACGTCTTCTCCGTCGCCGAGAGCATCATCCTGAAGTGGATGACGCACCACCGAGCGAATGCATTCCCGGGTGCGTCGCGAGTGTGCGATTTCGACGATGACTTACGCGACGGGACGGTGCTGTACGGGCTTTTGGTCAGCCACTGGCCGAGCCTCTCGCAGTTCTCTCGGGATATGAAATTCGTACCGGAGACGCGCGAGGCGATCGTGGCGAACCACGAGGTGGTGCTGGACATGTTAAGGTACGTGCAGCTGTCGTACGACGACGTCACCGCCGAGGAGCTCGCCGGCGCGAGCCCGAGCGAACGGCTATTGTTCTGCCTGTTTCTGTACAACCACCTGCCGCAGCTCGTGCCACGGACGGTCATCGACTTCCCGGCGCTGCTCGGGCAGAAGGTTGTCAAGAACATCGAGCTGACGAACCCGGCGCTGGCGCCCATCGTGTACTCGGTGCGTCTGGAGGGGAACCCCGACTTTACGGTTGAGGCGAAGACGGTGCGAATGGAGAAGAGGAGCACGGCGCAGCTCGCGGTTTCTTGCGTGCCCACGTCGTCACTGCCCGATCGATGCCGCCTGATTCTCGCGGCGGTCAAGGAGGATTCGCAGGTGAACGGCAGCACCCTCGTGTTCGACCTGAACCCCGTGGTGAAATCGTCCGAGCCCATCCGCAAGATTGACTTCAAGGCGAAGTGCTACGAGTTTGCCGAGCAAATCGTCGAGGTTCAAAATCCGTACCCCGGAGACTGCGAGTTTGGCATCGTCTGCACCAACTACTCCGCGGACCAAGTCGAGGCGATGGCCGCCGCGAAGGAGGATGAACAGATGGCGTTGCACTCCGCCGCGTACACCGGGCGGACGCCGAGGACATCGAGACGATCGCAAAAGTCCATTCGCGAGTTGATGGGCAAACCGGCGGATCCCGCGCTCGGTAAGATTGACCCGACGCTCTACCCCGAACCGTTCGGGGTCGATCGCAGGTCGGTGCGACTCAAGAAGGGCGGGTCGGTGAAGCTACGCGTGAGCTTCCTCCCGTTCATCATGGGCTCGCACACCGCGCACCTCTCGTTCGAGGACCACAGCTTTGGCAAGTTTGTCTACGAGCTCGCGGGTGCCGCCGATCACCCGCACCCGATGGCTGAGCAAAAAGCCGACGTCGACATCAAACCGCAGATGTCTAACATCGTGGTGTCATTCATCAACAACCCGCTCGAGCTCGCGAAGCGGACCTTCTTAGAGAAACACCCGCTCGCAAAGGTCAAGGAGCAGGCTGACCGCATACGAAAGGCTGAGCCGTGGCCGAAGAGTGTCGTGTACGCCCTGGAGGCTGTCTCGTCGCACATGGAGATTTTCGGCAAGCCGAGGCTTCCGCTCGTCAAGACCCCCCGGGCCGGTAAGAAGACCGTGACGAAGGGTGCCGACGGCCAGAAGATCGAGCAGATCATCCCGGGCGAGAACACCGTTCAACTTCAGCTGAACCTGCGCAACGCGGGCGTCTATCCCGGCAAGGTTGTCATGAAGTCGCAGTTTGACGTCCGGGTCGTCGACCTCGAGTACCGCTGCGGTCTCACCCTCGACGCCGCGCAGCTCGAGTTCGAATGCGCCGCGGGGCAATCGATCACCCAGAACATCCCACTGGTCAACAGCGGCATGAAGCCCATGAGCGTCACCGCCAACTTTGCCGGTCAGCGCGAGTACTTTGTGGGCCACGGCCGAGACATGGTCGTCGACGGCAAGAAAAAAGCGGATTTCCCCCTCACGTTTAAACCCGCGAGGCCGGGAACTTTCCACGCCAAACTCGTGCTCAAGACTGGCGGCGAGAGCATCTCGTACGCGCTCAAGGGTATCGCCAACGAGCCACTGGCGCGTGGCCACGTCGTCATCGACGCCGACGCGAGGGGACGGACCAGGCACAGGTTCACGGTGCCCAACGTATTCGGCGCCGAGCGCGAGGCGGCTTACGACGTGAGCTCCGACCTCAACTTTGTCGGCGGGGATCCGCAGTGCGTGGTTCTGGCCAACGATACGTCCACCTACGACATGGCCATCGCGCCCACGTGCTCCGGCGTGTTCCACGGCAGCGTCACGTTCACGGCGCCGGACGGGTCGTTCGTCTGGTGGACGCTCGAGGTCAGAGCGGCGCCGCCGCCGGTTGAAGACACGCTGGACCTAGCCGTTCCCGTTCGGGGCGCGCTGACGACGCAGATCACGCTCGCGAACCCGTCGGATCAGGCTGCGACGTTTCGTATCTACCGCGAGGGCCACGGCGTGCTCGGCGCGGACACCATGCGAATCGACGCGCGGTCGGAGAAGACGTACGACTTGGTGTATTCGCCGATGCTCACGGGACCGACGGAGGGGAGCGTTCGGTTCGTGTCCGCGGAGCTCGGTGAGTTTTGGTACGCGCTCAGGCTCGACGCCCTCGACGCACCGCCCGTGCTGGTTCCCGAGATGACCTCCGAGGTTGGAGGCAAGCGCGGTGTCGTGGTTCTGGACATCGAGAACCCGCTCGACGAGGAGGTGCTGGCGACGCTGTCGTGCCCGGATAATCCCCGCAACTTCATCGTCGCGCCGCCCAGCGTGACCTTACCCCCTTTCGGCGTTGGCAAGTTCAAGGTGACGTACGCCCCGAGCGCGTTGAACCAACTGGAGCACGGGACGATCGTCGCCACGAACGAGGAGGCGGGGACGTGGACGTGGTCCGTCAGCGGGCGCGGCGCGGAGCCCACCGAGCTCCCGGCGACGGACATCTTCGTCACGCTCGGGCAATCCGGCGTCGGATCCGTCAGCTTCCAGAACCCTTTCCACGACCCCATCTTCGTCGACGTCGCCATCGAAACCGACGAGAGCACCCCGGGGGTGTGGGAGGACATGCTCAAGAAGAAGCAGGGCGTGCGCGTGGACGGGTTCCAGGTGGTTCCCCTCCCGTTCAAGTTTTCACCCGCCGCGATGACTCGCCACCGCGCGAACATGGTCATCACCACCGAGAGCGCGGGGGATACGCTGACGTGGAGGTACCCCTTGATCGGCATCGCGGAGGCTGTGCCCAAGGGTGAGGACTTCAGGATCGAGGGTAAGGCGCGGCGTCGGTGCGAGATGGGCCTCGAGGTGTTCCTCCACGGCCTGAAGGTTGACGTTCCAATCGAGCACTACGACTTTGAAGTCGTCGTTCCCGAGTCGGAGAAGCACCACCTTCGCAAGGCGTTGGTCATCAAACCCTTGATGGCGAACCTGACGCCGAAGACCAGGAGTCTGCGATTCGCCGTCGCGTTCCGGCCCAAGCGCGCGGTGTCCTGCTCCATCGACTTCCTCGTGAACAAAGCGAGCGGCGGGCGGTGGCGGTTTCCCATCCACCTCGAGGCGATCGAGCCCGACATCGACGGCTCGGTGGTGGTCGAGGCCAACGTCAACGAGAAGGCTGAGGCGGTCTTCTCGCTGGCCAACCCCGATCCCGAGGCGTGCGCGTTCACCGCGTACTTCACCCCGGACTCCCCAGCGGAGTTCAGCGTCAAGCCCAACGTCGGCACGATGCTTCCGGGCAAGTCTCCGGAGACGCCTCTGAAGGCTGGCGGACACAAGGGCGTCGCGGTGGAAACCAACGACGGCGGCCCGGGTGTCGATCTGCGCATACGGTACAGGCCAAAGGACTACGGCGGGGATAAAGTCGGCCGACTCGTGGTCACCACGAAGGAAAACACGTGGGTGTTTGAGTGTATCGGGCGTATTCCCGAGTACACTAAACCGCGGGGGAAGACCAAACTTGATACGCGGATTGATCCGGCTATTGACGCGCATCTGAAGGTTGCGCAACGAAGGCGAAGGCCCGGGACGATCGTCCGGGAGAACCTGCGTACTGAGAATTACACCAGCAGGAGATTGCTGAGCAAGACTCCGGGGCACGAGATCACGCCGAAGGAGCTCATGGAGACGACCAGAAGCCAGTTCAACTGACGAACCGGCGCTAGTGATGAGAAAGTAGTGACTTTAGCAGTAACCTGTAAAATTTATTAGGCCCAAAAGAACAAAAACCGCCGCCGCGAAACTGCGACCGTATCCTGGGAAAACTCGACTTGAAGATGGGTCTTGAGCCCGTCCGGACGCCCGGCTCGCCCTTTTACCAGACGCACGCCGCTTAGGGACGTCGTCGACGGAGTCCAAGTGAACTCCCAAAGGCTCTTCCTAGACGAAGACGCCTGCCGCGCCGGAGATCCACGTGGGATCCGCGCGTATTTTTTGAAAGCGACGCTCGCTAGGGTTGAAAACCACTCGACCAAGCAGCCACCATGCCGAAGGGAGCGAAGGGGAAGGGAGGCAAGAACCGCCGCAGGGGCAAGAACGACGGTGACGAGAAGCGCGAGCTCGTCTTCAAGGAGGACGGCCAGGAGTACGCGCAGGTCCTGCGCATGCTCGGGAACGGCCGCCTGGAGGCGCAGTGCATCGACGGCGTGAAGCGCCTCTGTCACATTCGCGGAAAGATGCGCAAGAAGGTGTGGGTCAACACGGGCGACATCGTCCTCCTCGGTCTCCGCGACTTCCAGGACGAGAAGGCGGACGTCATCCTCAAGTATCTCGCGGACGAGGCCCGTTCCCTGAAGGCCTACGGTGAGCTCCCCGAGTCCATCCGCGTCAACGAAACAGACACCTTCGAGGAAGAACGCGACGAGAACGACGACTTTTTCGATTTCGATGATGTCGACGCCATCTAATCGCTTGGGCTCTGAGCTCTGTGGGGTCGAGGGTGTGGAACGATCACGAAAGTCGTGTGCAGTTGGTGCTTGTAATCGAGATGTCCATGTGAAACGAACACGCGCGCCGACTGACTCTCTTTGCTAAAGTATGATAGTCTATTGCCTAGATCACGCCATCTCCGTCGCGTACGAACACTCGGGGAAAAAGTTTGGGTAAAAGTACGTCGCCTCCGGGCCGTCGTCGCGGCACAGGATGCCGTGCCTCTCCGCCATCAGCAGGTACTCCGACGCGATCGTCGGGTTTATGCCCAACGCCACGGACGCCGAGTACGTGTCCATCCGAGATGGCGACGAAGATGCTTTTCTTTCGCCGTCGTGACTTTCACTCGGCCGATTGATCATCTCCATCAGAGTCGCGCAGACCTCGTCGTCGCTCCTGTCCAGGCTCTGCACCACCTGTATCCCGCTGTCGAACCGCCTGAACTGCAGCGGCACCCCGAGCCGCTTCCACAGCTGGCACGCCTTCAACAGATCCTCCGGCGAGATCAACTCGCTCCCTCGCGCGCGGTTGAACAGGCAGAAGACATCCGGCAGCGGCAAGATCCCGCCGCTCTTCGCGAGTATCCTCGGGAGCCAGTCCCCGAGCTGCCTCGCGAGCTGCTGGTGGTACAGCGCCCCCGCCGTCTCCTTCGTGACGGGCGACGCTATCCCCATCGACAGCATCATCGCGTCCATCTCCGTCGTCTCCGCGGTCTCGGCGCCGGTGGATTCATCGGAACCGGTTACCCGTCTGCGTTCGACGGCGGCGAGGTGCTCGGCGAGTTGCACCATCTCCTTAGCCTTTGCCATCAGCGCGTTCATGTCGACGAACGCCTGGCCTAGCTGCGTCTGCCGCTGCTTGTGCTCCTGGTGCTGCCTGTGCAACACGCCGCCCACCCCCGCGTCGGTCGCGAACGCGGATCGGGAACCCGGTGGCGGGCCCGGCGGCGGATCTGGTTGCCCGGCAGGCACGGATGGTTGCACGCGAGTTGACACGGATGACGCGCCGCCCTGCCCCCCGCGCCTGCTGGAGGACGCGCCGCCCTGGGGTTCGGCGAGCCACGCCTTTTTCGCGAGCGCGTCGGTGACTGCGTGGGTGAATGCGTCGGGGGATTCGCCCCTGAAGGCGAGCACGAGCGCGCCCCCCGCGTCGTTCGGCCCGACGATGCCTCTTCGCAGCGCCATCCGCGTCCG
>JGI20151J14362_10003361_pt1 | contig 10980 bp, 4 predicted proteins | sample COG_01_FD_14362 | JGI IMG/M metagenome (IMG submission 14362) | reverse complement strand
TCGCACTCGTGCCCTCTCTTTCTCTTCACTCCTTTAGCGTCTTTCCGCGTCTGATTTTGCTCCACGACATCGTCACGTGGCACGCACATAATCCTCCACAATCGCTCTACGTCGTCGTCTTCTCCCTCTTCTCCCTCTTCTTCTTTTTGTATCTGATGATGATTTGCCTCGAGATCATCGTCCTCGTCAGGAATCTTCAAACACAACACCAAAGGTTCTTCTTCCTCCACTTCTTCTTCTTCTTTATCTCTCGAAACCTTCAAAACTGTCCTCGCGTTCACCGCGCGTTTAGGATGTGGATTCTTTCGTCTCATAGTGTTATATACTCATTAGTACGCGAGACTTTAAAAGAGAGTCGCACGAGGAGGTTGAAGAAGAATGCGCATGTCTAATGTGATCAGAGAGAGGAGGAAAAAAAAGTTGAAAAAATGGGGCAGTCACAAAAAAACAACAACACAACGACGAAAAAAAAGATAAAATAACCGCATTATTGGTTTAAAAAAAGAACGACACAGTCTAGAGCACGAGTCTTGGTCTTCTTCTTCTGACAACAAGGGAGTGTTGAACAAAAGAGAGGATGATGATGCAATCGTCATCTTTTTTAACGAGGACGACGCGAGGCGCGTCGACGAGTTTTTGTTCCAACAACATTCATCATTCTTTCGGGAAACTGACGAGCCGCCATCATCATCAACATCATCCTCATCGTCGTCTCGGGGAGGGAAAGAGGAACGCGAGAGGCGTTGTTTTATCCTTCGCGCGAAGAGGAGGAGGGAAAGTAAAAGCAGCAGCAGCTGGAGACGAGGATTTAGACGAGGAGGTGTGGGAGGATGATTACGACGAGATGGACGACGAAGAATCTTCAACGTCTTCTACCGATAACCTGGACTGGAGGACGCAGATGAAACTGGACGATATGGCGAACAATCCGCCGGCGACATCATCGTCGAGCAGCAGATTCTCATCAGATGCGGACGACGACGATTATTTCATGAAACCGGCGTCGGTTTCGGCGATGAAGGACGACGAGAACGCCTGGGTCTCGCCGTCGAATCCGTTCATGAGTTCTGATTTTAGCTCCGGGCCGGACGACGGGTGGTTCGATAACGACGACTGGTTGCAGCCGGCGTATACGGAGGTGACGGCGGAACCCGGGTCGATTTTGGAGAAGGTGCAAAGATTACACTTAGGAGAGCCAGCGGATCACACTTTTCAAGACGGGGAGTATTTCACGCTGACGAACTTTGTGAAACAAAAAGCGGATAACGATTTTTGTTTGGTCTTGGAAGTGGCCGAAAGAGCGAGAGAGAGGAAGATTGAACGGTTGGAGAGTTTACATCCGACGCCGGAAATTAACGCGTTACCGGAAATTCAACAGGTATGGCATCTATATTAGGATTTCGTTTCCTGTTTTCTCTCTTTTCTTTCTTTCATATCGCGATGAAACAGAAGCTTTTTTCTTGGCGACGGTGACGAAACAGCATTTGTGGATGTCGGAATTCGCAAACCATGTCGAAAGAAAATGCGCCATCCATTTCCGTAGTCGCTCCACACAAAGAAAAAGCCAACACGTTTCATTTTGAAAGAAGAGAAAAGAGAGCTTTGACTTTTAGCCAATTATTTTTTTTCGTCGTTTCGTTTCTCTCCTTCTTTCTTTCTCTCTCTCTGTCGTACTGACTTCTTCTTCTTCTTCCTCTTTGAATGAAAAATCCATTTTAGGCGATTGTCGATTTAGCGTTGGAGGTTGACGCGTCTGGTGGGAAAACGTCCGCATTTCTCGCCATGTCCGAAGCTGCTGACCGAGCACGATTGCGTTGGGAGCTCCAAGAGGCCTCTTGGTGCTGGGATAATTGGGTCGAAGAGCACATGGCGCAGTTTGGTATTTCTGAAAGAGCGGCAAAATTGTTGCACATGGGCGAGAGAGTGGAAGACGCCATGGATTTCGAAGCGTCTTTGTACGACAGAGACGATGGGGGCTTTCCTGGGAGACGATAGAGATGATGTATGATGTATTATTGCATTTCTTTTGTTTATAGTATTACATGTTTGTTCTTACTAGTAGCAGTGTGTTTGTTTATTATTATTAGATTTGGCAGACCTATTTGTAATTCCTGTATTTCAAGAACGTTTAAATTTCGTGAGGCGGCGAGTCGTACATTCCTGTCCATAACTTGGCAAGCGGCGCATCATCGACGATTTCTTTCTTCGTTTCGACGATTTTCGAGTACGATTCCACGTCGGGAATACTTTCCATAGCTTTTACGACTTTCAACGCCGATTTGACGAGCTCGTCGACCTGATCTTTTTCGTGTTGCACAGCTTTTTCGTTCGCTGTCGTCCACATCGTTTCTAACAAAAGTTCGCATACCTTGTCGGCATTCTTTACGACGTTCTCAGCTCCGTTCGGAACAGAATCTCGACAAAGCTTTTCAAAAGTGGCGTGCACAGCCATCCTGATGCTCCTCTCCGGATCTTTTAATCCGATGACAATCGTGTCAACCATCGATTCAATATCGTCTTCCGGGATTGCAAATCCAAGGGAACTCTTCGGGCGCGTTAAGAGGACGTCGATGAAATCGTACGCCGCAGTTCGAAGTTCCAAACCGTAATCGAAGTTCTGTTTGAACGGTCCGTAATCAATTTCTTTGATCAAGGCATCGTTGACTTGGAGCTGAGAGAGCACGTCTGGCAAGACTTTCGCCAACAAAGGCGATAAATCGTCGTTTTGTGAACTGTTTCTTCTACCGATGACGGAGAGGAGCTGCAGCGCGGCGCGACGACAATTATGGTCCGCGTCTTTGACCAATCCGACAAACGACTCTAAAGAACACTTGAAATGCTCTGCTTTCGGCAACGATACCAGCGCAAACCGAACGGCATCGACCAGCAAAGCAGCTTTTGTCGCGTTTTCGGGCGTTTTCGCGCCCTTGACGATTGAATTCAACGCTTCCTCGATTTCCTTAACAAGCGAGTGGTTTCTCGCGACAAATCGACCAAGAACTTCCGCGACGTCCGCCTTGACAGCATCGTCTTTCAAATCTTCGTCGCGCGCTTTTGCAAGGACGACGGCCCATGCCTGTTGCGTGGACTTGAAGAGAACATCGTCGTCTTCTCGTTTCACTCGTTTCTTCCTTGGCGACATCATGTACTCCATTTTCGAGGATTCTCCAGCGAGCACGCCATCTTCCGAGGAACCGTCGGCGCCAATGATGACTTCGCGAAGTGCGCGCAGTGCGCCGTGTTTCAAGATTTCTTGGACACCTTTCTTCGTGGTTTTGATGGTTTCAAGAATCTTTGGTAAAAAAGCGTCTTTATTACCAACAGCGCAGCTTCCCAACGCAAACGCAGCCGCCGTCTTCACTTCGTCCGTGTTGTCTTCTTCGAGTTTCTTCCACAAAGTATTATCGATGCCGTTGGAATCGTCGAGTTTCGTTCGTTTCCCGATTTCACCGAGCGTCCAAAGCGAGATGACTTGTCTTTTACCATCTTTATCGCTGATTTCCTCGATAAGCGTTGCTATGGTGCTCTTGATGATTTTATCGCCAGCCGCTAGAGTGGCACTCGCGATGCACGCGGCGCGGTTTTTCATTTCTAACCTAACAGACGCGATATCTTGTTGCTGCATGCGAACCATGGCTTGATCGTCCGTTTCCATGTCATTAGGTGACACGGTGGAAATCGATGACAACTCGTTGTAGATGACTTCAAACGTTTCCTTCCTGGCAACAACCGCAGCTTCAAAGTATCTCTCTAGCGTCAGTAACGCTTGCCTCTGAATCAAACTCGAACTCACGAACTTTAACGCGTTTGCTAAGGGTTCAGATTCAGTTGCTTTCTTCGCGGAATTTTTCAATTTCGCGCACCGTTCGCATATAGCCGCGAAGGCGTTGACGCACATAGCCGCCAAGTGCGCGTCGTTTTCAATGAAGCCACCGAGCTCAGTGACCGCATCCTCCACAAACGACACGCAATCCGCATCCTTCAGAGTTTTCTCGTCGCTTCTCTCCACGAGCGCTCGCGCGCCGTTTATCGAAGCTTCGCGTAAATGTCGATCGTTCTTGCGAAGAAAGGAAGCAAACTCACGAATCACATCCCCGGCGACTCCAGAAAGATTGACTTGAGCGGGTGAATGTCGTGCAACTTTCGCGGCATTACGCGTTGCAACTAATTTCGTCGATTCAGCTTGCATTCTTTCCAATAACAAATCGAGCGCTTGCTTTTGCTGAGCTGGCTTCAACGTATCGCCCAAGTGCGTGAGGACATCGCCGAGGAGCGTCACCGAGGCGTCTTTAACTTCTTGGTCCTCGTCTTGCTGAGACAAGCGCGATATCGCGCGTTCGAGAGAACCTGACGCTAGCACAGAGCAACCTTCTTTATCTTGAACGGCGTCGTTCGTATTTGGACGCGCTCTGCGAACTATGCACGCAGACGCGCGCAAACCTTCCGCGGCGAGTTTGTAGTAGGGGTCATTCGCGCAGGAAAATACAGCCTCCGTCAGCCTATCGATATCTTTTTTTGCGAACGCAATTCGCGCTGCCGATGCGAGAGCATCTCCGTTTGTTGAATCGAGCTCGTCTGCGGTAGGCACGCGGAGCACTTCGGATGCAAAAGCGACGGCTTCGAGTCGCAGGTTTGCGGAGGAATCCTTTTCGCTCGAAGCGCCCGAGTCCGTGAAAGTCGTCACCGCGGCGCCTGCAATAGCATCCGCGAGTCTCGAGCGCGATATCTCCGACGCTTCAACAAAAGCTAATCTTCTGTTTGCGCGACCAATCTTTCCGAGAAGTTTCAGCGACGCGATCTTGCGTTTCGTTGCCGCTGCGATTGCAGATTGAGACGTCTTCTTCGCTTTTTCGAGCGCGCACTCTTGCTGTGCTCTGACAATGGCTAAATCTCGCGCTTTTTCGACGAGTGCGCGCGTCAAACCGCTCTCGCAAGTCTTTGGAAACGCGGCAAATGCTGCCGTCAAAGCGTCGAAGCATTCTAATTTTACGGCATCTTCGCGGTCACTTTTCATTCTTTTGAAGAATTTCTTGAACACGACTTCGTGGTGTCTTTGGAGGATACCTTCGGACGCGGAGCACAAAATTACGCCCACAACTCTCGCAGAAGCTCTGCGAACTTTCCAGCTATCGTCGTCTTCTATTTCGTCCGAGTAATAATCTTCATCGTACGCATCGTCGTCGTCGTCGTCGTTGTCGTCCTCGCACTCGTCATCCGCATCCTTCATCGTGTGATCGGGTGTTCGGATTTGGCACGTTTCCATCTCATCTGCCGGGACGTCGTCCTCCTCCTCCTCATCGTCGTCGTAGTTTGGATCGTACGTCAACAACTTCACCGCCATTTGTAAAATTTCCTCCAGTTGCTTCTCCTTGGCTGATTTCGAAGTCACTTCCCCGAATCGCCCGCAGATTGTTTCCAACGCCATGAGCGATTGTTCCGCGATGGATGCAAACGCCTCATCGGCTTCCTCGTTATTCTCCATCTTCTCCACCAACGTGGTACAAAGCTTGGACAAAACCGGAACGACCGTCTTCGATGCCAAACTTCCATTTGCTCCGCCTTTTTTCGTCTTCTTCGCACCGCCGCCGCCACCGGTAGCGCTTTCCGCCACCAAGCGTTTCCCGCCGCCGTCTTTCGAGGCAATCATCCCGAGCGTAAACGCCCCTAACTCGCACCCAATCACATCTTTCTCCGCTAATGCCTTCTCACATCTCGCCGCTGTCTTCTCGACAACATCAGCTAATTCTTTCGCGTTCGCCGCGCGACTCAAAGATGCTAAAATCCCCGCGCATCTCTTTCTACTCGTCTGCCCGTACGTCTTGTCTTCTATTTTCGATATCGTCGTTTGAATCAACGACGAGACGTCTTTCGCCTCCACAAACTCCGCTTTCGTTTCGCACAAAATCTGCAAAATCTCCGTCGCGTCGTCGTGCACCGTCGCTTTATTCGCGTCTCCCAACACTCGGTCGAAGAACGGCACGCACTTCCCGCAAAACTCTTTCGAAACCTCCTTGGAATACCCCTCCACGCCGATCGTTTTCAACGCCACCGACGCGCTTTCCTTGTGTCGACTCCTTTCTTCCTTATCTACGTGCGGTCCGAACGTTTTCTCCGTCGGCGCGATCTTTTCGCACAAAATCTGCAGCGTCTTTTTGTTCGCCTCTTTCGTCGATTTTTTCAAAAGCGTCGGCAACGCTCGAATCGCCAAATCTCGGCAATCGCTGAAAATGTCCACCAAGGCGATGAGAACAACCTCGTGGATTTTCTCCTCAACGTCCGACGCCGTCGGTGGTTTGTACGTATCTTTTTGTAGCTCTTGCGTTAAATCGGAAACCGCCATGCATCGGTAATCTTGATTATATTAATACACAGAGAGAGAAAAGAAGAGTGTGTCAGTCAGAGATGTAATCTCGTCTACGAAATGCGTCGATGATGATGATTCCCGCGGTCCTCCTCGGTCGAGAGAGAGAAAAATAAAAAGAAAGCGAAAGCGCGCGCAGAGTGTAGCGCACACACCTCGATCTTTGTGATGTATCTGCTCGAATATCTTCGTGAACGAGGCGTTGTTCGAGGAGGAAGAACTCGGTGCCATGATGAGAAGAATGACGATGATTTGAGTTTTTTTCTTTTTTTTTTGTGTGAAGAGACGACTGTTGAGAGTTGATCAATGTTTTGTCTCTTCTTCTGTTTTTTTCTTCTCTGTTTTTTGAAAAGAAAGCAAGCAAGTTTTTTTTGCCATTTTTTGCTTCTTTTTCGCAATTTGACACCTAAAAACATTATTATTTTTAACAACAGAGAGAGAGAAAAAACAAGAAGAATAATGTCATCAGGCTGCGCGAGCAGAGCGACGTGTTGTTATTCTCATTACTGCAAAAGATCTTTATCGTCTCGAGCGAACGAAGCGCTTTTAAACTACGCCTCATTAAGGAGTTTTAACAACGGGAGAAGTGGTGGTGGAAGTTCTGGGCTGTTGTTCTCGCTTTTTCGTTCGACATTCATCACGTCCAAACGAATGAAGGGGGGTTTCTCATCGTTGACTCGCGCGGCGGCGGCGAAAGAAGAAGACAAAGATAAAGACGAAGAAGGAGGCGTAACGATGAAGAAGAATAAAAACACGACGAAGAACACGCACCAACTAATTACTTTTTTCAAGTTCACCGCGCTTTCAAACGCGGAGGATGAAGTGGACGCGCACCGAGAGTTTATCGAGACGAACAACTTGGAAATCCGAGGAAGGATATACTTGAACGAACAAGGCGTGAACGCGCAAATGAGCGGCAAAGGCACGGACGGTGAGACGTACGCGAGATGGGTGGAGAAGAGAGCACCGTTTAACGGGATGCGGATCTCGGTGTATCCTTACCACGAGCACGGACATCCGGATCTGCGTTTAAGAGTGAAACCGCAATTAGTGCAGTTGGAAAACGGCACCGCGCATTTACCGATTGCGGATACATCGAAACGCGGGACGAGTTTGTCGCCGGAGGAATGGCACGAGATGATCGAAAAAGCGAACGAGGATCCAAGCGATAAGGAGAATCCTTTGCTGTTAGACGTGAGGAACGGGTACGAGTGGGACGTTGGGCACTTTAAAGGTGCGCAAAGGCCGGTCCAAGAATCGTTTCGGGAGACGGTGGAAACGAACGTGGACGATAAAATCGGGCCGTTGGCGGATATGCCGAAAGATAAACCCATCATGATGTATTGCACCGGTGGAATTCGATGCGACGTGTACAGCACGGTGCTAAAAGAGCAAGGATACGAGAACGTCATGGTTCTGGAAGGAGGTGTGCAGGCGTATTTTGAAAAGTTTGGGAACGAGGAGAAGCACGCGTGGGACGACCATTTGTTTGTGTTTGATAATCGGTTGGCGATGACGCCGAAAGGAACGCCGGCGGCGGACCTTGGCGAGAAAGCGGCAACGTTGGAATGTCACGTGTGTAAACAAAAGAACGCGCCGCCACCGCACAGAAACTGCCCGAACGTGGATTGTAATCGCTTGTTTTTAGTGTGCGAGGGATGTTCTGAAAAGTTGGACGGATTTTGTTGCCACGAGTGCACGCAAGCGACGCACGTGCGGCCGCAGTTGGTCAATCCAGGGAGGTATAAGAAATACGCGTCGTACGATACTCCCGAGGCGAGAGCGGCCAGACGAGGCGACGGGAGACAACGAAGAAAGCAATTGAGGCTCAGGAAAAGGAAGTTGGCGTGCGCAGAGTACGTGATTAGGACTGTACTCGGCGACGACGAAGCCGCTTCGTCTTCAAACGAATCTTCCTCCGGGACCTTTGCGGCTCGAACGCGTAGTAATAATAAAGTAGAAGAAAACGACGACGAGGAGGACGACGACGACGACGAAGAAAAAGAAGAAGAAGAAGAAGAACCCGAAGAGTGGGATGAAACCGGGAAAGAGAAGAAAATCAAGCCGCAAAATTCGAAATATTTGCGTCTGCGCATGCGATTGGAAGAAGCGATTCCGTTCGTGCAAGGAGACATATCGCCAGAAAAATTAGTGACTGCGATGGAAACGCTGAATATAAATAGAGTTGGAGGAAGAAGCGCGCCCGAAAGAAAGAAGTCCTTGGAAGAAAGCCGAGGATAACTATGTAGTAGATGACAATCACAGATAATAATATATATATAAATTTTTCTTTACATGTTCGCTATGGATACCATACCAGTATTATGTTCATTAAGTTCGATTGTTACACGTAAAACCAACAATGTTATTATTTCATTTGGTTTGTTGTATTAGTAGTTAAAAAATGAATTCGTTCGCCGCCGCGACCCGCAAAAAATCTCTTTCTTTACATATCCTTCTTTTATACAGAGTTGTACGTCCTTTCAATTTGGACGATTCGTTCGCCAAGTTTCGTGTTGCGCAAGTTCGCGGAGGCGTTTTCCGCGTCTTTCCTCCTTCGAAACGCGACCCAGGCGTTACCGCTCGAACATCTCCCATCATCATCGAGCGCTGTTTTCACCCACTTAATCGCACCATACGGTGCAAATGTTGTGTACAACAGCAAGTCATTACATAACGTCGGCAAATTATTTAATTTGAGTCGAAATTCGGCCGCCACCGCGAAATCTTCCCCCGAGGAGAATGAAAGATCCGAATTTTCCGCTTCATCTGCCAAAAACCCCGCGTGGTTAATTTCATCCGACGACATCGTCGATAAGTAGCTGGTGTTATTATGCTTACTGCCACCTCTCTTCGGCGACGATGTGCTGAGATATCGGTTAGATTTCTTGTTGTTCTTGTTCTCCACGTTTGGCTTGTATTGATTGCCATTTCGGACGGATTTATCGTTGTTTCCGTTGTTCGTATTATTCGTCGTCGCATTATTATTTTGTCTTCGTCTGTTTTTCGAGCTCGAATCGGCAAATCGCACCGTTAAAGGCGTCGTCGCACCAACCAAAGTTATTCCATTCGTCGCATTTACCGCTAAAGTTGCCATATCGACCGTTTCGAATCGTATCAACGCTCCGACAGAGGTTGTCATGGAAGCGTGTAACAATCGGCACTCGATGACGTTGCCGAATTTTGAAAACAAACGCATCAAATCATTTTCCGCCATAATAGGCGGCAATCCTTTTACGTAAATATTATCCGATGGTTTCATCTCTATTTGCTGCATCAACTGTTGTTGCTGCTGCGCGATGGCTTCAAACACGATGCTACTATTCGCCGCGTTATTCGCCGTCGAGCTCAACAAGTTATTCACTACCGAATTCGCTTGGTCCGGCGACCCGAAATTCTCCAAACTCACCACCGGTTGCTGCGCCGTCGACGCTGACGCGATATTAATATTTGCTGTCGGAGGAGCTACCCCAAACACGTTCTGTTTCGAAAATTGCGGATTCGACCCGTTTACCGACGTCCCGCTCGAATCCGAGTTTGCGAATTTCACCTCGATCGCCTTCTTATGCATAACCTTCCCGTTCATATTCGCAATCGCATTCACCGCGTCCGCGAACGTTTGAAACTTGACAAACCCAAACCCTCGACTGACTTGCGTCGTCGCGTCTCGAATTACGCAACACGACTCTACTCTCCCGTGTAAGGAAAAAATCGCGTTCAGTTGCAACTCGTCCACTCTCTCTGGTAAATTTTTAATGTAGAGATTCGAGTGCAATTGCACTCGCTGTTGTTGTTGTTGTTGATTATTATTATTATTATTCGACATCGTCGTCGGGGTCGTTAAACTCGTCATGCTGCTCCTCATCATCGTCGCGTTAGTATCGATAGTATTAGTCGTATCCATCATTCCCATCATCCCTAAAGGACTCGGCGGCGACGTCGCTTTTTCTCCTCCTCGTCGATGTACTCGTCGGTTTCGAAATCGTCCACATTCACAGAGATCGTAGGTTTGAGAGGACTCTCCACGCCTGCCCAGGCTTGGCGGTTGTGGTGCATTACGTGCGCGCGCGCGAGAGAGCTTTTGTTGTTCGTTTTTTATTCCCTTATTAGTGTATTCCTTCTTCTCTCCGTTGTCCTCCTCTATCTCTCGTCGACCAATCCTGGCGCGCGCTCACGAGGCGGGCTCTTTGCCCGTGTTCTTTTTATGCTCTTTTAGACTCGCTCTCTTTCCCTCTCTCTCTCTCTCTCTCTTTACCACCGAGCGTTTCTCTTCCGTCTCTTTCTTTTATCTTTCTTCTCGTTTGTTCTTCTTATGGGAGGAGTGAAATTGAGAAATGAATTATCGCGAAACGACGCTTTTTTTTCTTCCGCAAGGGACCGCGAAAAAAAAGAGAGAGATCCATCAAAAATTCGATTATATATTATACTTTTTCAGCAACCGTGACCCGGTCAAAATGGTCTCTCTTTTTCGCCTCTTTCGTCTCTTTTTTTCCTTTTTCGTCTCTCTTTTTCGTCTTTTGACACAAGTGCGTCAAAGAAGCAGCACCCTTTGAGCGAGAGCAGAGAGAGAGAACGAGCTCTCCTTCCTTCTTGGTTGGTGTATTTTCCCCAATAAGAAA
>JGI20151J14362_10003358_pt1 | contig 10984 bp, 17 predicted proteins | sample COG_01_FD_14362 | JGI IMG/M metagenome (IMG submission 14362) | reverse complement strand
TAAATTAAACAATCGACCCAGAAAATGTCTTGGTATTAAAACACCTAATCAGGTATTTTTAGGCATCAACCCATCTGTTGCACTTGTGAGTTGAATCCGCGAGATAATAATTTAATTATTTGAAAAATAGGGGGCAGGCCCTTTAATTTAAAGCGTCATCTATGTAGTTTGCGTGAACTGTTAAAACATCACATTCCAAATGGTCTAAAAGGTACTCGGTCGTAGAGCCGATTAAAAACCGATCTATAAAACTGCGAGAAACCAGTCCCATGACAACTAAATCGGCATCTATGTCATTGGCAAGTTTTGGAATTGCTATACGTGGATAATCTTCAAGAAAGTGAGTGTTGTGTTCATTGATATTATGCCTGGAGGCTTGTTGATTTAAGGCGTCCTCATGTTCTTGTTTCAATTTTTCATTTAATTCAGCTGGTATCATGTAATCCATGCTTGTCATGCTAGGTTGAGCAGGATGAGCATGTGCTAAATGTAATTCGCCATTAAACGTTTCGCAGATAGATCTGCCAATAGCTATCATTCGATCTTCTAATTTTAATGTGTGGTCATTGTTATAGGCAGATTCAACAGCGATGACTACTTTCTTGTAAGGTTTATTCTCATGCTGGTGAGCAAATAGTATCGGCATATGGACATGCCGCAATATTTCCCAATCGGTGTTAGACAAAAATAATCGAGTCAGTGATGTATGACGAGTACTCGAAACTATAATCAAGTCGGCATTAAATTGTTTTGCAGCTTTGGTGATGCCATCAGTTACGGAAGGCTCCCATTGCGCCTCAATCTCTACTGATTTAGCGGCTTGTACTAAATGACTTTTGATTTCTTCAAGTTTTTTTATTTCTGAATCGAGCATCTTTTGATGCAATTTTTGTATTTGGTCTGCAACGACATTTAGATTTGGAATGTATTCATCATATACAGCGCTATAGAGCATAATATCCACATCGGTAGTAGCACTAGCCAATGAAAGAGCGCGTTGAATAGCTGGCGTGTCAGTATGCCCAGAATGTACCGCAACAAGAATTTTTTTATTCATAATTTTACTCTGCAATAAAATAGGTTCTAAATAATCTGGTTAGCAAAATAAGCATTAGCCTTTATCTCTTTAATTAAATAATAGAACAATGTTCTGGGTCTGTCTTGATCTAGATCAAGGCTTGTATCTCTAGAAAATCTTAAAAATATTCTGAATATAAGAAGACTGGTGCTCAGACATTTTTATGCTATGAGCAAAGAGACGTAAAAAAGCATAGGCTGATTTGACTCTATCGCTTTAACTGAACTTGAGGATCCTGATAGGATTGACTATTTAGTGGGTAATGAAATTAGCGGTTTGTCACCACAGATCGTGGAGCAATATCAGTCTGTGGTAAATATTACCGGATGAATATTCTTTAAACGTAGCGGTAACGAACAGTATTGTAATGTACGATAGAATGGAAAAATTAGATAACTCCTAATTAATAAATAGTGAGAAAAAATGCAAATAACTAAACACCCCATATTAAGCTTTAGTCTACTAATAATAATCACCAGTGTGGTTGCTTATTATGTGAACGTCCATTTTATGTCAAGTGCTGCTCATTCAGTAGACGTTGGCAACCACGAAATTCCCGAAGAAGAAACAATAGAATCATCGATGAGAAATCTGGAGCTTGAAGTTGTTAATTTGAATGATGGGTTGCCAAAACAAGTTGATGAGGACACCCGAGCAGACAGTATATCGGTGGAACCTGGCCCAAGGTTGGTGACTAGATATACCTATACAACTTTTTCATCTGAAGAATTTGATGATGAACGATTTAATAAAAAAGTGAAGAAGATTATAAAAAAGAGTATTTGCAACAATGATGAAGTAATGGAAAGAATGAAGCTAGGTTTGATATATAGCTATGAGTTTTCTGGTAATGATGGCATTAAGCTAGCTACTGCCGAATTTAATATTGATGATTGTTGAATTAGGGATGTAAAAAAATTAATTAGTGGGTCGCTCAATGACATCCATGCGCTTCTTACAAAGCTCCTTTTTATAACACTGTGCTATGTGCTTACTCTTATTTAGTTTTAACAAACACCCGGAATATCCGATTATTTTGGCAGCGAATCGGGATGAATTTTTCGAACGTCCTACCGAAGCTGCATCATTTTGGCATGATTGCCCCTCAATGCTCGCTGGGAGGGATTTACACAAGGGTGGTACATGGATGGGGGTTAATAAAGATGGTCGCATCGCTGCCGTCACCAATTATCGTGAACCATCACAGAATAAACCTGATGCGATTTCTAGAGGCTCTTTGGTAAGTGATTATCTGAAAGGCAACGAATCCGCCGAAGACTATATTCAAAAAGTTATGTTACAAAGCAATGCATACGATGAATTTAATTTTCTGGTGGGAGATAAACAATCATTATTGTTTTTTAGCAGCCTTGAAGATGAATATCAGACATTAAAGCCCGGTTTGTACGGCATTAGTAATGGTATGCTGGATAGTCCCTGGCCAAAAGTGACAAAGGGCAAGCTTGCGTTAGAGAAAGTCATCGAAGCAAGTAAAAAACCGGAACCAGAAAAGCTATTTGACCTACTTGCTGATAAGACTATAGCCGCCGATAGCGAACTGCCTTCAACGGGAGTAAGTCTTGAATGGGAACGTAGTCTTTCGCCGCTGTTTGTAAAATTTGATGGCTACGGTACACGTAGTTCAACAGTGTTAATAATAGACAAACAGGGAGAAGTGTTCTTTTCTGAGCGTTCTTTTGGTAAAGAAGGGCAGGTGATTGATACCTGTTCGTATGAGTTTATTACTGATAGTTAAAGCGGACAGGGACTATAAACTATAAAACATCAGGTGATAGATGTCGGTTTTGTGGATGCAACTAGAGGAGGGAGACATAAAAATTGTGATCTGCCCCCTATTTAACTGGTTAGCTTAAGCTTTAGAGACATTCCAGTCGGCTATTTTACCCGAGGCGTTAAAGACAATTTGTTCGCCGATATTAGTGACACGGTCCGCGATACGTTCTATATCATGCACTAGCCAGATGAGGTGGGTGCCGTTTTCGATAGCTTCTGTGTTTGACTTCATGTAATCGATTATTTCAGTGACAATTTGTTGGTCCATCCTGTCTATATCATCATCGCTGGTAGCGATTGCTTCTGCTTTTTCCCCATCCATATCATGGAAAGCGGCCAGCATATTACTCATCATGTCTGAAGTTTGACTGACCATGTTTATAATCTTATCCCAGACTGGTGGGATGGCAGCGACCGATAAGGTATGTACGATTCGGGCTGCTGAAGCAATGTGATCTGCAATTCGTTCAAGTTCGATGGCAATCTGAAGATCAGATATAACTTCCCTCAAGTCGGATGCGACTGGTTGTTGGCGCGCGATCATGACTAAGCATTCATCATGGATGCTCTGATAAAGATGATTAAAACGTTCATCTCCATTTGTAATATTTTCCGCGCGTGCGACATCAAGATGAACCAATGCTTCCTTGAACTGGTTTAATAGATTAACCGAGTCCTGGCCCATAGCCATTATTTTTGAACGAATTTCATTCCTCTCGGCAACCAATTTAGTTCTCTCTACTATCATTAGAATGTGTCCTTATTGGAATAAATTAAGTAAAGATGCTTACTTAATAAGGTAATCATTTTTTGTAAATGAGTTGGAAAGGCTCTGTAATAAAATAAACTGTGAAACAGGCTCGATAGATATTGTTGCAGAAGTAAGAATACGCCTAGATTCCTGTAGTGGTTGTAAATTATCAATGATTACCTAAGTTAGGATTTAGGTTTTGATTTATTATAAAGCATATATAAGAAATAACTGATGATCACAAAGGTTATGAAAACGACAATCATTGACATCAATCCAATAGGATTGCCGAATAGTAGTTTCAACCATAGCTCCATTATCTATTCTCCAGTATTTTTTAGGTAATTATGTATAAATTAAAACACTGTCGAAAAATATTTTTGATCAAGATCAATTTTTACTGATTTGATAATGGACACAAGTTTTACATTTCATTCTTTTTTTAAAATTACAATGTTGATTTAGATCAATATCAAAACTAATGAACTTGTTAGATTCTATAGAATACGTCCAGCTTTAGAGGACAGTAGGCTAAAGGACTTGGTGTTTGAGTAAGCTATACCCTTTTAAAAATAAGGAGAATTTATATGCAATGCCCAAAATGCGATGCAGAAATGGAAGACGTTGAAATTTATAATGTGATTGTTAAACGCTGTTCATCCTGCAAAGGCCTCTGGTTTGATCATGCAAAGCATGAATTTCTGAAACAAAAAAAAGATGCGGATGAAATTGATACTGGGGATTCTGCATTCGGAAAAGTATTCGATAGAAAAGGAGATATTTGTTGTCCAAGTTGTTCTGCAACAATGATAAAAATGGTTGTCGCTGATCAACCGCACATTCATTATGAGAGTTGCAGCAAATGTTTTTCAGTTTTCTTTGATGCAGGTGAATTCAAAGATTATGTCGAGAAAGATATCTTCGGTTTCTTCAAAGACCTTATGGCTAAAGAAAGATAAAAAATTGATAATCTTATACTGAATCAAGCTCTGTGTGCTCTGTAACTGTTCCAGGCGTTACCTAAAGTGCCAACTGTTGGTGCTCTACCTTTGTCATTGCACTCAAGAGTAGGCTTCACACTTCCTGATACGACTCTACCTCCCCCACAAACACCTCAAGGGGCACCGAGAGGGTCCATGTAGTCGTGCTCATGCCCCTTACCTGCATCCGTGTAGGCAGTTGAGCTTCATGCAGTTGTATATTTTAATTCCTTTTCAATTTACATTTCTTCCAAACTTATATCAGTTACTTTATGTCTATAAAACATAATTGACCCGATTATGATCCCAAGCAATTCGACCAATAAACCGGCCACAGATATTTCTTGAATAGTATAAGAGGAAAACAACCCGGAAGGCGCAAATAGAAATAACATAACGCCTACTGAAATAATCGATAGTGGTATATTAAGATTTAAATTTTTCATTTTCTCATCTCCAAGAATCAGTATTAAATAATCTATTGCAACAGAAGTGCCAAGTTAATGATTTGGGTCATATGGGATATAGTATTTGTCAACTGAGTCACAATTATTCAATAAGGTGTGACAGACACCTCAATTCCATTAGCCATAGGTAAAACGGTTATTACTAATCACGAAATAATAATGCTACCGAATACTAAATATTATTTGGATATTTGATGAATAATCGTCAGGATGTCGAAATATCATCACTTTAAGAAAATTATCTTGGTTTGATTTTCCAGTAGATTTCATTTTATCTGTAACTTAAGATCGATTTATAAATCGAATATCAAAACAGGCGGGATTCCTTTGGAAGTGACAGAAGATAAAACAAGAATTAAGGTTATTTATTGGGTAATCACTCTAGTCCCTATTGTGTTACTTAATTTAACGCCTTACCTTGGCATTAGTTTTCCCGAAACAATCAATAATGATGAAACCTTTCACACGTTTGCGATTGGTCTTTCGCTGGGATTCATTTTATTTATATTAGGGATATTTAGTAGTTATAAGTGTTTGGTATATTCAGAGATTATCCCCACTAAAATAATTTCATCCTTGTTCCTACTTCTTTATCTGCTTATGGTTATTGTGATGATTTATTTCTTTTTAAGTGGGTACCTTGGTGGAGTGCTATAGAAATCCCGGGTTTAAAAGTGCAGTGCCCTTTAATATGAAATAAGTAGGGTCTGATAAAAATTCTATTTTTTAGGAGATAAATGATGAGCCAGGAAAAAATATTTCTTTATGCTGAGTATCAGGTCTCAGTCCCATTTGATCAGGTTGATTGGAAATCTATCAACCCTGAGATGAAGAAGTTCGAAGGATTGAAATCCAAGACTTGGCTTAGCGGCATTAATAACCATACTGTTGGTGGTTTTTATGAATTCACATCGCTCGATTGTGCTCAAAAGTATATTGATGAACTTCTAATACCTTTCACAAAGCAGATTAATGGTAACTTGTCGGTAAAGCTATTTAATGGAGATGTCGTAGAAGAAGGAAGTAAGGGTATGGATTCTCCATTTTATAAAAGTGTAAGCTTTCAATAAATTATTTATAACAATTAAAGTTATCAGAGATCTCAATCATTAAATTGTCTCCCGCTTGGGTTACATAATTATTTTTCGTCATACTATTATGAAACATGGACGAACGTTATTTTGTACATATATTTACCCCTACCAAAAATGTCAGCCCGTTTGACGTTAATATGGCTCATAGTGCCAAGATTGAAGGTGTTGTCCCCTACACAGAAGTTGCTCTCGATGACATCCATTACCTGACACAAGATCTTATCTACTCACAAGGCTCGCAACGCACGGGTATTTTTATTGGTGGTCGTGATTATGGTTTGGCTATAGACATGTTCTATCGTGCAAGGCCGCCATGGCCCCACCATTTGAGGTATCAATATTTGCTGATCCAAGTGGTGCAATTACAACGGCAGCGGCAATGGTTGCCTGCGTAGAAGTATGGGTAAAAAACATAAGCAACGAATCACTGGAAGGTAAGACAATACATGTTCTGGGTGGAACCGGACCTGTCGGTGTGTGTTCCGGTATCTTGGCATCAAAATGCGGTGCGAAAGTTTTTCTTGGTAGCACACGAGGGGAAAAGGTCGGTCAAGCTATAGCCGATGAATATAACGCACGCTTTGATGTAAATATGCAGGGTAAGAATATTGGTTCGGATGAGGCCATTGAAAACTTATTACAGACATCAAATGTCATAATCAATGCAGCTAAGGCAGGTCTTCAGGTTATTTCAAAACCTCAATTGGAGCAGGCCCCAGAATTAATAGTCGCGACTGATGCAAACGCAGTTCCCCCAGCGGGCATTGAAGGGGTTGATATAAATGACATGGGCAAAGAACTCGATTTCACGCCGAAAAAGGCCGTTGCTATCGGTGCTTTGAAGGTTGGTCATATAAAAAATAAAGTGCATCACCGCTTATTTGAAATGATGCGGGAGTCAGATAAACCGATCTATGTTGATCATGAAAAGGCCTTTGAAATTGCAAGGGTTTTTGCTGCCAAATAACCATTTTTGGCATCGCTATTTAGATGCAGTACCTACAGAGTCCTTAAATCATTTTACTAAAACACTTTTTAATTCATAAACTATCAAAGTAGCGTATTACACTGTTTTACGAATATGTTTTTTAAATGATTTAATAGGTTAATTGAGAACCCTTGTCGGTATGTATTGTATTCCTGGCTGCCTAATATAAATAAACCTGACGGTTCTTCATTATTTATCGGTAGAGTGACAGTGGATTTAATTTTATTCGATTCTTTGCCAAACAATACGTCTATGTATTCAGATGGAAGGCTATCACACAGTGATTTATTGGTGTTATACAGTCCCGAGAATAAATAGCGTAATTTTGAATGAGTTGGTTTGAATCGGAGATTGCGATAGTCCTTATGAGGCCGTTTTTCGACAAAGAAAAATATCATTAAATGGCTGCATTGATACTCGCGTTTCAGGAATAGAAACAAGGTGTCGTAAAGCGACTCTATGGATGTGGCATCCATTAATGCAAAGGACTGTTTATAGGCTTCCTCTGCCAACCGATCACTTTGTCCCTGATTTTTGCTTAATATTTCTATCTGCGTTTTCAGTATTTTCTCATTTTTTCTTAAATGGTCAACTTGATATTCGATCAATGAACTGACATTTTTTCCGTTAATATGTTCGAGGTTTAAATTTGAAAGCAGAGTTGGGTTGTCTAGAAAGAAATTTGGATTTCTTTCCAGATAGTCAATAACGACTGGCTGATTATCAACAGGCTCTCTGTTGGCAGCCATAAACATCAAATAGAATTGATATCATATATGAATAACTATAGATGCTTTTTTTGTTATTGCAAAATAAGCGTTTTAAGAAGGTAAGAAACCAAAGGAAAATGTATAAGGCCAGTGTGTTTTAATGCTACGGAAATAAAAAAAGCCTCGCTTTAGCGAGGCTTTTTACAGACAATTTTCGGCTTTGGCTTCCTGCGTCGCTCTACTACCTACATCCATGTAGGCAAAACTGTCTAATTTGCTCTATTGTGCAACCACGTTGATTGCACTAGGTCCTTTTTCACCCTGCTCGGTGTCAAAGCTCACGCTTTGGCCTTCGGCTAGTGACTTGAAACCATCAGCCTGGATTGAGCTGTGATGAACAAACACGTCTGCGCTGCCATCAGAAGGTGAAATAAACCCAAATCCTTTACTGTCGTTAAACCATTTTACTGTTCCTGTAGCCATTATTAGATACCCCTTAAATTTATTAAAAAACAATGTATTAGCATGTAAATTGTTGTGGAACTGATACGGAAGATGCTGCTTTTTACATTGCTTTGAACTACCGGGAACCGCTACAAATTTTTTACTAATGCCCGCACCATATAGCTTTCCGCTCGAAAAAACTATCTTTTTTTAGGGCATTTATGCGAAAAATAGGAGGTTTTATAGGGAGGAGGGTCTTTACAGGTTCAATTCCGGCTGCAGTGTTTGGTAATTAGCAATGTTATTCTAGGGATGATTTATTATTCTAAGAATTCTTTATGAAAAAAGTATGTGTTTATTGTGGTTCTAGTTCAGGAAGACGACCTGAGTATAGTTATGCAGCGCGTAGTCTTGCTAAAGCGCTAATATCGCGAGGTATTGGGTTGGTTTATGGCGGTGCCGGAATCGGTATTATGGGCGAAATTGCAGATGCGGTTTTAGCTGGTGGTGGTCAAGTGATTGGTGTTATACCTCAAATGTTAGCCGATAAAGAGGTCGCTCACGACGGTTTAACGGAATTAAAAATCGTCGGTTCGATGCACGAAAGAAAGCAAGTGATGATGGATCTGTCGGATGGGTTTATTGCACTCCCCGGTGGCTTGGGTACACAGGAAGAATTATTCGAAGTGCTTACCTGGTCACAACTAGGGCTCCACAAAAAACCATGCGGACTGCTAAACGTTGAAGGATACTACGATAAGTTGTGTTCATTTCTAGATCATGCAGTAGAAGAGCAGTTTGTGAAAAGCCATCATCGCGAAATGCTGCTGGTTGAGCAGAGTCCNGAAAAACTATTAACGTTGATGGAAGCTTATTAACCGATCTATTTCTATCAATTCAATCATCACAGGAACAATATGAAAAAAGTATTAGTCGTCGGCGCAAGTGGAGCCACTGGTAAATTACTTGTACAACAATTGCTTCAGCAGGGCATTAAGGTTGTCGCGATTTTACGTACTACAAGCACTTTGCTTCAGACAGTCGATACAAAGACAAATTTGCATATAGTTAGAGCAAATATTTCTTGTACGTCGTCAAAACCTTTTGGACAGGTAGCGGTTTGATTTAAGAGACACATTAGTTCATCAATAGGTTATGTGCTTCACTTGTTGTTTATCGTAATGCATTTGTCGTCTCATCGCTAACGTGTTTTGTTTGATTAGCTCTCGTTGACTTAGTATTTCTTCGCCACGCCCATAAAAGACATCAGCCGGTGTCAGGTTATCAAGTGATTCATGATAACGCTCATGGTTGTAATAACTCACAAAACGCTGCAACTGTTCCTCCAGTTCCCCGGGGAAATAATAGTGGTGAAGTAATATCTGATTCTTCATTGAACGATGCCAGCGCTCTATCTTGCCTTGTGTTTGTGGATGATAAGGTCGACCTCGAGTGTGCGTCATACCGTTTTCTTCAAGGTAATCGGCTAATTCACCGGAGATATAACACGGGCCATTGTCACTGAGTAAACGCGGTTTATGATTTACCTTTACTGTATCAAGTCCCGTAAAGCGTAAGGCGTCATCCAGCGTATCAGAGACATCACGGCTACTCATGCCCGTACATAAACGCCAGGCAATAATGTAACGTGAGTAATCATCTAATACCGTGGATAAGTAATACCAACCCCAACCGATAATCTTGAAATAGGTAAAATCCGTTTGCCACATCTCATTCACGCGCGTAGTGGGCTGTTGAAACTTATCACTGGCCTCCATCAGGATATAGGCCGGACTGGCAATTAAGTCTTGTTCTTTCAGCAGCCTGTACACCGTGGATTCTGAGACGAAGTAAGCCTTGTTGTCAGTGTAATTTACGGCTAACTCTCGTGGAGACAAATCAGGCTTCTCTAAGGCTAACTCAATAACGGCTTCACAGTGGTCTTCGGTGATTTTATTCCATACCGCATGGGGAATCGGCTTCTTGTCTTCCAAGCCATCAACGCCATTCTCTTCATAACGTTTGAGCCAGTTGTAAAAAGTGGACTTATGAATGTCCAGCCGAGTCAGCGTTTGTCGAACCGACAGATCTGAGTTCTGTACCAGTTGAATAATCTCGACTTTATCCGATGCTAAGTACCTCATATATCGTCCTCCCCATCCCCGAGCACGCTTTTTTTAAGCAGCCGATTCTCCATGACTACTTCGCCTAAGGTTTCTTTCAGCGCAGATGTTTCAGCACGCAGTTCTTTGACTTCATCTGAGGTCGCTTCACGTACGATATCGCCTGATAAACGTTTCTTACCTGCCTCCAGAAAGTCTTTCGACCAACGGTAGTAAACATTTGGGTTTAGTCCTTCCTTGCGACATAGCTCAGCGATGCTTTCTTCGCCACGTAAGCCTTCAAGTACGATACGAATTTTTTCTTCTGCTGAATATTTTTTACGGGTGCGTCGACGAATATCGCGCACAGTATGTTCTACACTTCTTTTACTTGTCATCATCGTTTCCTCTTGGGTTAACGATGAACTAAAACTATCTCTTAGAGAATCAGGCTAGTTGGTCCACATGGTGCTGACGGGGTACAGCCAAAAAATTCGCCTTGTTCAATTGAACTACCGGAACCGCCAGATTGTTGTTGAAATGCGAAAGCAAGCGTTAACAGATCACCTTGTTCAC
>JGI20151J14362_10003354_pt1 | contig 10987 bp, 14 predicted proteins | sample COG_01_FD_14362 | JGI IMG/M metagenome (IMG submission 14362) | reverse complement strand
AATAGCAAAATAGCAAAATAGCAAAATAGCACTAGCCCCTCTTATTTTTACTCGCGTAACACTTCCAGTACCACGGGAAATCGTAAATAAGCTTGACGCTTTCTCCGCTTAGTAATTTATCGCGCGTGTTCTGCGCAATCGTGTTTTCGGGCCAGCTATTAAAGTGTACGAAGATACAATTATATAGCTGGTTGTTTTTATTACGCTTGTTAACAATGTCCACCCTCTTAATACATTGTTCGCCGAACGCCTTTTCGAACCTGCTCTTCACGAATAACCACTCTGTGTTGCGCGCATACGGGATGCATACACATGGACTTGTAGAAAGAGCCGAAAGTTTACTAGACATTATTATGATTACTATTGTAATTAACATTATATTCAATTTTATAATTATTTTATAATTATTTTATAATTATTTTCATAATGAATTAGCTAACACACATAGTAATGATATTTAGTTATTATTTGAATTAGTTATAAAATTGAAATAGCGGGCTGGTCTCCATATAAGGACACAGTATCCTCCTAAAATACATCATACAACAGCATTATACCTCATAATACCGATTTTATAATGTCCTCAACTCTTAAGATGAACAACCGCTTCGAGTCCCTCAAAACTCCGAAAAATGTCTCGCGTCCAGCGCACCGCACCCGCACCCGCACCAAACCCCTCGAGCCCAAAAAGCAAGAGTTTGTGATGAAATACAGCGCGTTCCCCGAGCTCACCGCAACCAAGTCACCGTGCGCCGACTCCGATATGGACTTCGTCTCCGCCACCACACCCGACGAAAACGCGAAGGTCACCGACGAGGTCGACCCGGGTTGGGTGAAGATCAGCCGTTCCGATAACCGGTTCGTATATAAGACGAACAACGACCGGTCAAGCGAGTTGTCTAGCGCCGCGACGACCGACGAGGACGACCAAAAGGGGCTGGACGCCGCGCAAGAAGAGAAGCTGTACCTCCTGACCGAGCGCTGGCAGAACGGTCGCGACCAAGAAAACCTGATGTATCCAAACACCTCCCCTTATATGAACGAAAAAGACCTTTTGGAACCATTAAGCGACGATTGCTATGAGACAGAGAGCGATTGTAGCGAGAGCGACGCGAGCATGGAAGACCCCGACGATTATTACGATGATATGTAACTCGATTAGTTTACATCTATAACCGATTATCAATTATTAATATAATGAGTGAAGCCGAATTAGACGTTTCGTGGATAGACAGTTATAAAGAGTTGGAAAAAAACTTTGATGATTTTTACAAAGAAAAATCAGAAAATATAGAAATGTTTTTTTTATATGTGAACTTGGACGACGAACTTGAAACAGTAAACTCCTCTATGTATATTCTGGACGTCAACTCGCGCATACCCAAAAATAGTCTGGTTAATGTGATAAAGGAGCATCGCGAAAAGCACGGAAAGAAATACCGCCTGATTAACCTGATTAAGTATAACGTTACGCTCGACCCCGAGGACGTGATCCACATGCTGAGTGTGGACAATGACGAGGGCGACGCCTTCGTAACCCACGAGAGCTACAATCGCGACATTCACTTCGCCGAGACCGTGTGTATTTTACAGAATCTCAACAGCCTATATTTCGTATTCAGAGAGACGCCCGCCAAATCGCACCGCGCGAGAGCGCAAACGCGAAAAATAACCGTGTCACCCCATATAAACGACAAGACACGGCGGAAAAGAATATAAAGCCTTTTACAGGATTATCTATAATTGATGTCCTCCACGAAGATTGGTGAAAACGGTCACTCCGAATACGAGTGGTCCGAAGATACCCGCGAGAAGCTTGTTCAGCTTGCGTTTCAACTAACGCGAACATCCGAGAAACCCCAGCGCGAACGCATAAGAACGATGTATCGGGAGCTCCTACAAACCGTGTTTGCTTCCGGCAACACCGATGATATGTATGCCGCGCTAGTCTTGCCGCTTCAGACGCGCGATATTATCGCAGGCAAAGGCGAATATGAACTATATTATATGTTAGTAGGCGAATTGTCATTGTTTTCGGACAAAATAAATAGCACCAAAATAAATAGCACCAAAATAAATAGCACCAAAATAAATAGCACCAAAATAAATAGCACCCTTCACCTCCTCATTAGCGGGTGTGTGGATTTAGGCGAAGAGCATCCGTATGGCAGTTGGAAAGACATGAAGTATCTGCTAAATTATCTGCGCGAGCTGTATGGCGAGTCACGGCTAATAGAAAAACCAATCTTCAATCATATTGTAACTCTGGTGTGCGATCAGCTCCGCGAAGACGCGGCGGTGGGCGCCAAAGTTTCATTGTGCGCAAAGTGGGCGCCTCGCGAGAAGAGCCGCAAGTTCGGATGGCAAGCCCGATATTTCGCCATTGACTATTTCAACCAGTTTTATGATGGCAGCGATTTGTCCGAGCGCAAGTGCCTCACCCACTACCGAAAGCTAGTCGCCCGCCTCAACGCGCAGCTCAAAACGCCCCAAATAAACCAGTGCAATAGAACGTGGGGCGAGATTGATTTTGACAAAAGCGTCACTTCAATCACGTTGGCGCGTCAAACGCGCGCATTTATGAACGAGGATAAGAATGGCGCGCTTCGTCCGCCCAACGCAGACCGCTCTCAATGTCGTGCCAACTACCTAGACTATATCGAGCGGTGTAAAACGGGCGCGTCCACCATCAAGGCGTCACGCGTGGGCATCGTGGATATGGTGCGAGAGGCGATGCGGCTCTATAATTCCGACCCCCCCGCAGAGTGCGAGACGCTCAGCCTCCAATGGGCGGCCGCAGCCGCAGCCGAGGCGAACGCGCCGCTGGACAATTTCGTCGCAATGGTGGACACCTCGCATTCGATGTGCGCCGAGAACAGCAACCCGCTCTACGCCGCGGTAGGTCTGGGCATTCGCATCGCGGAGCGCTCAAAGCTGGGGCGGCGCATCATGACGTTCAGCAGCGCCCCCGCGTGGATTGGCCTGGACGAGGGTGCGACGCTCCCCGAGACGGTGGGAAAGATCGCGAGCGACGGCAGCTGGCAGACGAACACCAACTTCGAAGCGGCCCTGCGCCTCCTCCTCCGCTCGTGCATCGAGAAAGACCTCCACCCCGACGAGGTGAAGCGGACGGTCCTCGTCGTGTTCTCCGATATGGCAATCGACGAGGCGGACGGCAACGCGCGCTCCATGAACGAGCTCGTAAAAAAGCTATTTTCCGACGCCGGGATGTTCACGTCCCACCGCCGCCCCTACGAACCGTGCCGCATATTGTATTGGAACCTGCGCTCCACCGACGGGTTTCCCTGCCTGTCCACCGATAACAACGTGAGCATGCTGTCGGGCTACAGTCCCGCCATGCTGGACCAATTCTGCGCAAAGGGAATCGACGCGCTGGACGAGTTCACCCCCCAGTCCATCCTGTGGGAGCAGCTGAACCACACGAGATATCAATGGGTGAGAGCTCACCTGCGCGCCAAAAAACACTGAACAACAATATATAAACATTATATATAGATAACTTGTATATGAGCGATTATAGCAGTTTAATGGGAGCCTTTATAGAAGAATATCAAAATATATACAGTGACCCTGTATATAAAAACCTGCTCTCGGAAGAGGGCAGAAAGTCATTGACCAGAGTGCGGTATGTTAAACCCGAATCTAAATATCACGTGTGTCCTATATTATTTGTAGAGTTCGAAGAGGGCGAGGAGATTACCGAGCTCCCGTGTAACCATCGGTTCAATAGCTCCGCGATAGAGAAGTGGCTGACCGAGGAGAAAGCCGAATGTCCCGTGTGCCGGTTGGGGCTGGAGCACACCACCATACCCGAGACACCACGACACTCAATAGAAAATATACCAATGATGCCCGATATTGACGCCGCGCTAGCATTGATTGATTCTATAAATCGCGCCACAAATATGAACCGTATATACGAGTATCGGAGCGCTCGAGTGATGGACGATGGCGACGACGACGAGCTTCAGGAGGCCATCATCGCAAGCCTGAACGACCTTATATAGTTAAATTAAATTTCATCAATGTCAATAAAATCGACATCCTCAGCATCCTCGGCCCCCTCGGCCCCCTCGGCCCCCTCGGCCCCCTCGCCCTCCAACTCCCTTTTATGTTCGGAAAGCGTATCCTCCTCGAATATAATGTCGTCGCCCGCATACTTATTGTCGTCGCCCTCGCTCGCCCGAATGATGTGCGCCAGATTTAGCGCAGCCGTCCCCTTAAGCTTGTCCTTCTCGCCCGAATTATACACCTCCAGTAGGTCGCATTTGAGCGCCTTGTTCGAGCGCGCCTCCCACTCGCGTATTCCCACCAAAATCCAGACGCCCGGCGCAATGGTGTTGTCGCGCTTATCGCGCCCCCTGAATTTGTTTCTGATTACGCAAAGCCGCGTAACCCCGTCATTGGTAACCACCTCACAGTTAGGCCCACCGTAGAGTTTAATAACCACCGCATATGTCTCGCCTTCTTCCGCCAGACGGAGTTTTCGATTGGTCGTGACCGGATTCATTAGTTTTCGCGCCGATTTTTTGGATTTGTTGCCACCCGTTTTATTTTTAACCATTGTTATATTAATTACAATAACATTTAATATTGTAATCAATTTTTTAATAAACCATTTAATAATTAATAAACGAATAAAACTCCCTCGTTAAAACTAATGCAAGGGAGCGCATCGACTCCACCATCGTTGAAGACGCTCTCATACCACGCCCCTCCAATCGGACCAACGCTCTGGTGCTGGGTCACGGCGGTCTGTTCGTCTGGCTCGTATCCATACGCCTCGTAAAACTCCTCCAGCCAATCATCGTTCTCAAATTCTATTCGGTCGCCAACAAGTTCCCCTCTAAACGCCACGAGTCTCTCGCGCCAGCAAGGCGTCCCCCATATGTATCGCTCCCACCGCCCGAGCGCCTCCTCGCGCAAGTCGCCGCCGAGCCCGTCGCGCGCCAACGCGAATCCGCCCAGAGCTCGCACCGTCCCGAACTCTCGCTTGTAGGGCAGCGTCCACCGAGCGCCGAACGTCTCCACCGCCTCCTCGTCGTCGCGAATCTTGTCGAGGGCCGGTTTGTCGTATATGCGAATGCGAAAGCCCTCCGCATCGCCACCGCGCCAAGCCATCAAGTTAACAATCAGCGCGATAAACCAATGGTAAACTGTAACGGATGCGCAGCGCCTCTCGGCAATTTTGGCGTATGATTTGGTACACGTCTCGTAGTCCAAGCACGTCGTGTGTCGCACGCTCGCAAAATATCTCAGGAGCACCGCAAAGAGATCGGCGGCGGCGACGCGATTCGCCCCCTCTCCCTCGAGCAAACGATACGCGTGGAGCGCAATCGTCCGGTGCCCTCCCTTGTATATTGACATGAGGAGCGGCCGATATTTGGTATCGTAGTCGCTACACCAGCGCGGCGGACGCCCCCTCGCGACGAATCCGCGCTCCGCCGACCCCCGCGCAACACGCTCGACGTATTGTCTCATAATAAATACCGTGTCGGACGGAACGGAGCTAGAGCTAACCAGATTGGATATGACGCCCGCCACGTAGTGCGCCCCGCCGTTTCGCCGCCACAGTTTTTCCTTCTCGCGAATGTGCGGTTCCAATCCAGGATTATTTTCAAAATAAAAGTCGTAATACATCTTCCATAATAATTTAAATACGTCAAACCCCGAGTAGTAGAGCTCGTATCCCCAATAGTAGCACTCGTCGATCTCCCTCTTCTGAAGGACCGCGGTGATTAGCGAGAGCTCCACCTCGTCCTTCGCATACAAGTATCGCGTCAGCAGATATTCGGACATATTGTCTATATTTAGTTATATGTGATTCTATAATATAAAGTTCAATTTTATAGCATTAAAAGCATTAAAAGCATTAAAGCATTAAAGCATTAAAATTATATAGTTGTATATTATAATGTCCAAAAAGGAAATCTCGTGGATAGGATTAATTAAGGTTCTAATTGCCGAGAAGAAAAAGGCGGGCGAGCCGGCCGGCGTAAAGGACGTAATGGACGTCGCCAAAAAGGAGTGGGTCGATATTAAAGCCGGAAAACACGCCAAATATATAAAGGGCAAGCAGGTAATCACGCGCCGCAATAGCAAGAGCAAGAGCAAGAGCAAGAGCAAGACCGCTAAGAAACGCTGCGACGACGACGAGGAGGACCCCGCCGCCAAGATGGCCGCCATCGTCGACGAGTGCAAGCTCTGCAAGAAATGTATGAAAGAAATTAAGAAACACATTAACTAATGGAATGCTCACGTGTCGCTCTTTTCAATGCGCGAATTCAGAGTCTCCATATCAGTGCTAATAATCGTTTTAACGTCTCTCAAATCAAGTTCAATATCTTCAATCATTTTTATATAAGTGTCTGCGTCTTCATTTAAATAAAACAGTTCGTATAGGCGTTGGCGTGTGTCGGCGATGCTAAATCTCATCGTCGGGTCGGGGTGTATGTTTCTCAGTAACAACTGTGAGAACTGTATATAAAACTGGTTCTCTGGAAACCCACTAGCAAATAGGAGATGGACATACCGCAAGTAGATAATGCTGATGGCGTAATTGTCCCACGTATCGTAAGATTTAATGAGTCCGTCAATAATCCCCCTCTTCCTCGTCGCGAGACTATCGGAGCGCGCGACGTCAAGCGCGTCGAGCACGCGCCGATTACACGCCTCCCGAAAATCGTCGACAAACGACTTGCTGAACATTTGGAGGCCCTTGTTCGTGGCGACATACTCCTCGGCAATTCGCTCGGCAATCCCCGAGACGTCCTCACCCTCTTCCAGCTCGTGAAGCAAGTAATTTATAACGTGCACTTCGATAGGCCACACATAATACTCGGGCGCATACAAATAGAAATACTCCTTCATTAATTCATAATATTTTGTATCATCGTCGTTCTTGTTGGGCAGCTTGTCTATGGGTATAGAGAGACCGAAATCGATAATATTCGCGTGGTTCATATCCGAATCGTACAATACGTTGTCGCTCTTGAGGTCAAAGTGGACGACATCCATATCAATCATAATCTGAACTCCTTTCAGAAGGTGCGTGTAAGATTCTAGCATGGATACAACAACGTGTTTTTTGTTCCGTATTTCGTCAAATATCTCCTCGATGATGGGCTTGTTATTCGCGTAAGGAATTTTCATTAGCGTGTACGCCTTGTCAATATCCTTGATGACCTCGCACTTGGAGACGAGGTCCTCGTTCGTTTTACTAAAACTGGCCATCTTAACCGGACACTCGGATACGACGGGCAAAAAAAAATACTTATAAAGCGAATTTTGTTTAACACGCAACCCGATGTTCGCCTCGTTAATGGAATTAAAATTTGCGCGCTGTAATTTAGAAACGTATTTGCTCATATCATCATCTACATCGCTGTCGTCTTTCGGTTTTGTACACCTAATACCTGGATAGTAAACACATCCAAACCCGCCCTGACTAAGTAATTTGCTCATATAATTATATGAATTATTATATTATCGCGATTAGGCCTCTTTCACCTTGCGGCTCAGAATGTAATATCTATTTTTATATGTTTTTTTTATCTTGGCAACTAAATCCTCCTTCGACGCTTTACATTCGCCATCGTCCGCGAGTCGCCCAACTTCCACTTTGATTGCCTCGCTCTCCCGCTTGTCGTAGAGCTCAAACCCGCGCGCCGGCGTAAAGTCGACGGCGCCAATGTTGCCGCCAATGTGCGCATCCATGCTGGCGATGAGAGTCGCGTCGAGGGAAATATAGTTTCGGCGCGCCTTGGGCGATACTACTGCCGTTTTCTTCGTCCGGAAGTAGTATCGCCCCGCCTTGTACATCTTCTCGACCACGTCGCCGTCGTAACCAAGGTCGCAGAGTCGCGTGGTCTCCATCCGAATCACGTCTTGGTTCTCATCGCACCAGAGCTTCCACGCCTCCTTATAAGACGCCGCATCGTCGTGCTCGTGGGTTTTGGCAAACTCCGTCACCACATCCACGACGCTATCGTCAAAATTAAATCGGAATACGGTCGTTTTTGGCGCAACCTCGTTATTAGCCATATTTATTTTCGTAACACATTAGTTATTTAAAATCAATTTTATATATAAAATGAGCGGAACCGATACATACATTATTTCATCGCAGATATATTACGACACGTTTAACACATGCTATAAGCGCATCGTAACGATAGACCGAATGCCGGCCGGCAATTTGGCCACCATAACCAGGCGGCTGACCAACGCGAAGCTGTCGGAATTTAAACAGTCCACACCGTGCTGCCCCACAGAGCGGTGTATATTCGCGATCTACAACCCATCAACCGGCGCCGACGATTTGCTCACCGTAGAGGACCAGGGATTATTCATATCCTATCTAATCACAAACGGCTACGCGATTAACACCGCGCTCACCGAGCTTACGTTAAAGAACCAAATAAAGAGCGAGAAGCAAATAATGTATGTTATAAGCAAATAATGCAGTATGTTATAAGCAAATAATGCAGTATGTTATAAGCAAATAATTATAACATATTTTTNATATAATATTAAATTGAAAATGTATTATTAGTTAGTTATATACTATATAATAATGAGCAGCAATAGCAATAGCGAGGGTGCTGGTTATTTAATCGAAGAATACATTAGCACGATGACAGAGCAGGAGCGGTTGGTATTGAAAATCGCCGCCGAACATCTGGAATCGTCGTTTAGTATAGAGAGAAGCATTGGCTATTTAGAGTGGCTCTCAAAACGCCCCACTAAAGCTGAATAGCAATTACATTAGCGTCTTGTTTTCCTGCGCCTGGCCGATGTTTTCCTGCGCCTGGCCGATGTTTTCCTGCGCCTGGCCGATGTTTTCCTGCGCCTAGCCGTTTTTTTCCTTTTCCCTTTTGAGGACCGGTTTACGAGACCACCATACTCGGCGAGCGAGGCCTTTATATGCTGTTTTCCATTTTTTAACGCCGTAACGACGCGGTGTCTTCCGTCAATGACCTCGTAGTATCCCGTAGCTTTATACTGCTTTACATTAATAGCTGGTAAATAATCTGCCTCTCCGTTATCGTATGCGTCTTGAATAACCGTTATTTTTTGTTCGTTCAAGTTACCTACCGTATTGTCTTTACTCGGCGGAAGTCTCTTAGGTTTGAATTGTTTCATCATTTCTGGCGCATGTGCTTTACCCCATTTTATCATAGAAGAGGAGAAGAGAATATTAGAGATGGCTAATTGGTCACTCATTATACAATACCAATATTTAAAAACCGAATGCTTCTGTTTAGAGAACCATCTTAATATCGATTTAACATTTATCTCTCCATAGTGTAAATGAAGGACGCCGAGATTCAGGGACTGATTGACAAGACATTCAATAAATTAAAGAACACTGGGGGTGGCAAGAACGCCTCGTATATTCCCGAGCTGGCAAAGGCGGACCCCAACCTGTTTGGTATTTCTTTTGTTTCGTGTAACGGCACCGTGTACGAGGCGGGCAAAACGACGACGGGCGTGCCGATAGAATCCATCAGCAAGCTCTTTACGCTCGCGCGCGCGGTAGACGAGTTGGGCGGTAAAACGGTGAGCAAAAAAATAGGGCACAGCGGAAGCTGGCTCCCGTTCAACAGCGCCGTGGCCGCCGACCTTTCGCCCAGCCACACCATCAACCCGTTTGTGAACCAGGGCGCCATGGCGACCACCAGCCTTCTTTACACGAAGAACAAGGCAAAGTTCAAAGCCCGCGTCCTAGGAAACCTAGACCGGTTCGCCGGAAAGAAGCTCGGATTCAACACCGCCGTTTACAAGTCGGAGAGCGAGACGAACTCGAAGAATATGGCCCTCGCCTACCTTTTAAAATCGCACGACCGTTTTTACGGCGACGTCAACGATACGGTGGACGTTTACACCCAGCAATGCTCCAAGACGGTCTCCGCGAGGGACCTCGCCACGATGGCGTGCGTCTTCGCGAAGGGCGGCTACCACCCGCACACAGGCAAAAGGGTAATCGCCGAGGATACCGCCAAGTACGTGATTCGCGCCATGCATCGATCGGGACTCTACGAGTATTCGGGAACCTGGGCCGCCGAGGTCGGCTACGTCGCGGCCAAGAGCGGCGTCGCCGGAGGCGTCCTCATCATTCTAAACGGAATCGGGGGGCTCGCCATCATCTCCCCGCCGCTCGACGCCATCGGCAACAGCGTGCGCGGCGTCAAGGCTGGCAAATTAATAACCAAGGGACTCTATAACATCAAGGATGCCGCCGCTAAATTCTGCCCTCCTCCCACCACCAAACAAATTCGCGTAAAAAAGAGCACCAATGATAAAACCCGCAAACGTAGATATAAATCTCGCAAGTCCCGCAAAACGAGGAGATAAATCCCGCCAGCCCAACACAACCAGCCCAACCAGCCAAATTAATTTAAATATATAAAAATTTAAATTAATGTCCGTAATGCTGCCGTCTTGTTTCGCGCGGCTTCGACTTAGCACGCACATTTCGCCGCGTAGTGCTATTAAAAGAATCCAACGTCGTCTGAATGCGACGCGTAGCACTATTAATTCGTCGCCGTATGGACGAACGCCGCCCCCCACCCCCTTTCGCGTTTAACTCGTCACTATATTTTTTTTTCCTAGCCTTTAACTTCGCAATTGTTTTTATGGCTTTCCCATCAAATTGATTAGCCATATTGTTAATCGCTCCAAAATCTTTAATCCTAATGAAGGTCAATATTTTTTTCAACCCACTATTAATTAAATCTGTTGATTTTTGCGCGTCATCAGACCCCGCCACCTCCTTCGTTCTATCCACGTGCGTCGTTTTTAGACTTGTAATTTCTTTCTTCATGTCCCTTTTAAACTGCTTAAAAAAACTAGAATATTTCTTATAATTTCCACTAGCAGAAACCTTTGATTTAATATCGTCAAATTTACTCGAATTAAGCTTGGTTAACTTTGTTTTTAGTTTTGTACGTTCGTCCTTTAAGTA
>JGI20151J14362_10003353_pt1 | contig 10990 bp, 11 predicted proteins | sample COG_01_FD_14362 | JGI IMG/M metagenome (IMG submission 14362) | reverse complement strand
AATACCTCCATTTGGCGTTGATGGTGGAGAACCAGGACAATGTGGTAAAGAATGGTTAGAGACAGCCTCAGGAAAATCAATTAATTTGAAAGGGAATGATAGTTGTAATGTAAATGTAAATGATTTATTTGTAATGCAAACACCGGGTGGTGGTGGGTTTGGTAAAAAATAATTTTACTAGTAACTAATAGGTATTTAAATCTATTGCTGTATTATCAAGACCTCTATAAATATGTTTCTCTAAAACTTTTTGTGCTTTTAGATAATTTTTTTGAAGTGTAAAATCTAATAATTTTTGATGTTCTGAAATAGAATTTTTGCCCCTAAAGGTAAGTACTAAAAATTGATACCTCAAATACTTATCAAAAATTAGTTTATGAAGTTTTACCAAGTTTTCTGAGCGGCAATTTTTAACAAGTGTTTGGTGAAATTCACTATCATTTTTTTTCCAGTCATTTTTATTATTAAATTTCTCATTTAACATATTATTTTCATATACTTTTAACTTATGATGAGCTGAAAGAAGTTCTGCCTCCCAATCTGTGTTAGAGTTTTCAATTGATTTTTTTAGTGCATGACTTTCAATCAAAATTCTCAAGTTTGCAATTTCATATAAATCAGTTTTAGAAACTGGGCTAACACAAAAGCCTTTTTGCTCTTGGGATAGGACAAAACCATCACCAGCTAATCTACTTAAAATTTCCCTAAGAGTTGATATACTTGCATTGTAAGCTTTCGTTAGTTCCTTAAGTTTTAATTTTTTTAAAGGAGGTAATACTCCAAAAATTATATCTTTTTTAATATTTTCATAAGTGCTTAAGCCAACAGTTCTAATATAGTCATCCATAATTTTAACTTTAAATTTTTAATTTTATCATATATTGTATATTAATATCATATATTATTTGGGTTGGAAATGAAAACATCCATTGCAACAGTATCAATTAATGGAACATTGAAAGAAAAAATTATTGCCATAGCCAAAGCAGGTTTTAATGGCGTTGAAATTTTTGAAAATGATTTTTTAACAAATAATTTATCTCCTAAAGAAGTAAAAACAATAGTTCAGGATCAAGGATTAGAAATCACATTATTTCAACCCTTTAGAGATTTTGAGGGAATGCCAGGCAATCACAGAATAAGAGCTTTTGATCGAGCTAAACGAAAATTTGATATTATGGCAGAATTAGAAACAGATTTGATATTAATTTGCTCTAATACATCTAACATTTCAATTGGAGGAATAGACAGAGCTGCAAACGATTTTTTTGAGTTAGGAGAAATTGCCAAAGAACGTTCTATTAAAGTCGGTTATGAAGCTCTTGCTTGGGGAAAATTTATAAACGATCACAGAGATGCATGGGAAATAGTAAGAAGAGCAAATCATCAAAATGTAGGAATTATTTTAGACTCATTCCACACTTTGTCAAAAAAAATTGATTTAAACTCTATAGCCTCCATTCCATGTGAAAAAATATTCATAGTCCAATTAGCTGATGCACCCTTACATGAAATGGATCTATTGTATTGGAGCAGACATTTCAGAAATATGCCTGGGCAAGGTGATTTACCAGTTTTAAATTTCATGGATGCCTTAAACAAAACAAATTATGATGGTTATCTATCACTAGAAATATTTAATGATAGTTATAGATCTGGGCCAAGGGATCTAATAGCAAAAGATGGTCAAAGATCGTTAAAATCTCTAATTTATAAAAGTAAAATAGAAAAAAAACAAAAGGTTAAAATTAATAAAATTGAGTTTATAGAATTTGCTACAAATGAAGAAAACTTAAACCAGTTAAAAAATATACTTTGTTCAATGGGCTTTACTGAAATAGGAGACCATAGAAATAAAAGAATAAAATTATTTGTGTTTGATGATGTCAAATTCATTATTAATTATGAAAAAAGTCCTTTAATTGAAGAAAATAGTAAGTATGGTCCTTTTCCATATGCCTATGGTATTAATATTAATGATTTAAATTTCTTATTTAAACAGGCTGAATTCTTAGATATTGAACTAATTAAAAAACAAGAAAATTTAAATATATCAATGGATGCAATTAGAAATATTGATGGGTTAATTTATGTTATTGATAATAATGATGACAAAATTTGGGAAAAGGATTTTAAATACTTACCTGAACTAAAGACAAATAATTTTAACCTTAAAATAGATCATATAGCACAAACCCTTCATCATGATGAAATGCCGTCTTCATTATTATCATATTCAACAATGTTTGATTGCAAAAAATCGCCCGTCATAGACATAATTGATCCTTATGGTATTACCAAAAGTCAAGTAATTGAGAATGAAACACAAACCTTTAGACTGACTATGAATGGAGCAGAGAATTCAAAAACAAATGCAGGACAGTTTCTAAAAAAAAACAAACGGCCTGGGATACAGCATATTGCTCTCAGTACTGACAATCTAATAACACTGGTTAATAAGCTTAAGGGAAAAGGTCAAAAATTTCTTAAAGTATCAGATAATTATTATGATGATATAGAAGCTCGTTTTGGATTGGATTTTGATTTTTGCAATCAGTTAAAAGATTTAAATATATTATATGATGAAGATAAAAATGGCTCATTTCTCCAAGTATATACAAATATAATTAACAATACTTTTTTCTTTGAAATAGTTCAAAGAATAGAAAATTATAAAGGTTATGGAGAAAGTAATGCACTATTTAGAATAGCAGCACAAAAAACTCATTATAATTAAATTGTTTTAATATAGCTTATTATTTTACTTTTAATTGAATCATCTTGAATATGAAATCTATCAACTGCCTGTTCCCAATCAGTTTGTCTGAATTCAGCATTTAATAATGAATACTCATTGCTAGATTTAATATCCTGATTTAATTTTGATCTTGAAAAAAGTATTAAAACTAAAGACCTAACATCCATTTTTCTTATATCAAAACTTAGCTCTATAACTTTATTAAAATCTTCTGCAAAAAAATAACCTAATATTAAATCTTTAATCCTATTGTCTGACGTAGATTGCCCCTGAGGAATAGGATCAAGTTCAAAGGCCTTGTTAAGTAGTTCTAAACCTTTGTCAACTTTTCCAATTCTAACAAGCACTTCTCCATAACCAGACAAAACTCTGGGGTCATTAGGAACCATATTAAAGGCTTTTCTTCCATGATCTTCAGCTAAGATATAATCATGGTTGCTTAAATAAACAGCTGATAACATTCTATGACATTCAAAGTCATTCTCGTTTAATTCAAGAGCTTTATTGATATTTTCCTTTGCTTCAGAAAATATTTCTTCGCTGTTACGGTCAGAAAATCCTCTGAACATTGCTTGACCCAGGGTACATACTTTCCAAGCATAGGCCTGAGCATTTCCTGGATCAGCAGCCAATGCTTCATCAAAACATTTTAATGCTTCAAGATTGGCTTCTTTAGTAAATTTATGGTGATTTTCTTTACCTCTTAATAAATATTCATAAGAAGTAATATTTTCAGTTGGTTTTCTTTTTGATCTTTGCAAAGAACTAATTTCTATTTCACCTAGTAAAGTAATAGAAACTTTCCTAACTATCTCATCTTGTAAATCAAAAATATCCTCAATCACTTTATCATATTTGTTNCTCCAAATAANACTTTCATCCTTAGCATCACACAATTCTATATTTATCCTAACCCGCTTACCAGAAGCTCTAATGCTACCTGTAACTATAAAATCAAGTTCAAACTTTTGTGAAAAATCCTTAAGGTCTTCATTTTCTTTTTTAAAATTTACTGTTGTTTGCCTGGAAAGTATTTCAAATTCACGCATCATAGAAAATTCAGTTATCAAATCTTCTACAATACCATCTACTAAAAAAGCGCTATCTTCATCATTACCAGTATTAACAAAAGGCAGAATTGCAAACTTAGGTTTCTTATTGATGGTTTTATTTAATGAATTATTAATTTTATTTTTACCATCACCTAAAATAGAAAAAACTTGAAAATTATTAGATATATTTTTTAATTCAATTTTTCCTTGTGAATGAATAGTCTCAGTTATTTTATTATTAATTTGTTGTTTTACAATTTCTGAAATTAAAACTTCTCCAACTGGTGAATGACTCTCAAGTCGAGCGGCAATATTAACCCCATTGCCATAAATATTGTCACCTTCTATGATAATGTCGTCTAGGTGTATACCAACTCTCCAAGAAAGTTTTGGATCTGTTTCTTTAATATTATTTCTTTCTTTAATTGCTTTTTGAAACTCTATGGCAGCATTTGCACTTTCAACAGGACTATCAAATTCTGCTATAACTGAATCACCCGCAGTATGAAATATACGACCGGAATATTTTGCGATTATAGGATCAATTATACCACGACAAGCTTTTAGACTTTCCAATGTTTTCTCTTCCTGTACTTCCATGTGCTTGCTAAAGGAAACACAATCAGTTGCCAAGATGGTAGCTAGTTTTCTTTTTATTTTAGACATTATAAATCCAAACTTATTCTGATAAATTCACGTTTCGTGAATCAATCTTATTTAACTAATTTAGCCATATACTACGATAGTAAGTATATTAATTTTTAAAACAATATTTTCATGAACGCTAAAAAAAATCTCAAAGAACAATTAATCTGCTTAAAAACTGGTGCAAAAGCAAAAATTATTAATCGTTTTGAGCATGAAAATATTTCATATGTAAAAGTAAGTATAAACATACAATTCCAAAATTCATATTTTCAAATCTTAAAAACATTAACTATTGATGAAATAAATAAACAATTTAATTACCAGTAAATATCTAATTTTTATAAAATAATCTTTAAAAATAAGGGTATTAGGATTGATGTTATTAATCCACTTAAACCCATACCAACCGCAGCAAAAACTCCAGCATTTTTATCTCTACTCATAGCTCTGGCTGTACCTATACCGTGACTAGCTAGTCCTAAGCTAAAGCCTCTAGCCTCCATTTTTTTTAATTTCATTAAATCAAAAACAAAAATTCCTAATGAAGCTCCTATTATCCCAGTAATAATTGTAATAATTGCTGTCAAAGAAGGAATTCCACCAATTATTTCAGAAATACCCATTGCAATAGGTGCTGTAACACTTCTTGGTAATAAACTTAAAATTAATTCTTCTTGAATTTTAAATTGTAATGACAAAGCATAGGTAATTGAAATAGCAAAGACTGATCCTATTACAAGAGAGATAAATATAGCTTTACTATTTAAAATAATTAAATCCCATTTTTTATATATTGGTATTGCCAAAGCAACAGTTACAGGGCCCAATAAAAAATGTATAAATTTCGCACCATCAAAATAACGTTCATATTCTATATCAAACAGAATTAAAATAGAGCTAACTAACAAAACACTAATAGCTACTGGGTTTAATAATGGAAATAAATTAGATTTTCTATAAATTAAATCAGAAATTATATATGAACCTATCGTTAAAGTAAGCCAAAATAAAGGTTCTGCCTGAAGATAGACCCATATGTTATATAGTTTTTCTTGATCAATCATTTTTGATCATTTTCTTTTAAAAGTTTTTCCATAATAAACCCGGTTAAGGCAAGTGTAAGCAAAGTTCCTAAAATTATGATGGAAATTACTGAAATTAAATTTTCTTCTAAAAGAGATAAATGCATTACAACTCCTACACCCACTGGTATGAACAATAAAGGAAGGTAATTTAGTAGACTTTGGCATGATCTCATAAGATCATTTTCGAGGTTAGTCGGTGCATTAGAGTATTTATTATTTAGCAATAAAACAGTAAGTAAAAGAATTAATCCTATAACAGGACCTGGAATGCTTATTTCAAAAAACTTTTGGATAAATTCTCCAACTAATTGAAATAAAAAAATAGTAAAGATACTATTAAGCATAAAAAACTTTTCATTAAATATTTTTTTTAAAAGAAAGCTTGTATTCCTGTTTGGGCTCTTCCAAGAATTAACGCATGAACATCGTGAGTGCCTTCATANGTATTAACAGTCTCAAGGTTCATTAGATGCCTCATGACTTGATATTCAGCATGTATTCCGTTTCCTCCATGCATATCCCTAGACATTCTTGCAATATCAAGAGCTTTACCACAATTATTTCTTTTTATAAGTGATATAGATTCTGGTGCCAAATTTCCTTGATCAAATAATCTTCCAACTTGAAGAGCAGCACTTAAGCCTAACGTTATTTCCGTCTGCATATCTGCTAGTTTCTTTTGGATTAATTGAGTGGCAGCAAGTGGCTTTCCAAATTGTTTTCTGTCTAATGTATACTGACGTGCTCTAAACCAACAATCTTCTGCTGCTCCCATAACCCCCCAAGCTATACCATATCTAGCTCTATTCAAACAACCAAATGGTCCCTTCAAGCCAGTTACATTAGGCATTAAGTTTTCATTAGGAACAAAAACTTTATCCATTACTATCTCACCAGTAATGGATGCACGTAGTGACAATTTNCCCTTTATTTTCGGGGCACTTAATCCTTCCATACCNTTTTCTAGGATAAACCCTTTNATAGCATTTNCATGCTCCNTTGATTTTGCCCATACAACAAACACATCTGCAATTGGGGAATTAGAAATCCACATTTTAGAACCAGANAANANATATCCACCTTNAACNTTTGTTGCNGTNGTTTTCATAGAGCCGGGATCAGATCCAGCATCTGGTTCTGTTAATCCAAAACAGCCAATTAATTCACCAGACGCTAATCCAGGTAAATATTTCAATCTCTGTTCTTCCGATCCATAGGCATATATAGGATGCATTACTAATGAAGACTGAACAGACATCATAGACCTATAACCAGAATCTACCCTTTCAACTTCTCTTGCAACAAGACCATAAGAAACGTAAGATGCGCCTGCACATCCATATTTCTCTGGTATTGTTATCCCTAATAAACCAAGTTGTCCCATTTCTTTAAAAATATCTTTATCTGTTTTTTCATCCAAAAAAGCTTCTTCAACCCTAGGCAAAAGTTTAGATTGGGCATAGTCGTGAGCTGTAGATTTTATGAGTTTTTCTTCTTCAGAAATCAAAGACTCTAATAATAAAGGGTCTTCCCAATTAAATTGAGGTTTTACTAATTTACTAGTTTTAATATCTACAATATTTTCACTATTATTTTTTACTTTTGTATCCATTTTTTTTCCTTTTTTCTATAATACTTAATGTCTGGTTATAAGACAATAACTATTCAGACTTAGATAATTCATTTAAATGTCTTTCAACAAAATCTAATCTATCTTGTCCCCAATAAACCTGATCTTCTACTATAAATGTTGGGGCTCCAAAAACATCATTTTTAATTGCCTTACTTGTATAATTTTTAAAAGTCCTAGTGCAATCTGAAGTTTTAGCGAAAGACAAAATTTCATCAGCGTCTAAACCTGTTTTTTTTATTATGTCAAAAAGAGTTTTTTCATTATCGATGTCTAATTCTTCAACCCATAAAGCATTCATAATATCATTGGCAAGAATGAATTCCTTGTTTGTATTTTTTATTTTTGAAGCAATAATAACTAAAGAAGGCAGAAGAGATTTTGAAGGGAAAAACTTAGGTTGAGGAATTAATTTTATTTTGAGATATTCGCTCCACCTCTGCAATTCTTGCAAACGTATTTTTTGTCTTTGAGGAGGTCTCTTGGAAACTGGCAGTCCTCCAGAAATCGGGAAAATATCTCCATAATTAACTGGATAAATATTCAATTTAACATCAAAATTTTTAACCATTGCTAGTAAACGCTTATGTCCTAGAAAAGTCCAAGGACTTCCATGGCTCATATAATAATCAATTTTTATCATACTTTACTCTTAAAAATTAATTTCCAAAGCCAGATCCAGCTTTTTTATATTCATTTCTTGGNGGGCTAAAAATATCTAATATTTTAGCTCCATTTGGCCCACCAATTATACCATGTTCAACTCCTCCAGGGGTTTGCCAAAAATCACCTTTTTTGATTTCAATTTGTTCGTTTCCCTGAATTCTTATACCTGAACCTTCTAGCAAAAAGCCCCATTGTTCTTCGGGATGAGAATGGATTTTTCCTTTAGCATTAGCTTCAATTGAAACAATTGATAGCATGGCTTGTTCACCGCAGAATATTCTGGTTGAAATACCATCTCCTAGAATTCTACTTATCCCTGTATTAACTTCATCAATATTATAAAATTTATCTTTTTGTGTCATATTTTTCACCATTTTAAAATCTAAGCGGGCTTATCACCTGCAAACGTAATTCTATGCATTAACCTTCTTTGACCATGATAATCATTAATTGGGTTGTGCATTGTACATCTATTATCCCAAATTGCCACTGAACCTGGTTTCCATCTAAATCTGCATGTGAACTCTGATTTAATTTGATGTTTAAATAGGAATTCTAGAATTGGTTGGCTCTCCTCCTCTGTCATTCCAACAAAATTGGTTGTATGCGCTTCATTTACATAAAGTGATTTTCTTTTGGTCTCCGGGTGAGTTCTGACTACAGGATGAACAGCCTTTAATTCATCTCCTTTAAGACCAACTGAAGCATGCTTCATTATATCTGATCTTGTTTTCGCCACTCTTGCCTTCCCAGAAATATTAACTGCTTCCAAAGTATTTAGAAACTTTTTCATACCCTCTGATAAACTTTCATAAGCTAAATATTGATTAGACCACTCTGTATCACCACCATAATGAGGTATCTCTATACCATATAACATAGTTCCCATAGGTGGTTCTTCTTGATAAGTTGTATCACTGTGCCAAATACCACCAAAATTGTTAATGTCCGTCTCCTTCTTCAAGATAGGTGTTATTTCTGGAAATTCCTCTAGACTTTTAACAAAAGGGTATACAATAGGTTTACCAATTCTTTCAGCAAATGCTTTTTGTGTTCCAGGTTCAAAATTTTGATTTCTAAAAAAAATAACTTGGTAGGTTAAGAGTGCATCATAAATCTCTTCAATAATGTTGTCCGGAAGATTATCAGATAAATTAACATTCTCTATTTGAGCACCAAGAGCTCCAGCAGTTGGAAAAACCTCTATATTTTTAAAATCTTTCTTAACATTAAAATTTAAGTTCATTTGGTAATATTTTCTCCTTAAAAAAATAAAAGATGCATATAAGAAATTAATTGCACTTAAAATATTAAACAGCAATAATTAATATGTTAAACACAAAGTTTTTTAATAAATTAATTAGTATTATGAAAAAAATTAAATCTCCACATCTCGAGGTTGATGAAAGTTGGCTAAATCTAAAAAAAGAGGAGCCACTTCTTTCGGACCTTCCTATTATTGATCCACATCACCATCTATGGGATGTTGGTTTTGGTAAATATTATGTAGAAGAGCTTTTAAACGATATTAATTCATCAGGGCATAATATTAAAGCCACTGTCTATATTATGAGTTCTTCTAACACTAAAATATACTCTAAAGAAGGTCCTGAAGAGTATAAAACTCTACCTGAAATAGAATTTGCAACCAAAGAAGGTAAAAGAAGTGATCTCTTTCACAATAATACTGTTAAGGTGAACGCATCTATAGTTGGCTCATTAGATCTAACACATGGTAACAAACTAAAGCCTGTGATTGAAAAAGGAATTGAGATTAGCGAGGGTCGCCTTAAAGGAATAAGAATGCTTTTAGCCTCTCATAAAGATCCTAGAATAACATCTGGTGCAGTAAGGTCGGATTTAGGGTTAATGCTACATCCAAATTTTATTGAAGGAGCTAAATGTTTGCAAGAGGCTGGTCTGTCCCTAGATTTTTGGATTTATCATACACAACTTAATGAACTGGAACAAATAGCAAAAGCTTTACCTGATTTAAATATAATATTAAATCATATAGGTGGACCAATTCAGATAGGTGAATATGAAGGTAAACAAGCGCTTACTCATAGAGAGTGGAGACCAGCAATGATGAGATTGTCACGTTTACCAAATATTAGCATAAAATTAGGAGGTTTAGGCATGGCTCTAAATGGTGCTAAGTTTCATTTAAATGAAACCCCTCCAAGCTCTACTGAATTATCTGACATATGGAAACCATGGATATACGAAACAATAAATATGTTTGGCGTAGATAGATGTATGTTTGAAAGTAATTTTCCTGTTGATAAAGGGTCATGCAGTTATGGCTCTCTTTGGAATGCTTTTAAAATCATTTCTAAAGAGATGACACAAGATGAAAAAAATAAACTTTTTTATGAAAATGCAGCTAAAACATATAAGATAAAACTATAAAAATTAATTGGTGAGGTTGTTAAATGAAGGTATCTATTCTTGAACAATCNGTNTCTGTTGAAGGAAANCCTCANNNAATTACTATTCAGGAAAGTATTAACCTTGCTATAAAAGCAGAACAGTTAGGTTTCAAAAGATTTTGGGTGTCTGAGCATCATAATCACCCCACCATAGTAGGGAGTGCTCCTGAGGTTTTAATGGCGGCAATAGCAACTAAAACAAAAAAAATAAGGATTGGAAGTGCAGGTATTATGTTACCCCATTATGCGCCCTTTAAGATTGCTGAACAATTCAAAGTATTAGAAGCTATTGCACCAAATAGAATTGATTTAGGTCTTGGTAGAGCTCCTGGTTCTGATGGAAGAACTGCCTTGGCGTTAAATCCTAATAGTAGAGAAGACAGTGAGCAATTCCCTAGTAATGTAAGAGATTTAATCGCATGGGTTTCTAATGAAAAATTATTAGAAGGACATCCCTTTAGGCATCTAGTCGCCCAGCCTGAAACTAAAACAAATCCTGAAATTTGGATGTTAGGAACTTCTAATTATGGAGCACAACTAGCTGCCTACCTTGGTCTTCCTTATTGCTTTGCTCATTTCATAACTGATGGTCAAGGCATGAAAAATGCTATTGACCTTTACAAATCTGAGTTTAGACCAAGCAAAAATTTAAAAAAACCTTTAGTTAATGTATGTTTATGGGCCTTGACTGCTAATACCGAAGAAGAGGCAAAATACCT
>JGI20151J14362_10003349_pt1 | contig 10992 bp, 9 predicted proteins | sample COG_01_FD_14362 | JGI IMG/M metagenome (IMG submission 14362) | reverse complement strand
TTCATCTTGTGCAAGGACTGATTTACTTTTTTGCTCTACAAAAAGAACTCCTAGACGTCTGCCAATATTCCCAGTAGTAGCTTTTTGCATTGCACGTCCACCTTGCATATCCAAGGTGATGTTTACTTGAGCAAACCCACTTTCATCAAAACCTGCACTTGCATTGGTCACCCTTTCACCAGCAACAATAATATTTTTTTCTAAAAAAGCTGAGCCCATTCGCTCGTCTTGATAATCAAATTCTTCTTTTCGTAATCTTGAAGTAGTGGATGCAGCCTCTAACCTAAATTCTAGATTTGCAGTTTTTCCAATAATTTTCTTTGCTGCAGTTGTATCCTGAACACCAGGTAATTGAACAACAATTCTACTGCTATTGGCTCACTCACCCCTAACTCATTAACCCTATTTCTAAGAGTCATAAGGTTTTGCCCAACAGCATAGTCTCTAATCTCTTTTATAGCAGACTGAGAATATGTAAGCTCAACAAGGTTTCTCACTGAATTTGCTGTTAAATCGTATAGAGGGGTTCCAAGGGGAGTGATATTATCTTCATTAAAAATTCTTAATGCTTTGTTGTAATCTTCATCACTGGCAAAAGAAAAGGCCAAATCCTTGTTATCTTTTCTAGAGCTCTCAACATTGATTCGATCATCCCTAAATTTCTTTCTATATTGATTCAATAATGATTCAAGGCGGTTATCTAGTGCGCTATCGATATCTACCTCTAAAAGAAAATGCACCCCGCCTGATAAATCTAAGCCAAGTTTTAATGGTCCGCCTCCTATATTTCTAAGCCATTGAGGTGTAGATGGTTCGAGGTTCAATGCAACGATTGCTTCATCTAGCAAGGTTTTTTGNANNGCNGCCTTACCTGCTAGCTGATCATCAAAAGAATTAAACTTTGCAATGATGTTATTGTCTTTGAGTCCAACCGATTCAACCCCAGTTGATTGATCTTCTAATATGTCTTTAACTTGATTCAATAAAGTCTGATCGGCAGATTTACCTGAGTCAGTATATGCAATCTGAATTGCTGGCTTGGCAGGATATAAATTTGGTAAAGAATAAATCACACCAATAGACATCACCATCAATATGAATGTGTATGTCCAGATTGAGAATCTATTCATAATCTTTTTTAATCAATTGATGCAATGGTGCCTTTTGGCAAAGTATTCGCAATAGCAGTTTTTTGAAGTTTAAAAGTAATGTTTTCACTCACTTCGATAGAAACATAAGGGCCTTTGATTTCCTTGATACGACCAATGATTCCGCCTGCAGCGACTACTTCATCACCTTTCTCAAGCCCGTCCATCATTTCTTGCAAAGCCTTCATACGCTTTTGCTGAGGTCGAATGGTCATAAAATACATTAAGGCTAAAAATCCTATAAAAAAAACAATAATAGGATCTGGTAACCACCATGGTAATTGTTGCTGTGTTTCGTTCATGCAATCTCCCTAGATTAAATGCTTGGGTACGTCTAAATGCCGCTTATTATAAAAGTCTTTTATGAACTTGGCGAATGAATCTGATTCAATTGATAGGCGAATTTCATTCATGAGACTTTGATAATAGTAGATATTATGAAAACTATTTAATATTGAGCCCAACATTTCGTTGGTTTTATCAAGATGATTTAAATATGCTTGAGAGTAATTCTTACAAACCTTGCAACTACAAGTTGGATCGATAGGGTCATCTGAATTTTTGCTTGGCGCATTTCTAATATTTAAAACACCATAAGATGTAATAAGTTGTCCATTGCGAGCATTTCTTGTAGGCAGCACACAGTCAAACATATCAATTCCATAAAAAACTGCTTCAACAATATCTTCAGGTTTTCCTACCCCCATCAAGTAATGAGGTTTGGATACAGGCAAATGAGGAGCGAGATACTGCAGTATTCTGGTTTTATCCTCTTTTGGCTCGCCAACACTCAAACCACCTACCGCAATTCCATCAAAGCCAATATCCTCCAGCCCTTTAAGTGATTCAAGGCGAAGATCCTCATGCATACCGCCCTGAACAATTCCAAATAAAGCAGAGTCAGATTTATGGGCATCACGAGATCTTTTGGCCCAACGTAGAGATAATTCCATGGAGGTTTTAGCTTGCTGATGCTCAGATGGATATGGAGTACACTCATCAAGAACCATCACAATATCTGAACCAAGATTTTCTTGAATCTGCATTGAATCCTCTGGGCTCATAAAGCATTTATTTCCATCATAAGGAGACTGAAAGCTCACGCCTTCCTCTGTAATTTTTGCCAAGTCTCCAAGGCTCCATACTTGAAAACCACCTGAATCAGTCAGAATAGGCTTATCCCAATTAGCAAAGTTATGTAGTCCGCCTAAATTTTTAACCAGCTCATCTCCAGGTCTAAGCATCAAATGATAAGTATTCCCAAGGATAATTTCAGAGCCCGTCTCCTGAAGATTCTCAACCTCCAATGCCTTCACTGTTCCATTTGTACCCACTGGCATGAATGCAGGTGTTTGAACTTTTCCCCTTGGAAAATCTAACTCTCCTCGCCTGGCATAACCAGAAGTAGCCGAAATATTAAATTTCATGATATTTCAAAAGCATGGCATCGCCATATGACAAAAATCTATATTCTTGCTCAATGGCTGTTTCGTAGATAGTCATCATTTTTTCATACCCAATAAAGGCAGCAACAAGCATAAGCAATGAAGATTTCGGTAAATGAAAGTTCGTGATCATATGATCGACAACTTTAAACTTATATCCAGGATAAATAAACAAAGAAGTTTCACCTTTAAAGGCTGATGGCTCATCTTGAAAAGCTGTTTCAATAGCCCTAACAGATGTTGTTCCAACTGCAATAATTTTTCCATTACTAGCTTTTACTCTTTTTACTTGATCAATTAAACTCGCATCAACTTCAACAAGTTCTTTATGAATAACGTGATCCTCAATATGATCTGTTTTGACTGGCTGAAAAGTCCCAGCACCAACGTGCAAATGCACATAACCAAACTCTACACCTTTTTTTTGCAGGGAATTAAGTAGTTCCTGATCAAAATGCATGCCAGCAGTAGGTGCCGCAACAGATGCTTTTTGATCGGGGTCAGCATATATAGTTTCATACCTCTCTTCATCTAATTTTTCTGCTGCTCTATTCATGTAGGGCGGCAAAGGGATTTGACCGTATTGTTCAAATAAAGATTTTGGATCGTCGGACCAATTTAAAATAAAGAAATTATCTTGCCGACCTTCAACCGTGGCTAAAAATCTTTGACCTTGGAATGAAAACACTAGTTCCGCTCCCTCTTTCGGAGTCCTGGATGACCTAATTTGAGTTAAAGTCTGCTGATTAGATAAAAATCTTTCCAGCAGGAGTTCTATTTTCCCTCCAGTAACTTTCTCTCCGAATAATCGAGCTGGAATCACAGAAGTCTTATTTAATATTANAAGATCTCCCTTGTTTAAATGGTTTCCAATATCTTTAAAAACTTGATGTTGAATAGATTCAAGGGCAACAAGCAATTTTGAATTAGTTCTTTTTGAGGAAGGATACTGAGCAATGAGATGCTCTGGAAGATCGTAATTGAATTTCTCTGTTTTCATGGGAGGTGCTAATTCTAAAAGATGTTGAACTCAGCTACAATGACCGCCGTGCCCCATTGGCGGAATTGGTAGACGCGCGCGATTCAAAATCGCGTTCCTTCGGGAGTACCTGTTCGACTCAGGTATGGGGCACCAAGTTTCTTAATGTTAATAATTGCAATCTGTATTCAGGATTGAAAACAGATAATTCCTTGTGGTGTTTGCATCTTGCCAGCTATCAGTCGTAGAAATAAGATCAAGACAACCAAGCTTGTCTGCATCAATTGGGACGCCTTTAAATAAGGTATCGTTGTTTCCACTGAAGAATACCGGTCGGTTGGGGAAAGTGGAATTTGGTAAGGATCGAAAATTACCAACTCCATCATTAATTGCAACATGTGCCCCATGAAAGCTAGTTTGAAAATCTCTCGTTGAATGAATAATATCAAGGTCTCCATCTAAGTTCATGTCTCGAATGTAGATATTGCTCTCTCCATGATGATTGGCTGCTCTTTCTTGATTTGTAAAACGCGCATCGGTCTCATCTATCAGATTTCCAGTACCATCATTTATTAAGATTTGGACATAAGCGCCTTCATAATAGGGATTAGCTCTAGTAATCCCAACTGCAACATCCATAAAGCCATCATTATTTAAATCTCCTGATACCGCATGATTATATTTAGTCTTGTTGATGCCGAATGGGCCAGAGGGGACGGGTATTTTTTTCCAATTTTGAATCTCTTTGGTGCCATTACTCAGCAAAATAAAGCCTTCCTCTGGATTTAGATCAAAATTCCATCTGTCATTGAAATTCCAAAAAATAATATCGTCAAACCCATCATTATTTAAATCTGCTAGCAGGCTACTCATGGGGCTTCCATAAGTATAATTCCAATCTAGATTAAGGTATGGATGAATGGTAAATCTACCTTCGCCATCATTAACCAATAACATGTTGCAAGCAAAAAGATCAACATCGCCATCACCATCTGGGTCTCCACCACTTGCATCATGGGCAAATCTGCATAACTGCCCCATGCCATTATTTTCATCATTTATGTTTGCTGAGCTTTCCTCAAACTTACCTTGTGAATTTGATAGCAATAAAAAATGCGGGTAAGGATCAATACCCCATCTCTTATCCTGCTCAACAGATAGTCCCATAGATCCAGCAAAGACATCATCCAAGCCATCACCATTTAGATCATCGACAACCAACCTATATGCGAAGGGATGCGTGGGAGCTTCTGATGTAGCGTATAGATTTTCATCTTCTGCAAAGCCACCTTTTTGATCATTGAGATAGATATTGATGGGCCCATAAATCTTTTTACTTTGATCTATGGTGTGAGGAAAAATAGCCCATGCAACCACAAAATCTTCAAACCCATCGCCATTGAAATCACCAGTCGCAATATTGTGAGCATCTTGACCAAATAATTCATTCTCATATGTAACACAATCATTCTCTGTTGGGTAACAGACAGTGGCTGAATATCTGTCAGTTATTTCTATTCCCCCAAATCCAATATCATGGGCACTAAAATATAAAGAGCTAAGATATGAAATATTGCTTGGTTCAGGATTCGGAATGAATTTTGTAGGATTTCTTGTAACATTAAATGTGAAATTCTGTGAACCAGCACATTCGGGTTTAACATTGGTGTTAACTGGACGAACGCCAAATGAAAACTCTTTACTTGCAGTGTAAATAATGGGTGCCCTAAAAGTAAAACTTAATTCATCTGAAGAACTTAACCACAATAGATCGGGACCTAAAACCTCAAATTTACATCCTTGAATGCTTGGTTGAACTCGTATTGTCACGTTCTCATAGCTTCGAACTGATGGGGGTAATCCAGTAAGTGAGAATGTTAAAAGATTAGCTTGAGGCTCTGAACTACCACCCCCTCCTCCGCAACTAATAATAAAGAATATGGAAATTAAATATGCAATGAAATTTCTTGAAATATTTTTATTGTGTTTAAATATCATTTTTTAAAACCCTTATTATTGTATTACTTAGTTCTAAAAGATGCGCGATGTAAATTCATATAATCGAATTGTCATTAAGATAGGCTCGGCTGTGCTTGCAGGGTCTAATGGATTGGTCAACCATAGTATTCTTGCTTCGATCAGCGAGGACATAGCATGGTTATTAAAAAATGATAAAGAGGTTCTGGTTGTATCTTCAGGCGCCATCGCTCTAGGAAGAAAGAAAATTAAACTTTCAGAAAATTTAACCTTAGCTGAGTCACAGGCTTTAGCTGCTCACGGTCAAATAGAATTAATGTCAGCATGGAAGAAACATTTAAATAAATTTTCTATACCCATAGGCCAAATACTCTTAACTCCTAGAGATACAGAGCTCAAACTTTCATCTAAAAATGCTCAACGCACTGTTAGTAAATTATTAGAAGCTGGATGCCTTCCAATCATCAACGAAAACGATAGCACGGCTACTGATGAGATAAAATTTGGCGATAATGATCTTTTAGCTGCAAAAGTAGCGAAACTTATAGGTGCAGATTTATTAATCATCCTTTCAACGGTTGATGGGCTCTATGCATCAGTAGAAGATGTTCAAACAAGAAAACTCAGCTCGCTAATCAAAGAAGTAAGCAAAATTACTCCTAAAATTAAAAAGATGGCTGGTCATGCCAGTCAAATGGGTAAAGGTGGAATGATATCTAAAATTGATGCAGCAGAAATTTGTTTAAAAAATAAATGTGCAATGGTTATTACTTCTGGTAAAAATAAAAAACCTATCAGAGGCATTGGCAAAAGAACTAAAGCAACATGGTTTATTAAAAAATGAGTAAAGAACTTTCAACACTGCTTAACGAGATAGGGCTCAAGGCAAAAAGTGCCAGTGCAATACTAAACACTGCAACTAGTGATCAAAAAAATAAATTTTTTGACTTTGCTGTTGCATCAATTCAAGAGAATGCTGATGTCATTCTTGCTGCCAACAAACTTGATATCAAGGCAGCAAAAGATAATAAAAAAGATGAAGCTTTTATTGATCGTTTAGCATTAGACAAGAGCAGACTCCAAGGAATATGCGATACCTTGACTGAAATAAAATCATTCAATGATCCTGTTGGTAGAGTGCTTGCCTGCTGGGACAGACCTAATGGCTTAAATATTTCGAGAGTTGCAACGCCACTAGGAGTCATAGGGCTCATTTTTGAAAGCAGACCTAATGTTGCTGCAGATGCTGGAGGTTTATGTCTGAAATCTGGCAATGCAGTAATTTTACGCAGCGGGAAAGATGGACTTAGATCTGCTACTGCGATTGTCAACTCGCTGCAAGATGCGTTGAAGCTCTCAGGCCTTCCAGAAGAATGCATTCAAATAGTTCCTTCAGAAAGCAGAGAGGCTGCAACCATGATGTTGGAGGGGTTAAATGGATCTATAGATGTCATAGTTCCAAGAGGGGGTAAAAGTCTTGTTGCAGAAGTTGAAAGGTCTGCAAAAGTTCCAGTATTTGGTCACTTAGAAGGTATTTGTCATATATATGTAGATGAAGAGGCGGATATAGACAAAGCTCTTTCGATTTGCTTGAATGCGAAAATGCGAAGAACTGGAATTTGCGGAGCTGTTGAAACAATACTTATTAATGAACAGATCACTTCTTCATTTGTGCCTAAACTTGTAGGCTCTCTATCTGATGCTGAATGTGAAATAAGATGTTGCGATAAAACCATTGGTTTTGATGATAGGGCTTCGCTCGCTTCAGAGGATGATTGGTCTACAGAATACCTAGCACCAATTGTCAGCGTAAAATCTGTCGCAGGAATTGATGAGGCCATCACCCATATTGAAAAATATGGAACAGGTCATACCGAGTCTATTATCAGTGAAAACAAGGAGGCTCAATTACATTTTACTCATTCGATTGATAGTGCAATTGTAATGATTAATGCATCAACTCAATTTGCTGATGGTGGTGAGTTTGGTCTTGGCGGAGAAATAGGTATTGCAACAGGCAAATTTCATGCAAGAGGTCCAGTCGGAGTGGATCAACTCACAAGCTTTAAATACATTGTGAGAGGAAATGGGCAAACTCGCTCATAATCAAATCTAGATCCATCAAATTATGTCTATAAATAAATCATTCTTATTTTGTGGAACTAATTTTTTAACTTGAGAGATGGTTTAAACTAAATTTACTGCCTTGTTAGTATCTTGAATTAAATGGGCACATTTCCTTCTTAAATATACTAAACACCCAGTATTTAGTTCTAAAAATAATTAGAGGGATATAACATGGGCAATTTTCATAAACAAAAACTTACTTTATTAGGCACAATCTTCCTCGCTGCTTGCGGTGGCGGTGGCGGCGGAGGTGGTGGTGGAACCTCTAATGGGGGCGGTTATGGAACAACTCCTTCCAATACGGCACCAACTATTGATAATTCAACAAATGATTACTCAACCATTGAGGGTACGACCAATGGTTTCATGGTTAATGCTTCTGATGCTGATGGAAACTCATTAACCTATTCAATTTCTGGGAATGATGGCTCAAAGATGTCAGTCAGCTCAAGTGGTGTAGTCTCTTTCATAAACGCTCCAGATTATGAAAACCCAGAGGATGAAAATGGAGATAATGTTTATTCCTTTAATGTTAGTGTGAGCGATGGCAACCTTAGCATAGCTGAGGGCTTTACGATCACGGTAACAAATGATACTTCTGATGATAATGCAGATACTTTTGCTGCCTGGGATGGTGTGCTATTAAAAGATGATACTTATAAGCCTTATGATAAACATGCAACTTCTTACAATTTAATTATAGGTGGCTTGCCTGATGTAACAGATGGATTTGTAACCAATGTTGCAAATATTGCCAATAAAATGTTGGTTAAAAATGATGCTACTAACTCTGTTAATAGAAATTTGTTGCTTAATAATTTTAACCAATACAAAGCATTTCAAAGAGTTGGATCTACTAATTTGAGTAGCTATGATCCAGCGCTTAGTAATGATAACTATGATGGTTGGGATAATATTAATGATAATTATTCTGTTGTAGATTTTATTTGGGAGTCTACTTATAGCTCCCCTGCTGATGAGCGAACTAAAGCCAATCAAATTAATGCGATCTTAGAGCATCTGCTTCATACCATCACATTAATATTTGATAAGAGCTATATATCATGGGGATATGAAGATGAATCATCTGAGTTAGTTCTTGCGATGAATGAGGCAATCACAGGTGGTTTCTATAATCCTTCAGACAATTATGGCAGCTTATCTGATAGCGATCCTGCTCTCTATAAAAGAATTATTGCTCAAGAATTTGCATACTGGATGATAGTAACAGGCTGGGATTTGAAAGCTTTGTATGCTCCAGATGCATCTCCAGAATGGACCATTGTCAATGCCTCAGAAATGGAAATAAAGTTACCGCTGGCCCATACATTATTTAAAGATACTGTAAATGGAGTGCTGGTTAATCCAACGCAAGCTTATCTGGATAGTTTGAGTTTTAGTTCGTTGGTATCAGCTACTGATGTAGCGAGTGGACCGTCTTTTCTAGTTAGCGTTGCAGCCAATGCCAATGGGGCAGGAAATGTTTATGTAATTGATGGGACGCAAAAAAAATCGATTACCCTTGAGGTCGGAGTAAATTACATTTTTAATCATTCAACTGATCATCCCCTAAGATTTTCTACCACTCCGGATGGAACTCACGGTGGTGGCGTGGAATATGCACAGGGGGTTTATACCTACAACCCTGGCAGAACTGAAATTGAGGTACATTCTGAAACTCCAACTACACTGTATTACTATTGCTCTATCCACCCAGGAATGGGTGGTAGCATTACAATCTCAGGTTAGACCGAGCTAAATATAGATATCAAACCTGGTTGTTTTACCAGAGACTTGATAGTTCGTTTGGAGGGAAAAAGGCTCGGCTTTAATAGGTCTTTTAACAACCATTTTTCGTGCTGGGATTAATTGCAAAACTTCAAAGTCTTTTGTTGCATTATTTTCTAAAGACTCTACTTCCAAAATCTTTGATATGTACTCTAGCTGTCCTGAACTTAGAGCATTCTTTTTTGAGGGTGGATACATGGGATCAAAGTAAATCACATCAAAATTTTTTGCGTGAGCGGCATAAGAGCATGCATTTGCATGAATAAGATCAAGTTTTATAAAAATGTTCTGATCCTCACTTCGACTTATTCCATCTTGCAGCAAATGAAATAAAATTTTACTTTGCTCAAGCGCTGTGACTTGATGACCTAGGCTAAGAAATAATAAAGTATCTTGTAACATCCCTGCCGTGCAATCAAGGATGTTCAATGGACGCTCTGACTTACCCAAAGCTTTCTTGATCAGCTTCTCATGATTGGCTCTTTTGATACGCCATCCTGTTGTGCCAGAATTAAAATCTATTCGAAATTGATTAGTTGATCTTGCTTCTGGGTGAAAAAATGATAGTCCAACTTCTGACAAATAGAGATGGGGTAGATGATTGAATTCTTGCTTTGAGTTTGCAGAAGTTCCCAGTGTCTTTGCGGTATCCTCAGCTAAACTTTGTTGAATGCCTGATGCATAAACAAGAGGAGGCATCATATAAGCAAAAGCACCAGACCAAGAGCAACTCTGTAAAGAACAAATGGGGTCATGCCAATCTTTTGAACGAACTGCATGAAGCCCTTAATGGTAACGAATGCTATAAAAGCTGAGCCAAAAAATCCTGTTAGCATAATTAACATATCACTCAGCGATATTGAATAAGCGCCCTTAGCAAGCATTAATACCAAAGCCCCCAAAATTGTGGGAATGCTTAATAGAAAAGCAAACTTTGAAGTATCTTTGATATTTAAACCAATAATTAGCGCTCCTGTGATTGCCATGCCAGATCTGGAGGCACCTGGGAAAACAGCCAATGCCTGAAAACAACCAATGATCAAGGCAGCAGATAAAGTTAACTCAGTTAAAGATTTAGATTGACTTGAGGACTTAAAGGCAGCGTATAACAAACCAGCAAATACAAGGTTTGCCCAAGCAATTGAATTAATATTTGCAGATCTAGACTCGGTTAAATCAGATGCAAGTAATCCAACCACAACAATTGGCAGGGTTGCAACAAGAAGGTTTAACCCCAGAGAAAAATCTTCTTTGCTCCTGGTTTTTTTCCATGGCGTCCATGCATAGAGCAAACTTTGAATTTCTTTTTTAAAAAAATAAATTACTGCAGCTAAGGTTCCAGCGTGAACTGAAATATCAAAGACAATCCCAAAGTCTTTTACTCCAAACAGCAATGATGGAAACAATAAATGTGCTGAGCTAGAAACAGGCAAAAACTCAGTTAGGCCCTGAATTAGAGCAAGAAGGAGTGCAAGAAAAAAATCTGAAATCATGATTTTTGATAATCAGGAGTTTTAAGATAAACAGG
>JGI20151J14362_10003347_pt1 | contig 10993 bp, 10 predicted proteins | sample COG_01_FD_14362 | JGI IMG/M metagenome (IMG submission 14362) | reverse complement strand
CTGTTGGTGCTGCTGCTGCTTGTTATGCTTCGGCGGACCCTGTTGCCCTCCTATTAAAATGGAGCCACCAGTCATACCGCNGCGTNNATTGCNNNCTNCNCGNNTNNGNCNTGCGTCTATTGCTCTTGCGCGCCTTAGACTTGCGTCTATTGCTCTTGCGCGCCTTAGACTTGCGTCTATTGCTCTTGCGCGCCTTAGACTTGCGTTTCTTCTTAAGAGTCTTGCGTCTCGTTTTCTTTCTAGGCTTTCTGGGAATAAAGTCAACGGCATCCTGGTTATTATTGATTTCCATAGAACCTTCCATTATACAATATGATTTGATTATTATATTATATAATATGTAATTTATTTGAGCGTGATACGCTTGGATAATTCAAGCGCGACGAGCCCTCCTAAAAACTGCGACATAATGTATGGGAATGTCTCGTTGGTAGATTGTTGCCCAGTCGCACCCATTACTAAAGTGATAACCGGATTGAAATTTGCGCCAGAAAGATTGCTTCCCACTAAGATAGCTACGGCGGTGGCGGCGCCCGTGGCCAACGCATCACCCGATACTAAATATACGAACACTATCAACATAGTTCCGAAAAATTCAACTAAATATTTATCCATTATATAATGGATAAATAATAAAATTATAAATCTTTTTTTCAAGGGACTAAAATAATATATGTTTGCAAAATATTATGTTAAAGGGAGTAAAATAATATAGTTTGAAAAATTATTATTTAACGCTAATTTGAAATAATTACTTTCGTCGGATTCCTCTTCCAATACCATTACGCCGTCCTCCAATTAAACCGAAGGCTTGTAATAAAGAATATACTACAAAACCCGTAATAATAATAGATAAAATACTCCCTATGATAGCTAACACCCGACTGATTTGGCAAAATAAACCAGTATCGTCGGATTCACAAGTGTTTCTGGTAGTTGAACCGAAAACACCAATTAAACCCGCACCCATTCCTAAATTAGTGAGACCTCCGCCGCGTCTTTTAGACATATATAATATCGATTCATTTAATTTTGATATGTAATAAATAACATATCTTCGTTGTTTTTGATTACGCCGATTTCTTCTTTGGTGCGGTACATCCGCCCGCACGACATCTCGCTAAAGCCGTGTTGCGAATCGCCTTATCATTGCTTTTGTATTGGTGCTGGCTACCCTCGCTAAGTCCCTGCATTGTGGAGGACTGTCCGATGGCGCGGTTTCGCTTTGACGAAATGTAGGTGCTAGTGGTTCGCGAACCCGACGACCCATACCATTTTTTCGTCTCTGGTGGATTGCTTACATTTTCGTTGAACTCTGCGCGAGCGGTAGAGAACATGCTGCCCTGCGCCATTGTGTCGGGTTTAAACGGCATCCCCATCTTAACCGTGGTAATACCGTTATTGAGGTGCGATTTTCTATGGATACTGGATGGACCGGTGGTATGATAGGTATACTGCATATACATATCATATATATAATAACTAATGTGGGTAGTTAGAAATTTTTAGATGTTAGCTCTCTGCTCCACTCGTTCGCGAGACGCCGCCTGTAACTTTTTAAACCGCATGTAATCTGAACCGTCGTAAACGAACTTCTGGTTTCCAGTAAAGGCCGATTCACCGGTCGAATTCCCTCCCACATTAAAGTGTTTGCTCATGTTACCAATTCCGTTCCCCTGGCTCGGGGCTGGGAGGTATGGTAGAACCCCCGAGTTCGTAGAGCCAGCTAAATCGCCGGCGTTCATTGCGGCTCTGAACGGCGTAATCGGCCATGCCACATCCTTTTTTATCCCCGAACCCGTTGATGTCTTATATTGTGTTCTTTTATTACCAAATGCCTTAACTGTAATTAAACGATCGCCCATTATATACTGACTAAAGAAAAAATATAAGAATCCTAAAAGTGTATGTCTATTATATAAATTGTTTATGTCATAATTCTTGGCGCAATATTCATCGTGATAAGCTCCTGGAACATTAGTTTGCACGCGTATGGCAGCTCTACGTAAGCAAAATCGGAGCGGTTGTCGCACGTTTTACATTGGTGGATGTGCTGCTTATTATTGAATGCGGCAATCATTCCGCACTTTTTACACACGTGGACGCTGAACGAGTCTGAAGCATCGTAGAGCCGTCCCTTATTAAACCGCGAGGCGCCGTGCGAGCACATACAGTCGCGCTCCATCTCACCATACCTTAGTCCGCCATCGCGCGACCGACCTTCAGCTGGTTGGCGCGTCAGGTTAACCATCGGTCCGATGCTTCGGCTGTGTTGTTTGTCGGCGACCATATGCTTGAGGCGCTGGTAGAACACTGGACCAACGAATATGGAGCTTTCAATCTGCTCGCCGGTTAGTCCGTTATACATTAGCTCGTTGCCCTTTGACTCGTAGCCAATGTTCTGAAGCTCCTTACAGATGTCTTTAATGTCGAACTCACCAAAGCTAGTTCCGTCGCCGAATAGACCGAGCTCAAGAAGCGCCTTCCCCAAGAGCGTCTCTTTGAGCTGCGCAATCGTCATTCGCGACGGAATCGCGTGAGGATTGATGATGATGTCGGGCCTCACGCCATTAGCCATAAACGGCATATCGCATTCCGGGATAATATTTCCGATAGTGCCCTTCTGCCCGTGCCTACTGCTAAACTTATCACCAATCACGGGCTTGCGAATAATGCGAATGCGGACTTTACAGAAGTTGTAGCCGTCGCCGTTGCGCTCAATATAATTCTTGTCTACATACGCTTCTCCTTTGGTGCGGTATATCCGACTCTGGTCCTCGTATTTCATAACCTTCGTATGGTCGTTTCGCGCATCCTTAATGGGAAGCACCTTGGATATGATAATATCGCGGTTCTCAATGAGCGTGTTCTCGGGGATCACGCCCTGACTATTCACTTTATCGTAATTTCCGAATTTCATTCCCTTGGTCTTGGTCTTGTCCGGCTTACACCTTACCTCCTCGTCTCCGTGAATCTTCTTCTCTTCGTCCTTCTCTGTCTGGTAAATCGTTGCCAGAAAGAGACCGCGGTCGATCGCGCCTTTGTTAAACAGAATAGAATCCTCCTGATTATATCCCGTGTGCGTCATAATTGCCACAATTACTTGTGAACCCGACGGCACTTTATTGAGCTTCATAATATTCATAACGCGGGTATCCACTAACGGTCGCATCGGATACGTCAGCACATATGCGGTTTTATCCATCCGCTGATTATAGTTTGTAACATACATCCCCATCGCTTGTTTTCCCATCGCACACTGGTATGTGTTTCTGGGCGACTGATTGTGTTCGGGGAATGGAATACACGAGGCGAGGACGCCAAATATGGTACTCGGATGAATCTCGCAGTGGGTATATTTATATACGTAATTTCCCTTGCTCTTTGTTAGGTCGCCCGGTTTCATCGCAATCATGCTGTAGTTTTGTTCCGCGGCGTCGATATATTCTAGAACCGTATTATTATCAAATATGTCAACCAGCAAATCATTCCATTTAATCTCCTTATTCTTGAGACGCGTAATATATGATTCGTCGAGAACCATCTTATTGTTGATTACGCGCAATACTGGGCGCGTAAGGCGACCCGCATCGTTAATTACGCGAATTTCCTTGCGCTTCGTATCGAAAATGATAGACGTATAAATATTGATAATACCCTTGTATTTTTTATCCTTTAGAGACAAGTATAGCTTAACTGGCTCCTTCGCATTTCCGTTCCAGGCACCATTAATAAATACTTTCACACCGTTGAGAAGCGTATCCACGTCCATCTCGTCAAACGTAAGAATGTGCGGCTCAATATAATCGTAGAGCGCGGTGCTATTACACGGAATCGTAACGTTGGTCATGTAGCTAAGGTTCTTAACGACACCCACCGAGCCACCCTCTGGCGTCTCCGCTGGACACAGAAACCCCCAAGATGTGCTGTGGAGTTTTCGAGGAGGGATAAGTTTACCGCTCTTGTCGATCGGTGTGTTAACGCGTCGCAAGTGGCTTAGACTGGAAATATAGGTGAGGCGATTGAGAACCTGCGCGACTCCGACCTTATTACTAGTTGTCTGTCTGATACCAAAATCACCAGTAGCCAGCGCCCTCTTAATACCATTCTCAATTGTCGTAGATTTAACGATTTTGTAAATATTTGTCATATTAACGATGGAGCAATAGTCCTCGGTAGTTCTCCACGAACCGTTATTAATTTCCCTGACAATCTGTTTAGACGTGTCTTTCACCAATTTATTGAAGTAATTGCGGAATAGGTTGTTGAGAAGCGTGCCGGTAAGGTCAATGCGCTTGTTCATATACGAATCGCGGTCGTCTTGTTTCACCCATCCGAAACTGCACGAGAGCAGGCGGTTCGTCATATAACCGAGGAAGTAAATCTTCTGCTCTTTGGTTCGGCAGTGTGGAAATAGATCGTCGGATAGCACGTTTTGTGTGAATTCCAGTTTTTTACGAATCCCCGTCTCCTTGTCCATATTAAGCGGCGTATACATTGCGTTGGAGGTAATGAAGGTCATACACTCCTCCTGCGTCAAATGTCCCTGCGCGTCTACGATTGAACCGCGGAGCGCGTGCATAATGGTTTTCACGTTGTCAGACTTGCTGTTCGTATCCAACACAATCTTAGAACAGATTTCCTTGTCCGAGACGATTCCCAGAGCCCTGTAAATAATAAACAGCGGAATAGGCGCCTTAATCCTCGGAATCTGTAGATAGATACCATTACCAAAACCATTGTTTTTTGAGGCAATATACAGCGAGATTTGTTTGGGCGAGATACATTTGAAATCTGGGACCGATTTAATCTCTGCGAGCCAATGCCATTTGCTATTGTTCTTAGAGATATTAAAACATTGGACCAGGTTCTCGGCTGCGCGCTCTTGGCCGAGGCACGTTTTTTCCGAGCCATTGATGATAAAGTATCCGCCTGGGTCCATAGAACACTCACCGCTTACGTTAGTAGAGATGTGCTTATATTGTTGTAGGACGCAGATGGCGGAGTTGAGCATAATCGGCATTTTTCCGATGTGTATCCCAGACATCGTTTTATACATCGTCTGAACCGACTCTAGAAGTGGGCCGTTGCGAATGAGATATTTAATGTTCATATCTACCGTCATATTTGATGCGTATGTGAAGTTGCGAAGTCGCGCCTCTTGCGGGAACATCAGCTTGGTGGCACCATTGTTCTCGTGAATTTGTGCGCGCTGAACGCTGAAGTTATCAAACGTGACGAATATTTCCAATGAGTATTTCTTAACCGACTCGACATAGTCGTGCTCCGATTTGATGTGGACTGGGTTGAACATGGCGATTGTCTTGGGAATTTGAACCTGAACAAAATTATTATAGGATTCTATTTGATGCCTAACGGCTTGTTTGAGTTGAGCTCCCGCAAAATAGGACTCTATAACGGTCCACGCGGCATCATTATAGTTTTTAACGTCAATCGGGTCACAGTTCATCTTTGTTCTAGATGACATTTAAGCTATTTTATAATTCAATTTATCTTTAAATTAATTGGTAAATAGAATTATGTTAAAACTACTATATAATTTTTATATGGTATTATAGTTATGGCTCAAAAAACTATACAGTTAAATCCAGAATACCTATCTGTTGGAGGGAAAAAAAAGGACAGGCACAATAAAACGCGCAAGGAGAGGAAGGTCAGGCCGACCGCACCTGTTAATCCCAGCAAATTGCGTAAAGAATTTTTAAACAGAATTAAGGAACACCAGGTTAAAACCGAGAATGGCGCCAACACAAAGGTTGCGGAGGATGTTAAGGGGAGCGGAACGTTCAATAGCGAATTTAACAGCTCAATGGACTATCTGGAAAAACTCTCAAAAGAGCGCGCGGACAAAAAAAAAGAGCAGAGGTCTATGAAACGGACTAAGAAGCAGAAGCATATGATACCTCCGGGTGGAAAGAAACCGGATATATTTGTGAACACCGAGCTCCCCAAAGAGATGGATATGAATACGATACAGCCGCCGCCCGTTCACGTGGGCGAGATGCCATCGGTTAATGTGGCCGTCCACAGCGGTTCCATTGCCGAACAACCTAGGCGTCACAATCAGACGGTAAAACATAAAGAGCCCCTCTACAGTTCATTAAAAAACGGTTCACGTCCCACATTTAGAGAGCTGATGACCAAAGGAGTGCCCGCAGAGGTTGGAGCGCCCGCGCCTATACAGGTTGGAGCGTCCGCGTCCGCGTCCGCGCCTATACAGGTTGGAGCGTCCGCGTCCGCGCCCGCGCCTATACAGGTTGGAGCGTCCGCGCCCGCGCCCGCGCCTATACAGGTTGGAGCGCCCGCCATCACCGTTCGGCGTGAGAAATTAGCCGCGTTGCGGGCAAAACACCAGGGCCCGAAACGGCCTATGCGAGAGAAACGAATTAAAACATATAAATATTCCCTCGGTAAGAAAGATAGAAATGTGGGGGTTCTCATTAAAAATAACGTTACGCGGCGGAATGTTAAGAAGGCTCATGCCGACCTTAAAAAGACAAGCATATTGGACATAAAAAAATACTTGAAGCAACACAATCTACTGAAATCGGGAAGCGATGCTCCGCCCGATGTATTAAGACAATTGTATGAACAGACTCGATTAGCTGGAGAGATTCAAAATAATAATAGCGATAATCTACTCCACAACTACTTAACGAAGTGATATAAAGATTTTATATAAATAAATATTAACTATGACGCTATATGATGATTACTTCTCATATGTCGATAAATGGAGGAGGGAATATGGTGATAAGACGATTGTAATGATGCAGGTGGGGAGTTTTTTTGAGGTATATGGTCTGCAAGATTCGGATGGTGTAATAACGAAAAACGATATGAACCAGTTGGAAAAAATGACGGGCTTAAATATAGCAACTAAATCAGGATTACACAACGACAAAAAAATTCTGATGTCTGGATTTGGATTGGGTCAGTTTGGTAAATATACCAAATATATTAACGAGTATGAATATTCAATTGTCATATACAAGCAGGGATTATCGTCTACAAACGAGATAACGCGCGAATTTTCGGAGATAATCTCTCCAGGAACCGTATTTGACGAGGATGGCGACTGTATTTCAAACGTCACGATGTCGCTATGGATTGAGCATGTTAAAGCCACACGCGGAATCAAGGAAAGCATTGTAATGGGGGTCTCGTCCCTCGATATATTTACGGGCGTTACCACAATGTATGAGATTACCGAACTTTACAACCACGCACCAAATACATATGACGAGCTTGAGAAAATTGTTTCTATATACTCCCCGAAAGAAGCGATTATTATTTCAAATATGGACACGGATATTACGAACGAAATAATATCATTCATCGGGCTAGACAATTGTAAGAATTACGTTGTAAATTATACCGAGGATACTCATCTTTTGACTAAATACATTAGGAATGCCGACAAACAGACGTATCAGAAGGAGGCAATGCGGAAATATTACCCCGAATTATCGGATGAGTGCGTCATCACCGATGTAATTCAGCGATATGGTATTTCGCTTCAATCGTTTGTGGTATTGCTCGACTATATGTACGAACACAATTGCGATTTTACTAGCAAACTGCGATTCCCCGAATTTAAACACGAGACTACCAAATTAATTCTCGCGAATCATTCTCTCAAGCAGCTGAATATATTGGACGATAACCGGCACAAAGGAAAATTAAAATCGGTGAGCAGCTTTCTCAATAACTGTAAGACTACAATGGGGACGCGTAAATTCCTACACGATTTACACCACCCCATAAATAACATTGAAATTCTGAACGAAGGATATAAAATGACCGATAACGTTCTTTCTTCGGGCGAATGGGAATACTACCGAACCTCGCTGACAGACATTATAGACTTGGAAAAGTTTAGACGCGCGCTCCTTATGAAGAGGACGTCGCCCAAGAAGTTTGCGAAACTCTTTGCCAATATGGAGACTATATTGGAATTGGCAAACAATACGCGCGTCGCCAACGAGGAGGTTCATGCGTATGCGACGCGCAATGGCGACCCAATATCGAACGGGACGAGACTGCTTGAAAAAATTGCGGAAATATTTGTAATTGAGAATGCGGCCTTCGTTTCGGAGGTCACTACGGACTATCTATCGGGTATTCCGACCGAGAGACTTCACTTTATTAAACCTGGTGTGTCTGAGTCAGTTGATTCTGCGCTGGAAGATTATGAGAATCGATTGGAAATACGCAAAGCCATTCAGAAATACCTATCGTCGGTCGTTGCGATGAGCGAAAATAGAACACAAAACACCGAATATGTCAAGAATAACAATACGGGGAAAACAGACCCGTATTTTTTCGCTACTAAAAAACGCGCGCTTAATTTTAAAAACAATATAAATGGGTTTTCTCAAAAGAGTATACCGTTAAAATATAATAATTCGCTGGGTGTAGAGAAAGAATACGTGCTTTTGCTCGATGATATTGTTACGACTAATAAAAATTCTTCGAAGACGGAAAGCATTATTACTAGCCCACAGATTAAGGAAATTATGGGGAACATCTCGGTCGCGCTCGATAAGATAATAATCGCAATTACATCATTTTACCGCGAGTTGCTTTATGAGATGATTGCGTATTGCGATTCTATAGACGTGATTATATCGTATGTTGAAAGTATCGACGTTCTCCAGAACAAGGCCTATATTGCCAGCAAATATAATTATTGTCGTCCTAAAATCCAAGAGGACGCCGACAAATCGTTCTGTGATTTTACGGCGATCCGCCACCCGCTCATCGAACACATCCAGTTGAACGAGCTATATGTAACGAACGACCTCTCTATTGGTAAGGAGGAGTCCAATTTTGACGGAATGTTATTATATGGAACGAATGCGGTCGGCAAAACCAGTTTAATTCGCTCTGTTGGAATATCGGTTGTAATGGCGCAAGCGGGGCTTTATGTGCCGTGTGCGTCCTTTACCTTTTTTCCATATGATTATATTTTTACGCGAATCTTAGGAAACGACAATTTATTCAAGGGTCTCTCTACGTTCGCGGTGGAAATGTGTGAGCTGCGGACGATTTTAAAAATGGCAACCAAAAATAGTATTATTTTGGGAGATGAGCTATGCTCTGGAACTGACAGCAACTCGGCGCTAAGTATTTTTACGGCTGGACTAGAAAGTCTTAGCGCAAAGAAAAGCACCTTCATATTTGCGACACACTTTCACGAGATAGCGGGTTATGATGAGATTACAAATCTCTCCAAGATAAAAATGATGCACATGTCTGTCGTATACAATAGCGCGAATGATTGTCTCGAATATAACCGCAAGTTACAAGCGGGACCGGGCACATCAATGTATGGACTTGAAGTATGTAAGTCGTTGGGTCTGCCAGCAGAATTTACAGAGAGAGCACATAATATTAGGTTAAAATACAATCCTGGCGCGTCTGGCGCACTCTCGCAGAAGAAGAGTAACTATAACGCAAAAAAAATTCGCGGTTTATGTGAAATGTGTAATGTTAAACAAGGCGTTGACATACATCATTTACAATACAAATCGCGCGCGGACAACGAAACAGGATATATTGGGGGTTTTAATAAAAATCACGCCGCGAATTTAGCAAATGTATGTAAGGATTGTCACGACACTATTCATAGAGAAAATGGTGAATACATAAAAACCAAAACCACGAAGGGTATTTATTTCAAACAAATATAACAAATTTTATATATCATATATCATATTTTATATAACATATTTTATATAATGAATAGCGAGGTAAATAAAATAGTTGGTAAGACCGCGAGTAAAATAGTTGGTAAGACTGCGAGTAAAATAGCTGGTAATACCGCGAGTAAAATAGCTGGTAAGACCTCAAGTAAAATAGCTGGTAATACCGCGAGTAAAATATTTAAAAAAATAAAATACCCGTTAATTATTATCCTAATAGTGGGCTTCATTTTAGGTCTAATGGTATTATCACAGTCCCTCCCTAAGAAGACCAATGACAAGAAGAACCCATTAAACGTGACTATTACCGAGTCTTTCAAAAATGGTTGTAGTAGTTCAAAATCGCTATCGGAGAGGAATGTGTGGTGTAATACATTGAACGACATGCCGTGTAAAACCAACAATTGTTGTGTATTATTAAGCGATGTAGATAATAACAAAAAATGCGCCGGAGGTGATATAGGCGGTCCGACATTTTCGACCGATTACGAATACTACAATCATAAACAGAAATGTTATTCAAAGGGAAGTAAAATGAAGATAGATTGTCCGAAATAATACATATATTAAATAAAAATTGATTTATAAATTTTACTATATTTATATATTAAAATGATTATCCCAGTCAAATGTTTCTCGTGCGGTAAAGTTCTAGCCGATAAATACAGGTATTACGAGAAGGAAGTGCGTCGTCTTAAGGGTGTTAACGACGACGTTAATATTGTCACGTATTTGACGCCCGAGACGAACGATAAGGCGCCAGAGGGAATCGCAATGGACAAACTAAAGCTAGACAAAATATGCTGTCGCAGACACATGCTCACTCATGTCGAAATCGAATAATTTAACAGAAATTAATATTTAACGGAATATAATCTACGTCCACGTATATAATATTAAGCTGATATATATATGCCTAAAAAAATAAATAAGAGTAGAAGACTCGGCAAAGGGAAAAAACGGAAAACTGTTCGTTTCTCAAAAACAACTAAGGTTTATCCAAACAAGAAAATGGTACGTACCCGGCGCAGAAGGCGAAATATGACCGGTGGAGGAATACAACACACTCTGTTACCATCACCGCTAATGAACGGGTGGTATGATTTAATGTCGACCCCGAAGAGTATATTAATGTCATACAATGGCGATGAATACCCAAACTCGGTATATGCCGACCCACTTAAAGGACACGCAATCAACTAATTTTTATACATTAATAAAATTTTATACATTAATAAAATTTTATACATTAATAAAATTTTATA
>JGI20151J14362_10003340_pt1 | contig 11002 bp, 5 predicted proteins | sample COG_01_FD_14362 | JGI IMG/M metagenome (IMG submission 14362) | reverse complement strand
GGACGCACGTCAGGGTGTGACCACATCGGGGACCCGGGTCGTCGCTCCTGGTGTCCACGTGGAACTGCGCGCAGAGCATCCCGTCGCCCTCCATCGCGCCCGCTCTTTCCTTATTCGCCCCTCTCGTTATTTGTTTTCCCGTCCCAGATCGCGATGAACTCAGGTCGCGTTCAGCCGATGAGATCCGCCGAGTCGGCGTGCGACCGAAACGGAGTGAAGCTCGTGGGGATGCCCGGCTAACCGAGCGAAGACCCCGTGCAAAGGCTTTGCCCGCCTCGCGGATATGACGTGTCGTTGTCAGATCAACACGCTCGTGTTGCCGACCTGGTTTTTTTGCTGAAGATTTTTTGAATTTCTCATCGAACTCACTGGAAACGCGATAATTGGAGTATTCATGGCTACGAGTAAATAGACATAAACGGACTCTGTGTCAACCGTAAATGTGTCTCGTAGGGTATACCTTTTCGGTTAGGCTGATGAAATTTTCTCGAGAGGGGATCGACCAGACGGCCGTTGAACGTTGTTACGGCTGTTCCGACATCTGGCATCCACACCCCGAGGCACGTATCGCCGCATCCCCAGCCATCATGGCGACGGACGGCGCCGATGCGGAGCTTCGGCGTAAGTACGATGCATCCACGCGGCTGCTGCAGGCGCAGTGCGACACGATCGAGCGCCTGCACGAGCGCCTTCGGGCGACGCAGACGAAGGAGGCTTCCGATGCCGGGGACGGCTGGACCCCCGCGGGGAAGGAGAACGACGCGCTCCAGGTCAAGTACACGCGCGCCAAGCGACTGGTGAAGCTCCAGTCCGTCGAGCTCGCAAAGGCGAGGGAGAGCGCCAAGCGCGCGGAGACCGCCGCGGAGGCGAGTGAGGCGCGCGCGGCGCTCGCCGAGAGATCGCTCGTCGAGACGCAGGACTCCGCGCTGTCGCTCCGGGAGGACTACGCGCGGGCGCTGGAGCGCGCGCAGGGTGAAGCGATGAGCCTACGCCGCGAGCGCGATGCGGAGGCTGCGAACGCATCCGCGGCGACCACCGACCTCTCGCGCGCGCTGGCATCCACGGAGTCCGCCAGCGCCCAGCTCCGCGAGGCGGTCGTCGCGGAATGCCGAGCCAAGGAATCGCTCCTCGACGAAGCCGCTCGACGCGAGGCGGCGGACGAGGAGGTCCACCGCCTGCGCCAGGACCTCGAGCTCACCAGGAATGAGCTCTCCGACATCAACCGCGAGCACCGAACCGCACATGAGCGCCTTCAGACCGCGGAGACGACGGCGAAGGACGCGGTCAAGGATGCGGAATCCGCTCGGATGGGATCAGTCGCCGATCGATGCGCCAAGAGCGACGCCGAGGAGGCCGCCGCCTTACTCACCGCGCGACTCGAGGCGTCCGAGAGACGCGCGGAGACCATGGAGGCGGCGCGGGACGACGTGATGCGGCAGAGGGATGAGGCGTTGGAGCGCGTCGAGGCGGACGCCGAGGAACATCGCAAGGAACTGGACGCGGCCCGCGTAGCCGCCGCCAAGGCTGCCAGGGAGTGCCAGAAGCTCACCGTGGCGCTCGACGAGTCCAAACGATCCGCCGCCGACGCCCAGGCCAAGGTGACGAGCCTGGAGGAGCAGTTGGAGACCGCCGAGGCTGACTACGCCTTTGCCGAGAAACTCACCGAGGACGCCGTCAAGGAACTCGAGACGGACCGAGCCCGGTTCGAGCTGGAAGGGGAGAAGATGAAACGCCGCGAGAAGGAGTTCATGCGCGAGGCTGAGCAAGCCGCGTCGCAGAGGTGGGAGCGTGAGACCCAGGACGAGGTGAACGCGCTGCGCACACAGGTCACCTCGTTACGCGCGGCGAAGGAGAGACTCGAAGGTCTTCTCGCAGCCGCCGCAGCGGAGAGCGCCGCGAGAATAGCCGCCGCCGAGGAGAAGGTGGGTGCCGCCGAGCTCATCGCCGCGGCTGCGACGGCGAGCGCGGTCGCATCCCCGATGGCCAAGTGGGCCGCGGTGGTGGGTGCGGCCGGGGGGGAGTCGATGAACTCGGCGACGCCGCTCGGAGGCAGGAGCGGCGGCGGAAATTGTCCGACACCGGGCGCCGCGTCGACGCCCGGTGACGCGACGCCGTACCTTCCCCCGCGTGTTCGCGTGGACGAACCCGGTACGCCGTCCGTCGAGCAAGGCAAGCCCGCCGCCAAGTCCAACGGAGCGGCTCGCAAGACGATCAAGAGCCTCAAGGCTAAGAACGAGGAACTCCGCGCCCGGCTCGAGACGGAGAAGAAGGCGAGGAGCGAACGCGTCGAGGCCAGGGAGAACGCGCGCGACGAGTCCACCAAAAAGCACGCAGCCAAGCTGGAAAAGAAGCTCGCGGCGGCCGAGACGAGGCTCGCCGCCCTGGATGAACGCTGGAACGCCGCCGGCAAAGCTTGGAACGCGAAAATCGAAGATGAAAAGAACGGAGTCGTCGAGGCTTTCGAGGTGCTCGAGTGCGAGGTGGACAAAATCGCGGAGGCTGCGTCCGCCGCGGTGAAACAGGCAGAGATCGCCACGGAAAACGCCGGCACCCTGGCCGACCGTGCGGAGCGTGACGCGTCGGAGAAGACCGAGAAGGCCGTCGCCGCCGCGAGGCACGAAGCCGAGGCGGAGGTTAAGCGCGCGGTGGACGCGTGTAACGCCGCCGTGAAGGACCGCGTGACCGCCGAGGCTTCAACCGCCGCCGCGACAAAGGCGCACAGGGAAGAACTCGACGCCGTCAAGGCTGCGGCGGTCAAGAGCTCCGAGCGCGTGGGCGCCGCGGAGGTTGCGAAGACGGCGGCGGAGGCCAGGGCGGCGCACGCCGAGGCCAAAGCGAGGCAATCCGAGGTTGAGAGGGAAGCCGCCGTGGCCGAGTCGCTCGACGCGAGGTCACGCGCGGATGCGGCGGAGGCCCGCGCGCACGCCGCGGAGACCGCGAGGGAAGCCGCGCGCGTTGAAGCATCCGCGGCGAATGGTGAGCTCAAAGGCGGGCTCCAGGCAAAGGAGGAATCAGACGCTCGAGCCGTCGCGGCGGAGTCGAGGGCGGACCAGGCCGAAGCGGAGCGCGCAGACGCCGAGACCGAGGCTGCGGAGGCTGTCGCGCGAGCGACCGAGGCTATGGAAGAGGCGGCGCTCGCGCAGAGGCTCAGCGAGAAGGCCAACGCGCGCGCGTCCAAGGCTGAAGCCGCGCTCGGTGACGCCGAGAAACGCGCCGAGCTCGCCGAGAAGGCTGCCGAGGAAGCCGCCGCGGCTGAGGAAAAGGCGCGGGCGTCGCTGTCCGAGGCTGAGTTCCGCGCGTCTATGTCGACGACCCGCGCGGAGGCTGCGGAGGAGGCCATGGAAGCCGAACAACGAGCAGCGGAGGCCATGGGTGTCCCGCCGGGATCAAAGCTATCGTCCGCGGTGGCGTCCGCGGCGATCAAGGTCAAGGAGGCCAACGCACGCGCGGAGAATGCGGAGAAGATGGCGAAAGTCGCACGCGCCGCGGCGGATACCGCGGAGGTCAGGGCGACGGAGGCTGAGCGCGCGGCGCAGGCGGCGGCGGACGAGGCCATCGCCGCCGCCGAGCGACGCGCGAACAAGGCTGAGGAGACGGCTGTTGAAAAAGCGTTTATGAAAGTCGCCGACGCCGAGGCTCGAGCCGACGCGGCGGAGAGCACCGTCAAAATCACGCAAGCGATGATGGACGCACTCCGCGAGGAGACCGCGGAGAAACTCGCGCGGGCTGAAGCGCAGGTTGAGCAGGCTGCCATCGCGCGTGAACGCGCTGAGAAAACCGCCGAGATGGCCAACGACGCGGCGTCCGTCGCGGGCGTCGCCGACCGAGCCGCCGAGGAAGCCTACGCCGCCGCCGCCGCGGCTCAGACCCGCGCGGCAGCCATCGAACGCAACGCGAACGATGCCGTGGCTCTCGCGGAATCCCGCCTCGAGGAGGTGGAGAAGCACGCCGCGCAGTCGCTCGCGGCGGCGGAGACGAGGGTCGTCGAGGCTGAGATGTCGGCGGCGGCGAAGGCCACCGAGCTCGCCGCCGCGGCGGTCGCCTTGGCCGAGGTCAAAGCCGCCGAAGACGTCGCGGCCGCCAAGAAGGAGGCTGAGGCCAAGGCTAAGCGCTCGTACGAGACTGTCAAGACACAGATCGGCATGGCGGTCGCCAAAGCCGAGGCTGACGTCGAAACCATGAAGAAGGCTGGCCGGCTCGCGATTTCCGAGGCGGAGGCGCGAATCGCGGAGGCCGAGCGAAGGGCGCTCGCCGCCGAGGTCGAGCTCGAACGACGCGCCGCCGAGGTCGGGTCCGAGTCGGAGTTGATCGAGGCGACGAAGTCACGCGCGGACGCGGACATCAAAGAGGCCCGCGCCGCGGCTGACGCGGCGGGGGAGGAGGCCAAGTCGATGGAGGCGGCGTCCGCCGCCGCCGTCGCGAGGGCCATCGCCGCGGAAGCCGCCGCGCGGAGCGCCGAGGCGGAGGTTAAGCGCGCGGTCGACGCGTGTAACGCCGCCGTGAAGGACCGCAGGGCGGCGCAGAGGGAGGCGAGCGACGCGAAGGCTGCGCTCGAGGAGGCTGAGACTGAGCGCGCCGAGGCTGTCGCCGCCATGCGCCGCGCCAACTCGAGGGCGGCGGAGGACGCGGGCCGCCTCCACGAGTCCAAGGCGCGCCTCGCCGAGCTCTGGCGACGCGCGGAGAACGCCGAGGATGAGCTCCGTAAGGTCCGAGCGGGCGATGCCGGGGATAAGGCTGAGCAGGCTGAGAGGAACGCGGCTGGAGGGGACAAGTGGAGGGGCGCGTCGCGGCTCAGGACCAAACTCGGGTCCGAGGAGGGCGAGGCGGCAAAGTCTCCGATCGTCGCCGAGGCGCAGGCCAACGCGGCGGCGGCGATGGCCATCGTTCGCGACGCGCAGGCTGCGCTGGCGACCGCGCGAGATACCGTGCACGCGGAGAGAGCCGGCGCCCATTCGGTGAAGAGGGGCGGGGGTAAGTCGAAGGCTGACGCGCGAGCCGCGGCGCTGCAGAGGTACCAGGGCAACGCCGCGAAGCGCTCGCCGCTGCCGCCGACGCCGGGTGGGAAGGAGAACGCGTCGGTGTCACCCGTTCGGTACCCGAGCTCGGAACCGAGGAGCCCTTTAGCGGGTAACTCAGCCGCGTGGAAGTAGTTAGAATCAGTCCTTCGCGATGGTGCCCACATTTCTTCTCGATTGTTGACTCGATCTTTGCGCTGCGTCATCGAGAGCGTATCTCGGCCAGGCTGTCGAGATGAGTCGCCTCACTTCACGACGTGCGCCGTTGACCATGCCCCCGCCGAGAAAGTTCCGACCCCGCGAGCCCGCCGTGCTCGTGCCACAGACCGCGGGGTGCTTCTGGTGGCGCGAGGATGTCCGTCGCAAGCACGGTACGCGCGCGACCCCGACCAGAGATCGCCCCCGCGCCTCGGCTTTTTTCCCGACGACCGCCCCGAATATTCAAACCAGAGCCCACCCGACTGACCCGCGACCCGTCCGCATCCATCCACAGGCTCCACGCCGTGGATACCCAAGATATTCTGGGTGTTCTTCCACATCCTATTCATCGTCCTGCTGTTCCAGTTCGACAACGACATGACGGACGGGGGCGCGGGGTACCAGACTGGATTCGCGTTCATGTGCCTCCTCAACCTCTTCGCCTTTCTCTGCGTCGCCAACTCCAACCCCGGGTACGTCAGCGAGCAGGAGCGGTGCCCGGAGGACCAGGAGGACATCTACAGGGAGCAGGACAGGCTCAGGCGTGAGCGCATCGCGGCGCGCGTGAAGAGCAAACGGGAGCGCGAGAGGAACGCGGCCGGCGCGGAGAATGAGGATCCCGCCGACGACGACAACGCCGACGACGCCGAGCTGGACCTCGAGCGCGGTTCTTCGCTGGACCTCCAAACGCGACAGAGCAGCGACGAGCGACGCGCGCACCATGACGAGGGAACCGGGGGGCTCTTGGGCGCCCCAGGCGGTGCGAGCAACTCCAGCGACCTCGCCTCGTCCTCGGCGGTGTTTGCGCATGGCATCGATGACGGCGACGGAGTCGACGCTCTTGGAGGCGATTCCATCTCCGTCGGCCAGTACTGCAAGCACTGCGAGGCGTGGCAGGGTCTGCGCACGAAGCACTGCCACGACTGCGGCCGGTGCGTTAAGAAGTTTGACCACCACTGCTTCTGGGTGGGAACCTGCGTCGGGGAGAAGAACCACGCTCGGTTCGTGTGGTACCTGGCGGCGCAAACCGCTTTGATTGTATGGGCGTTTCACGTCAGCAACAGCGGGTGGAAGTACATGGAGACGTTCCACGAGCTGTTCGAGTACAACGCCGGTCCGGTTTGCATGTCCATCACGCTATTCATCTTCATCATGTTCGTGGGTTCCCTGCTGGGGTTCCACCTGTACCTCATCGTCACCAACCAGACGACGTGGGAGGTTAGCTCCCGGGACAAGATCAGCTACCTCCGCGGGGTGCCCAACAACGTGTACGCCTTTTCGCACGGGCCGGTGCGGGACACCAAAGAGTTCTGCTGCGCGCCGCCGCCGCCCAGGTACACGCTGAGGTCGTTCGAGTGGATGAGGGAGTGGTCCAGGACGGAGACCATCTGGGAGAACAAGTACTACGTGTGTTGTTAGTGACGCGTGGCGCCGAACTAATGCTAATGTAATATCTACGTCGATCGACCAAACTTTTCACACTACCGATGGCGCTGCCGTCCCTCTCCGTGTTGGAGGTTAGCGATGGGGAGGACGCCGCCGCGCTGCTCCTGGAGCACGGTGCGGTCGTGGTGAGAGGCGTGGTCTCCCTCGCGACGTGCACGGAGACGCGGGCGTGTGTGAACGAGCGCCTCAGGTTGGCAGGTCTCGAAGCTTTCGGCGATGCGAGCACGGCGACCGAGTTTTCGGCGGCGGGAAGAACGCCCGAGCAGGTCGACGCGGCCGCCAGGTACTTCGGCAACGTCACCAGCCCTGTAAATCGTCGCGACCTCAAGCTCGCGCTGAACGACGAGGTCGGCGAGTGCGTGCGCCAGCTTTTGCGCGCGTGCGGACCGTGCATCGCATCGATACTCACGGAAGAGGCCGAGATGTGCGAGCTCAGTGCCCTCGTCTCGGACCCGGGCGCCGCCGCGCAGCCGCTCCACCCGGACACGCAGATGTCTGGGGCGTACGCTCACTGCGGGCTGATCACCGCGTTCATCGCTCTGCAGGACGTGACGCTCGAGACGGGACCGACGGAGGTTTGCGCGAGGAGCAACACGGCTGAGGCGCACCGGGCGTTGTCGAGCGGCGCCGGCGAGGCGGAGAAGCTCCGCTCCCTGACCGCCGCCGGGATCCCCGCGCCCCGCCCGACGCCGCTGAACGCTGGCGACGTCATGCTGATGGACTCGAGGGCGATCCACAGGGGCGGGGCGAACGAGGGAGGCGCGAGACGGACGCTGATGGTTTGCACGTTTCAGGTGCCCAACAATCCGGCGCCCGGGAGCACGTACTCGCTGCTGGACGAGTACGCGGGGCGGTTCAGGCTCGGGGGGTTCGAGCGGTGGCGGGACCCGGCCGCGGCGACGGCGCTTTAGTTTAGAGTTTAGAGCAGTAGCAGTAGCAGTAGCAGTAGCGTGCGTTCATGACACTTAGAGAGCTGGCTAAATCCTAGGTAAATTCGACGTCACTCCAAGCTGAGCACGTCGATGGACACCGGAACGTGCTCAATCTCCGACACGATCACCTTACCGTCCGGCAGCTTCTTCGCGGGCCTCTCCGGTACCTTCTCGAAGTACACCACCTCGTTCTCCGTCACGTACTTTTTCCGAAGGTTCATCAGCGCCTCGCTCTCCTCCAGCGCCGCGGTTTTCCATCGGTCCGCCTCGCCCGCGGCGTCCCGGCCCCGGGCTAAGTGTTTATTGGCGGCGTCGCAACACGCGATGGCCTCCCCGATGTCGCCCGATACGAACGCCTCCTCCGCGGCGCACCTGTACGCCCGCGCTCTGTGGACACTCGCGCCGAGCAGGATGTACGCCTGCAGCTTGCGGCTGATCCGGTTAAAGTCCCGGATGTTTTCGTTGAGGACGGCGTCAGCCTCCTTGTACAGGTCGTGCGCCCCGAGGTGGAGCTTGGCGACGAGGTCCCCGCCGGTGCCGCGCTCCTCCGCGCGCCGCGCCGTCGCCGCCTGCGCCTCGGCGAGGCACACCGCCCGCATCGCGTCCGCCATGGAAGGTAACAGCTCGTTCGGCCGCTCCGGGTCCGGACTGAGACCCGGTAACACTCTCGTCGCCGCGTGCTTATAAACCCCCGCGGCTCTTCGAAGCGTCGTGGCCACGCCCGGCGCGCACTCGCCCAGCACGGGGCCCGGAGACCTCGGCGTGGTACTGGAGTCCGTCGCGGGTTTGGACTTGTCCCCGACGGGCGTATCGAGCACGCTGCCGCCGACGACGACGAGTCTGTCGCCGCCGGGGTCGCATTCGTGCCGCTCGGGTCCCACCGGCGCCCGCGGGCACTGGTCCACCGTCAGCGCCGCCTCGTCCCTGACGCGCGCGGCGAGGAGCATCCAGGCCATGCCGCGCTCCTGTTCGAGCGCGCGGTCCAATCCCTTGAGCTTGTGCATGACGTCGCCGCCCTCCAGCGGGCTGGACCACTTGAACTTGAGCTCCCCGGACCGGTTCGAGATCTGCAGGTTGTCCTTCTTGGAGCAGAGGCTGTCGATGAGTGGGACGTAGACCATGGCAGCGCGGGTTCGCTCGGGGGCTTTGGCGGGATCCCTGATCTCGCCCCTGGTGGAGCATAGGTCCCGTCGGGCGCTGTGATATAGAGGGGGAGGAGGGGGAAGGTCAGCGGCGGTTCGGCACCTCGGAGATGGCTGACGCATCGGGAACGACGGGGTCGGGGGTACCTGCTGATGGTGCGCAGGGCCTCGAGCGAGAGCGACTCGTTGCTCTTGAGCTCCTCCTCGAACACGAACGGTTCGGTCTCCAGCTCCCCGGCGAAGTCGAAGAGCGGCAACATGGCCGAGCGCCGGTGTGCCTCCTCGGGTGCGCCTGATACAATGATGTCAGCATCGCGAAACAAACTGGAGGAAACACGGCGTCGGGGGCCATTCCTGCGAGGGCGGGTTTCGGCGAAGATGGCGGCTTCGCGGGTGGCCGGTCGATACCTGGTGCTCGACCACCTGGACGTGCGTCAACCCTACCCGTTCATCCGCCTGTGGGAGCGATGGGGACTCGGCGAAGGTCCCCCGGGGGAGGAGACACGGCGCCATCGCAGCGCCGAGCCGCCGTGGTCCCAGCCGCGCCCTTCGCCGCCCCCGGACCACCGGCATCGCCGGCCCCGACGCGAAGATCCCCCCGCGCCGACATTCAGGGAAGCTCCACGAGAGTCCGACCCCATCTGGGACGACGAAGTATCGGCGGATGGCCGGGAGGACGAGCGCCCTCCGTCCGACTTCGAGACGCACGATGATGAGGACGAGGGCACCGCCGAGGAGGAGCCGAAGGAAGACCCCGGCGTCCCACCTCCCCCTCCACCGGCCCCTCCCGCGTCGGAGCCGGCGATGGTCACCGTGGACGAGATGCGCGCGATGGGCGCCAAGGCTCCCCTCGTGCCCACCAAGAGGGTCGTGTCCGACGAGGAGGCTCGGGCGCTGGCTGAAAGAAAAGAAGCCGCGGCGGCGGCGGTGCGACGCCGCCTCGAAGAGCTCACCATCCGCCAGGCGGAGACGGACGCGGCGGCGGCGGCGGAGAAGAAAGAGGACCCGGTGGAACCACCGGAGCCCACGCCGGAACCCACGCCGACGCCGGCGCCCGAGAAGCAACCGAAGGAGGAACCGAAGGAGGAACCGAAGGAGGCCTTCGCGGAGCTTCAGAGGTACGCCCCCGACGAGCTCCGGGCGATGAACGTGAACTGCGAATCACCCCCGCCGGGCTTCAAAGCCGACCCGGGGTGGGCCGTCTCGTCCCGTGCGCCCAAGCCCAAGAGACGCGACGCCGCGGCCGCCGCCGAGGAGGAGCGAAAGGACCGCGAGGACGACGCCGCCGCGGATGCGCTCCGGATAGAAATCGCAAAGGTGGACGCCGCGGGTTGGTCGCTCTGGGAGGACGACGAGGCAGCCTTCGCCGAGGACCAGGCGTTGGCGCTCAGCGCCCTAAAGGAGATCGACGACGGCAAGGCTTCGCTCGTCGCCGAGGCGGACGCGCGGGCTGACGCCAGGGCGACGCCGAGGGTTGACTTGGTGGTGTTTCCGCCGGGGGCGCTGTCGGCGTTTTCAAAAAACGACGTGGATACCTCCGGGTGCACGCGACCCTACGCCGACGTCAAGTCGTCGCTCGGCGTGGTCTTCGGGACGTGGTCCGAGGTGGACGGGGGCGCCGGCGGGTGGCGCGCGAGGGTGGGATTCGTGCAGCCGTGGGAAGGTGAGCCGGACGCGCTCGTCGCGTGGCTCAACGCGGATGAAGCCGCCGGCGACGCCGCGGGCGCCTCGATGATCAAGCCGGTGGGCTGGCTCAAGACGATGCACATGACGGGACCGGCGCTCACCGCCTCGATAACGTCCGCGTACGAGCTTCTGGCTGACCGTAGCAGGTTTCGGGGTGCGCCGCCGCCTGCGTCGGCTATGTACGTCAGTCTGGACGTGGTCAGGACGGTGACGGAGGAGCGAGCCTGCGTGGAGGTTTACGACTTGCGCACGGGCCGAGAGCTGGTGTTCGAGCTCTCCGGCGAGGACGACGACGACGAATGACTTAGCTAGTAGATCGATAATAAAGTTTAGCCACTAATAAGATTAAGACCTGAGCTTGAGGAAGTCCTGCATGGCGTCGGCCAGCCCCGGGGTCCACTTCCTGTAAGACAAGAGCCAACCCTTGTCGCCGTATTTCCCGCACTGCGCGTCGTCAATCTGGCACAAATCGAGCCAGGTGTCCTCAGCCTTGGCCGCGTCCCCACCGCGCCAGTACGTCGCCACGAGCGCCGCGCGGACGTCGCTGGAGTACAGCTGCCGCGCGAGCGTCTCCAGTCGGCTC
>JGI20151J14362_10003338_pt1 | contig 11006 bp, 8 predicted proteins | sample COG_01_FD_14362 | JGI IMG/M metagenome (IMG submission 14362) | reverse complement strand
AGTTCTCTCGGAAGCGCCGGAAGCGCGTGTGGCTCGATGCATCCGAGAATATTTCGAATATTTCAAAGCAACGACGCAGAAAGCCGTTCGAGCCACAACTCGCCCCCCCGCGCCGCCAGCCATGGGTAACAAGAAGAACGCGCGCAAGAGAGCTGCCAAGAAGAGGAAGGAGAAGAAGAAGGCTCGTGTTGATGTGGATGAGAGCGTCGCCTCCGCCATCGTCGCTCACGTGCCCGATGTTCGGGACCGCCTCGCCCTCGGCTGCGTCTCCCATATCTGGAGGGACGCGGCCTCCTCTCCGGGCTGCTGGCAGCTCGCCCCGTTCCCGCTGCTCATCGAGCCACCCCTTGCAAACAAACTCACCGACGATGCGTTCAAGCAGCTCATGCTCTACGCGGGAAACGCTCTCACGTGCATAAAAGTGATCGAGGCCCCTTCGACTTTCAAGTTCGCTGGGAAAAGGCTGCCTCGCACCCTCCTTCCGAACCTGCGCGCCTTGACTATCAACTACTGTGAAGGGGTGTCTATCCGATTTGCATTGCTTCCTTTCTTGCAAAGTGCAGTCGCTTCATCCTCCATCGACTACATCCATCTGGCTGGGTGCGACATGGAAGGTATGAGCATGAAAGATCTGACTGAACTGAAGAGCTACCTGCGTGACCCGAGCGACCCGACTTGTTTCGACCTCTGCCGATGCGACAACCCGGTGTGCCATGAGATAACAAACTCTGATGATTCTTGGAAGTGCATGGCATGTGATCACATAATATGCGATAGATGTTACGATGATGATACTGAAATCGAGTGCGACGAATGCTGTGCGTTTGCGTGTCGTTTAGGCGACTGCCCGGGTGACGACTTTGTGGCCGAGCATGTCCGTTTTTGCGAGGATTGCGAGAATAATTATTGCGATGACTGCAAGACAGTGTTTGAATGCGTCGGCAACGAGACCAAAAAAGGATGCTATACAACGTATTGCGATGGATGCAGCGGTCTTCACAAATGCGATGTATGCGAAGGAATATGGTGCGATGCTTGTGTCAGTGAAGATCATTTCGTCGAGCATTGCGGCGGGAGCAAAAAATACCGGGAAGATAAATTATCCCACTACCGACCTGCCAAATACAAGACGGGATGCGGCAAATCGATGTGCAAAGACTGCGTAAGGTCAGCTCGTCCATACCAGTATTTCGATTGGTGCGATTGCTGCGATGGCACATGGTGCAAAGACTGCACACCACACCCGTATCGATGCCTTGGCGCAAATTTCGGTATGACAACGAATAAGGATTGCTGCCGGAGTTCTCACTGCGACCTGTGCTCGATGTACGGATGCGATGGATCCCCGAGCAGGAACTACCATTGGTGCAAAAGTTGCGAAGGTTCCTGGTGTGAAAAATGCTCTTCAGACGAAGAGTTCTTCATTTGCCCTTTCTGCGAAGATTCGTTCTGCAACAAGTGTATTCCGGGCCCGGGTTCTGCCTGCAAAGAATGCGAAAACAAGGTGCGCAAAGGACTTCTCACTTATGAAGAGGACTATACAGACGTTTACGGCCACTATGACCACATGTGCTGGTAATAGACCTATCCCCTGTCATGACAATATCACACACTGTCCGCGTCAATCCATCAATCTACCTCGCCTTCTTCGCCGGCGCACGCAACTTCCCGAACGGCGGCAGCGGCACCAGCGCGCTCGTCGTCTTCCGATACTCCCGATATTCCGGGTACTTACCAGCCGTGATGGACTCGGTGAACGGGGTGCTACCCTGGAACAGTGCGATGAGCAGCACCGCGCCGATACCCTGCGCGTGCACCCACGTATCCTTCCATCCCGTACCGAACAGCTCCGACCGTCCGTCCCAATTGGCGGCCACCGCGAACAGGTAGTACGACACCCACACGCACTGCTCGGCGAAAAAGTTGGGATGTCGGGAGTACTTGAACAGCCCTTTGGTCAGGAACCCGCGCGTGTAGTCGTCGCGAAGGGCGTCGACGCGAACGTGCCCCGGTGCCCTGTGTTTGCTCTGCTGGAAGGTCCACTGCTGCTGGTCCGCGGTGGACTCGAAGATGACGAAGAAGGTGAAGGACGCGAATGCTACGTAGTCCAGGGCGTTGAGCCCCGATCCCTTCGCCGCGAACACCGCGGATGACGGCCACGCGATGAGCAGCAGCAGCAGGTGCTGGTAGCTCGCGATGAACCCCAGGTTGAACGCCTGCCACGCGACCGGGTGTTTGAGTAAGGGATGCTGCCGCAGCACCGGCCAGCGGTAGTCCTGCTCTCCCTTGGAGTATCCGCCCTTCCTGGCGAAGTTGTAGGTGAGCCTGATGCCCCACGCCCAGGTGAGCGCCGCCATGGTGCTGGTGCGCGCGTCGAAGCCGGAGGCGTACGCGTACACCGACGCGTACACCGCGGGGGTGATGGACCAGAGCCTATCGACGTGGGAGTAAGTGCCGGTGACCCACGACGCGACGAGGCACCACGTCGCGAAGCCTGCGATTCGGGCGAAGAGTTTGGGAATCGGGCGAACGGTGAGCTACGGGTCACGCGTGTGCGCGGTGGGAGGGGGGATGTATATCGGGGATCGGGGATCGGCGCTTACCCGCGCATAGCGCGGCGCACAGGTGGTCGGGATCGCTCGGATCGAAGTTCATCTCGGTCGTCGCCTGCTCAGTGTTAGCGCGCGGTCCGAAGTGCATTTCATTTCGAAACCTAAATCCTCCCCAGAGTTCGTTCACAAATCTGAAAACTAACATCATCAAGCCTCGACGCGCTCCTCCTCCGCCTCCTCAACCTCCGGCTCGAGCGTCACGGCGCCGGCCTCGTCGTCGTCGTCGATCGCGACATCCCTCGCCCGCTCGTACCACTCGAACATCCTGTTGATCCCACGCATCGACTCCCTCAACGCGCCAACCTTGTCCAGCCTGCACCGCATCCCGTCGAATGCCGTCACGGGCGTCTCCACTCCCTCCTCGTTCACAACCGCACTGCGAGGGTACCGCTGCGAGAAGTGCGTGAGCACCGCCGCGGTCTTCTCGCCGCACGCGCGCGCCATCCACAGCGCCTCGCTCGTGGTGCTGTGGCGCTTACGCTCGGCGTGATCCGCCTTGGAGTCGTCGAACGTAGCCTCGTGAATTAAGACGTCCACGCCGTGCGCCAGCCTGGTGAGCTCGACGCTGGGCCTGCAGTCGCCGCTGTACGCGAGCTGCCAGCCGCTCTCACCGCCGATGACGATCGCGGCAGCCTCGGGGCAGTGCCGCACGGGAAGCGCCTCGAAGCGCGCGAGTCCAGCCTCCGTCGCCACCGTTTGCGCGGGAGTAGCGTTTGGGCAGTTACCTCGCCAGTGACCTTGTCGTTGGCACAAATTGCACCACCAATTCGCCCCGGCTGCCTGTCGCTGGGCCTCCAGCGGCGGCGGCGGCGGCGGCGGCGGCGGCGGTGGTCGTTGCGAGAAGCTCTGCGGCGTCCTGAACGGACCGCCGCCAAAGCCCTGGGCGTACACAGAAGCGCTGTGCACGAACCGCCAGGGCCTCGCCCCCCCCGGAGGATTAGGCGATTCTTCCAGCCATTCCTTCAACGAACGAGGCCCGACGATCGTGAGGACATCGGGAGTATACCCAGGTTTTTGATGCTGTCTCAACGCGAGCACTCCTCGGACGCCGAGCATGTGATCCGGGTGTTGGTGAGAGACCCACAACACCTTCAGGTCCCAAATCGCCATGTGAGCCTCGTGATTACCGAGGTATCGTTTCATCGCTCCCGCGCAACCTTCACCCGCGTCGAGTAGCACGCTGCCCTCAGAGGTGGTTCCCCTTAAGTGGTTCGCTCGCTTGATCAAAATCGCGCTCGAGCCGCGATACCGAGACGGCTCCGCGCTCCCGGTGCCGAGGAACACCAACTCCGGGAAATTCTGCGAATATATATCCTCCCGCTTTCCGTCGAAATTCTTATCCTCAACCTCCGCGATGGACGCGTCTTCCATCAGCCGCCGGGTCTCACCCTGGACGGTTTCGATATCTAGCTCCTCGGGCCGTTCCGTGGTCTGGTCAGCCTCGGCGATGCCGTTGGACTCGACCAATCCAAATCCCCAATCCCGAATCCCGCCGACCCGCAGGCGAACCCTGGTGCAAAGCGACCCATCGACCCGCGGCGGCAAAGGAACCGGGGGCAGTTTTGGCGGTGTCGCCGGTGGCTTGTACGGTGTGTGATGCGTGAGGGGCGTTGGGAACGCCCACCTGTACACGCACTCGAGCCTGGCGAGGGTCCTGGCACCGGCTCTGAACCCCACCTCGTTGGGCACCCTGCACATCACGTGCAGCGGCAAGAATTCACGAGGGTTCAGTCCCCTGTATTTGTTCTGGCACATACTCGTCCACTTATCACGCAACGAAGCGTTATCATCCAGCCTGCTCCAGGTGCAGACATCGTACGTCGGATGCGTACGCGCATCCGAGACGTGAAACACCGCGGCGCATCGGTGTTTGCCCAAGAGGCAGCACTCAACAGTTGGATGCCTCCCCGCGTCCATCGCGGCGTAGTGGTCGCCGCAGTCCAGCACGAGGAACGTGGGCCCGGGTTCATCGTCGCTCGTGCCCTTCACCGACACGGCGTAGCCTAGAAAGTAGTTCGCCGGGCTTGTTCCCGGTGTGTTCAGCGGGGGCGGTTTATTTGGCGCTTCGTCGTCCTCCTCCTCCGCGCCGTCTTCCCGCCTCTTGCGCTTCCTCTTGGCCTCCGCCTCCGCCTCGCACAGCTGGCACTGAACACGTGGATACAGCGGGAAGACGCGTATCGAGTCGTCCTCGTAGGTCTGCGCGACGTGATCGTCGTCGGGGTTCGCCGCCGCGTCGATCACCGAGGCCGGCGGCACGAGTCGCAGCGCCGTGACCTGCGGATGTCTGAACCTCACGAAACGCCTGAGCGCCCGTATGTGCGCGCCCACGCCGCTGGGTCCCGCGACGAGCAGGTCCCCGTGGCCGTCGCCGCTCAGCCGGAGCAGCGTGCCGCCCAGCCCGCCGCACGCGTCGGGGTGGAACGACGTCAGGAAGCACGCGCGGAGCTTACCGGTGGGCCGCACGCGATGTTCCAACGCGAGCCTGCTGAATCCCTCGGCGCACCCGAACAGGTACTGGCGCTTGGATCCCCGGTTGCACGTGAGGAGCAGCGACGGCGCGACTCCATCGGCGTCCGCGCCGACGACGAGGACGCTCGCCGCATCGCCGGACCCAGCGGCACCCGCGCCAGCCATCCGCGCGCCCTTCCACTGAGGTCGTCGTCATTTGCCATCGTCAACAACCTCCACTTTTTTCGCAGCCCGAACCGGCGGCTTCGTCTCCAAGCTCCGAGCCTGTCTCGTCACAAACGCGTCGCGCGGAGGTTGACGTGACACGAGAGAGACACGATGGACGACTTCTACGTGCGATACTACGTGGTACGTCTCACCCCGAGCCCCGATCGCGGATCACCACCTCGATCGCGCCACGAACCGAGCCCTCATCGACGCGCGCCCCGGTCCCTCGCATTCGACTTTTTTCCCGCCCCGCCCTAGAATCATCTCATCGCCTGACCCGACCATCCTCCCCGTTCCGTTCCGTCGCAGGGGCACAAAGGGCGGTTCGGGCACGAGTTCCTCGAGTTTGAGTTCCGCCCCGACGGCAAGCTCCGGTACGCCAACAACACCAACTACAAGAGGGACTCGCTCATCCGCCGCGAGATGTACGTCAGCGAGACGGTGATGAAGGAGGTGAAGCGGATCGTGGCGGACTCACAGATCCTCCGCGAGGATGACCGGGAGTGGCCGGAAGGGGACAAGGTCGGTTCCCAGGAGCTGGAGATTGTCTGCGGGGAAGATCACGCGAGCTTCACCACCGCCAAGATCGGCTCGCTGCTGGACGTGCAGAGCAGCAAGGACCCGGAGGGCCTGCGATGCTTCTATTACCTCGTGCAGGACCTCAAGTGCATGGTGTTCTCACTCATCAACCTGCACATGAAGATCAAGCCCATCTGAGACATCGGCGGCGATGCGTGAGGCGATAGAGGCGATAGAGTGTACACCTACAATATCCATTAGAGAGCTATGACCGACGAGGTCGACGACGACTTAAGACTCTTAAGGAGCTTCATCGTTCCACAGGCGACTGACGTCGGTTGTCCACAGCAACGGCGCGTCCGTCTCTATCCGCACCTCCCCGCCCGTGCCACCCACGTCGAACGCGTTGCTCGTGCTGATCAGCCGACCCATCTCCAGCGAATCGCCCTCCAGGTTCCACCGCAGACCCGACGTCCGCACAGAACCCGCGGGCCCGCACATCGGGATGAGCCCACAAGAAGGGCCCTCGCGCTCAGTATCCGGCACGATCGCCACCGACGTATTCGCCGGCACCACGAACGCCATCGAGTTGCGCCCGATGAGCACCACGTGCGTGTCCACGAACTCGTGCGCGGCGCTGACGTTGGACATCTCGTGGTCGAACCGGCCGCCCAGCGCGCCGGCGGCGAATATCCTGTGCTCCGTCGCCCAACCCTTGCCGGCGATCGTCTTACCCAATGAGCCCCCCGATCCCTGCTGGACGCGCCACGCGGAGTCCACCATGTGCGTCACCGCCTTGTGCAGGTCTGTGGTGTCCTGGTCCGCGCTCAGGTCCACGCACCGAGTGCCCGTCTCTCCGTAAAACGCTAAAACCTCGGGGCGGACCGAGTCGAGGTCGCCGACTATGACGTCCGGCACGAACGCGGCGCGGACCTGCGCTGGGGTGTGCTGCGGGAAGAGTGCAGGCATGTCGTCGTAGAGCCTGTTCGCGCCGCCGTCGGCGCAGTACCGCCGCTCGCACCTGTGCCACAGGTGCGGCGCGACGCTCGGGAGCTTGTAGTTTAGGATGAGGAGCTCGTCGGCGCTGTCGGAGCGCCGCGGGGCGTCCTCGGGGGGCGTCAGCGACGGCGCGTTGGAGGTGAGGAAGTCGGTGACGAACCGCCGGGTGGGTCCGGGCGCGGTATCGTCGCCCGAGGGCGCGGGGGCAACCTCGGAGGCGGAGCTCATCCTGGTGGTTAGGGTGCCGAAATGCTGCGTCCGGAATTGACGGGACGGATGGACCCGACACGCGGCGATGAGACGACGGGTTCGATTTGATGCGGGGTGGACTCGGAGCTCGTGCGATGACGATACTTGCGAGGTGCGAGAGAGAGCCGCGTTCATCTCACGACGCACATCGCGGGGTCCACCGCGCTTCGCCGAGTGACGCCGAGAAAACCTCCGTTCGGGCTCGTATTTTTCAGGGGCACGTAAAAGTGAAACGCACAGCTGGACTGCTGGACCCACAGCTGTATGAGCTCGACCGCCTCCTTCAGCAGCTCGGGGTGGGCGTCGTCGCTGGAGGCTCCTCCGCACTCGACTCTCTCCCTCCTCGAACGCCTCAGCGAGCACCACAAGTGCGTGTTCAGGGAAGAGGTGCTCGCGCGCCTGAGCGTCAAAGACCGCTTCCTCCTTGCTCGCGTTTCCTCCGAGCTTCGCGCCGCTTGCCTCACCTCCGGCCTGCCCGTGGTCGGCGACGGCCGGAGACGCGTCACGTTGTTCAGAGACGGAACTCACTCCATCGCCTGCGGTCCCGTGCACGTGTTCCAGTACTGCGTCGCGCAGGGATGCCCGTTCTTGAACCCGCACACCCCCGAACTCGCCGCCCTCGTCGGCAACCTGAAGGTCCTCACCTGGGCGCACGAGATGGGGTGCCCGTGGAACCGGCTGACGTGCCTCAGAGCCGCGTGCGGCACCACCCCGTCGCACCTCGCGTGCCTCGTGTACGCGCACACGCACGGATGCGCGTTCGACGCCAGGGTCTTCGCCGACGCCGCCGCGACCGCGCCCCTCTCCACTTTACGATACCTCTTCGACGAGGGGTGCCCCTACGACGAGTCCCTCGCCGAATCCGCCGCCGCTCACGGCAGGCTGGACGTCCTCGAGACGTTCCCGTCCACCGCCAAGTCCGGGGGCATCGCCGTCACCTCCGCGGCTGCGTCGCACGGTCACTTACCGTGCCTGAAGTTCGCGGTGGAGAGGTTGGAGTGCGACGTGGACGAAAGGGCTCTGAGCACGGCGGCGGCGTGGGGACACAAGGAGTGCGTTCGTTACCTGGTGGCGGCGAGGTGCCCGGGGTGGGACGCGTACGATGAGGCGTGGTCCCCGGGGTCCCCGCAGTGGTGAGTGCGTTTGTTGAACGAGTGTTCGGAGACGAGACGAGACGAATGAGCGGGGCGCGAAACTTTGAAAAGTTTAAAACTGAGTTTACGTTGCAAGAGTCGAACTAATCGGATGAGACGACGACGTCGTCGCAAAAAATGAGATGTTGTTGGTACACGCATACGCGTAGGTGGTGGTGTCACATGGTGTCACACGTTGATGGAACATGCAAATCGTACACGTCGTTCGTCAACCGCTGGTCCGACGTTGGATTGAAATCATACGCCAAACTTTTTCAAATCCTGCAGCCTCGCGGGCATCACGGCATCCGTCAGCCAGCACCCGGAAACATCCACGTTGGGGCACTTGGACAGCACGAGCGACCCGACCTCCCCGCCGACCGCCACCGCCGCCGCCAAATCCGTCGCGCTCGCCCTCCCACTCCCCGGCTGCCTACTCAGCAGCCACACGAAGTACCTCGGCGGAGCCCGGCCTCGCCCCTTCAAGTTCCACGACTCGTACGCGTTGACACCCTGCGCGTGGTTCCAGCTCCGGCACGTCACCACCGCCGCGAAGGAATCGGCGCTGAGCTGCACGGTCCGCGCGATCGTGCAATGCGCCTCCGGGTCCGACAAAGGCGCGTACGCCGGGGTCGAAAGCATCTCCTTGAACACGTCCGCGTCGACAGTTTTAGCGACGTTGCGGGGGGACGCGAATCGAACGCATCGCTCCGCGTCGTCCCACTTGAGCGCGTCCAGCTGTGCGTTCACCACGCTCTCCGGTGAACAACTCGCGTGCGGCTGCGCCGGTAACTCGGCGCCGTCGCTCGGTTCGCCGGTCACGCTGTGGACGACCCATTGTTCGAATACCGTCGCTGATTTGTAATTCGGCGCGAGTCGTTCCTCGAGCGTCATGCGCAGCGTCAGCGTAGCCGCCTCGCCGCGCTCGTCCTGCGTCGCGAACCTCTGCACGTACATCGCGTCGTCGACGAGGAGGGAGGAGAGCACCCGCGGGGCGAGGTGTCGCACGCGGCTCGGCCTGTTGTACAGCAGCGCGCGTTGCGCGAACGGGTCCATGCGCGCGCGAGTTTGAACAGGTTCTCTCGATCCTCGTCGCCGTCGAGCCCCCCCGCGCCCCGCGCGTGTAGGCCGAACGCCTCCGCGAGGGCATCCTCGTTGACGAACGCGGCGGGCATGTCGGTGATGTGGTGTTTGGCGTTGATGGGCGTGGATGGCCCTTGCGGTTGGTTGGCGGAGCTTGACGTCGACGGGGAGGAGGGCGCGGGCCCCAGGATGTCTTCCGAGCGGAGAAAGTCCAGGACGCTGTACGAGCTTCGTTGGTCCAGACCGATGCGAAGGGCCTCCGCGCGGGATACCCCGGCCGCGCTGCGCACCACGCGCTGGGCGGCTTTGCGCCTCTGTTCCTTCTCCTGCTCCCGTCGGCGAAGCTGAGCCGCGTTCTCCCCCGGGGACTCGCCATGGCTGCCGCGGTTGCCGCCTCCCGTGAAGACGGCTTTTGGGTTTGCCGAGGTTGCCATTTTCGGCCGGCGCTTCGTCGAGGGGCGCGCGCTGCCGCGAAGCGCGGCGCGCGAGGGTTCGCGCGACGTGAGCGACGAAGTCCGGGGCGTGGACATGACGGTGATCGTGGACGTGACGGTGCTCATGTTTACCTTGAACGCGCGCGAGTGGCGTCGCGCGCGGTCTTTGTGTGACGCCGAATCAGGCAAAGCGCGCCAACACGTCCTAATCAACTCTTCAGCCAATCAAATCGCATTCCTTTCTCTCCTTCGGCTCCTTCGCGCCGTTTCGTTGAATTTCCGAGTCCAAATGCCCATACGAGCCTCTGTTTTGAGGAGGGGTCGGGAAAAAGTGTTTCGGTGGGGGTGATCAAGATCAAGAGCTCTCCTCGGGGGCTCTCTCGCTTCGCTCGAGACATTTGGCAATGGCGCAGGCGTGCTCCAGCGTGGCGGATGGGGCGGTTTCCCGTTTCGCTCATTCCCGGGGTTCGGTCCATGCGGGTCATCGACACGCCGTGAGAACCCGCGCGATGTCCCACCCATCGACGCCCGATCCCGAGGTTTCCTCATCACGGCGCGCTTTCCTCATCAGCGGGGCATCCGTGGCGTCCTCGGTGGTGCCGACGATGGCACCCGCGCGCGCCGAGTCCGCGGCGTCCGTGGATACGCTCCAGCGATCGTTGGTGGCCGCGTACGAGGTCCAAGACTTCACCGCCGCCCTGGACGCCCTGCGACAGCTGAGGCAGCTGGAGCCCGAGGAGCTGCGGTGGATCGAGGCGGACGCGACCATCTCCACCGATCGGAAAGATTTCACTCGGGCGTTGAAGGCTTACGACGCCGCGTATGAACTCGCGCGGGGCGACGCGGGAGCCGAAGCGCGGATCCTCAACGGCCGCGCGCTCGCCAGGGAAGGCATCTACGACTGGCCATCCGCCCTCACCGACTACGACGAGGTGCTGAGACTGGCGGAGACTAACGGGTTCGCCCCAGATCCTTACGTCCTCAACTCGCGCGGGAACGTCCGCGGGTCGCTCGGCCGTTGGAACGACGCAAAGGACGACTACGAGTCCGCCGGGGACCTGTTCCAGAACGCCAAAGGGTTCCGCAACGGCGCGAGTACCACGCAACGGCTGGACGGTGCGATATACGCGTACAGCAACAAGGCGCTGGCGACGGCGCAGTTGGGCGATGAAGCCGGGGCGTTGAAGCAGCTGGAGGCGCTGACCCGGCGGGCTCCCAATTCTGCGGACGTGCGAGCCGCGGCGGCGGCGCTGTACTACTCCGCGGGGAGGTTCGGGGACGCGGGAGGACGCNTGGGAACG
>JGI20151J14362_10003331_pt1 | contig 11016 bp, 14 predicted proteins | sample COG_01_FD_14362 | JGI IMG/M metagenome (IMG submission 14362) | reverse complement strand
CGGTTCTCGATGGCCGAGTCGTATCGTCCCGCCGAGTCGGCGAGCAGCTTCTGGCGGATCAGCATGCGCTTATACCACTGGATGTTGTCGGCGGTGACGGGTATGGATTCGCGCAGGAGATCGCTGGCTATGAGTGCGTCGGCGCCGTCGAGCAGTAGGTATTGGACGTAGGCTCTCGGAACCAATCGGTCGTCGGCTGAGGTGCTGACGTCGGTGGCGGTGGCGTATCCGTTGGCGCCGTTGTAGTAATCGTCTATCAGCACCCATTCGATTCCCCAGGTCTGCCCCGGCAGTATGTAGACGGTGGGATCGAGACCCTCGAGTAGCGATAGACGCGTCAGGTTGCCCTCGGCGTTGGGTTCGGGGAACGGTGATGCGTCGGAGGGTAGTCCCGCGGCATCGTTCTCGTCGGGTCCGGAGAAGTATCTGGTGGTATCGATCCTGATCTGCACGGCCGATCCAGGTGGCCAGCAGGCGATGTGATCGATGACCACGAACTGCGTGGCCTTGATCATACCGGGGATCTCGATGTTGTTACCGAGTCCTCCGACCATGATGTCGTAGTAGATCCTCGATTGTATGGATGGGATGGTGCCGCCGGTTACCGGTAGCACGATCTGTCCCGTGGTGACGTAGCGTCGTGTGGAACCCGCGCCGGGAACGAGGGCTCGCCACTCGTAAGCCTGCCTTCGGAGGGACATGGGTGTGTCTCGTCGGCACTACTACTTGGTTGCGTCGGCCTCACTGGGGACCGCTACACTGTGGGCAGCGACTGTTGCGTGGGTGTCCGAAGCCGCAGCCTCGGCAGGCGACCTTCTGGATGGCGAGTTCGCCGATGAGGTTGATGACGACCGTGCGTTCGCGGTTGGCGACCGTTGGGATCTCCGTCTTGCACTCGACGACGATGGAGAGTGGTTGCTGGAAAAGCACCAGCACGGGGCTGGAGAATGCGAGTGTCTCGCCACCGCTGGCGATGGATCCTGCCAGCCAGCCGATGTCGAACTGGTTGGATGGGACGGCGTTGGGTCCGACCTGGATCTGCAGGGCGAAGTCCGTGAACGTTGTCGCGGTCGCACCCGTCTCGTCGATGATCTGGGTGGCGACGGCGTAGAGGCGAACCTCCTCGTTGTTGGCCTGGTTGGTGTAGATGGATTGCGTCACGGTGGTTCCCGCTGGAACCAAAGCGGTGGAAGCGTCAAAATTGTGACGCGTGGTGTAGATTTCCGGTTGTGGGTCCTGATTTGCCATACCGCTCAGTCGTTGGCGCTGATACTTGAATCTCCCTTGGCACGACGACGCAGGAATCGCACCACGAGCAGACCGAATACGAGGTCGAGGACGAATGCCAGCGGTCCGATGACGATCAACGGCTCCATCATGATGGCCGTGGTCTCCTCGGGTGTCAGCAACCCGTCACGCCATATCCAGAATATCCAAGCCACCATCAGGAAGACGAGATTGAGTATCGTGATGTATGCGAACAGAACCCAATCGAGGATTCTGTTGATCTGGGACATAACGTATCATTGACCGTTCTGATACTTGAGGGAGTTCAAACGTCCTTGAAGAGATCGTCATCGCTCCAACCGCCGCGTGGTTCCTCGGGGGCTGGGGCGACACCGAGCTGCTCGAGTTCGGGAGGTGGAACCAGATCGACGGATCTCGAGATCATCCAGGCTCGCAGGTAGTGGTAGAGGATGGGTCCCATCTCGCGGAGATCTTCGCTGGGATCGCGTCCCTCGGATTCGGCGGTATCGTCGAACGAGGTCTTGAGGTCGGTCATGGCGGAGACGGTGCGGTAGAAGTCGGGGGTGAGAACCCTGGCCTGGGTCGCTCCTATGTCGTTGGCGGTCTTCTGCGCCAGGATGGCCAGCATGACGGCTCCGATGTTGGTGGCCACGACCAGTCCGTTGAACTGCAGGATCCACCAGTCTATCGAGAACGTCTCCATGCCCGAGACGTGAGCCAGCAGTAGGAACACTATCTGTATGACGATCTCGAGACCGAAGATGAGGTAGATCATCTGCCTGGCAGTGATCAGGGTGGGCATGCTGATGCGATCCCAGTCGTCGGTCATCACGAAGTCCTCCCGAAGTGCAGCAACTGTTCTCCGACCACGGAGACCGTGCCTATGTGCTGGTATCCGTAGGTTCCCAACTCCTCCACGACCTTGCGCGACCACCGGCGTTGGCGATCGAGCAGGAACTCGTCGATGCGGAATATGCCCTGGTTCGACAGACTGATGAAATCCTCGTAATGGACGAGTGGTAGCGTTACCGAGTCGTCATCGGATGTGATGGTGACGAACTCCGAGGCCACCAGACGGATCTCCTCGTCGAGAGCCTCGGCAGCCACACGGTCGATGTAGTCCTCGCCGTAGGCAGCCTCGAGAGCCGTGGCGGTGGGACCGATCCTGGCTCCGCCACGGATGCGTTCCTCGATGACTCGCCATTCGGATTCGAATATGGCATCCCATTGGGATCTGGACGGATGATACTCATCGTCGCCAATATCGCGACGGCGTTCCGAGACGTAAGCCTCACGACGGGCCGCCAGGAATGCCGACATGCCATCGTCCATGTTGCTGCTGAGGAGGGGGCACCTACCTAAGCCAACCCCTCGAGAGGGTAGACGGCGGTGATGAATAACCGCCAAGATCCCGCCCAGGATTCGTCATCGCTGGAGTATTGAAGACGGGTGCTGGTGCGGTCGTTGGACGGTTGCGGGGTGCAATACCAACGGCGTCCGAAGAAGAGACTGTTACCCCCGACCTGGAAACTCAATGAGATCTCATCGGCGACCAATCGCTCGGCCTGCTCGAGATCCCGGGGGATGTCCATGGCTACCAGGAGGGTGCCGAGGTCGGTGGCGATCTTGTCGGTGTCCATGAACTCGCCATCGGAATCGATGCCGGCGTTGGAGACGATGGAGGATGCGGTAGGGAAGTAGTTCTCTAAGATAGCCGAGACTATCATCCCATTGATCTCGGTTGACATCCTCGGATCGGGGGAGATTTCCCGCATCATGTCGAAGATACCGAGCCCGTTGCTGGGATTACGCAGGGCACTTAGCAGATCTTTGGCGTCCTCTGCGGTGGGTCTGGGTGGTAGATAAGAGGTGGGGATGGTGCCCATGAAGATGGGTCTACCATCGATCTTGTTGATGAACTGGAGCGCGATGTATGCTGGGTTGACGTCATCGACGGCCACGGTATTGCGGTTGATTATCCGGAACGGTTCGGTCAAGAGCTTCGCCTCCCGAACCAATTCTGTATCTGCGTGGCCATTATGTTGCCCGTGATCGCGATAACGAGACCGCCGACGATGCCACCGAGGAAGTATAGTCGATCATCGGTGTCGTTGGCGTTGGCGAAGTTGGCGATGGCATCGTTGGTGCCGGCGGCGATGCGGGAGATGGGATCGGACTCGGCTTCAAACCACTCTTGGCCGGCGGCCTCATCCACTCGTCGCCGGGAGTTCCTCTCCATTTGTTCAGCGACTTCGGGATACTCCCAGGTAACGCCAGCTCCCCCGAAAGGGCCTTGTTCTATGTATTGGTCAGTAATGTTTCCCGATTCATAATCTTCATCCATGCCCATTATGACGAATTGAAGTGCTGACGGATGGCTTTCATCTCCTCGTTCAAAGAATCCTTTGATGACTGTTGGGTTTCCAAAGTCATCAAAATGATCATTCTTTTCGGTGGGGTAGTGGGTGTGTTCATACAGATATACCAGATTCAGGTTGGGCATGTCATTAAGCAATTGTTCTTCTGGGTGGAATCCAGAAATAATCAACCGATCTGCCGTAGATAACGATTCCATAACTTCGGGAATCTCTTGCCCATCCGCAAAGGGATAAACGGAATTGTAGTAGTAATCAATGGTTTTACCAGAAGGAGTTTTGAATGTCAGTCGAGATGCGTTCTGATCATTAAGACCACCCTCAAAGTCCTTAAGTTCATAATTAAGGGCTTTTGCCATGTCCATCAATTGATCCATGAAATAATGTTGCATCCCTGAATCCATCTCATGCTCTCCACCCTTATATTCAGTCCGAGGTTGGGATTCAATAAGGACGAAATGATCGGAATCTATGGCATCTGCCACACTCAAATGGTTGCCTGGTCCGATGTAGACAGCGGTGGAAACGGGATCGGACTCGGCAGAGAATCCGTCATATTCGTCCCTATAATCACAGATAATCCAACAGCAATCGCTGCAACCCCCGCACTCGTGAAGACCCAGCTTATACGTGGATTTGGTTTCACCACGATTGAGACGATGGGGCTGAACACTCCGTTCATCCCTGGTCGTTCCGCAACGGATACAAACCTCATCATCGTCCTCCTCTGCACCAAAACCGTGCCGACGTGCCAGCACTCTGGCGTAGGCGGTGTGTTGCTCTACCAGTCTCAAGTATTCGGGGTCACGCTCGGCATCAGGATATGATCCGATACGTTGGACTATTGCATCCATGCGTTCGGCGAGATTTTCCATGCGGATCATGAGGGATTCGTCATCAAGGTTATCGATGGTGTGATCCTCTGCAGCCCAGTCATCTTCCGCTTCAAATTGAACCTCCTGCTCCGAAAATCCATATTTTTCGTTGAGTTCATCCCATCCCATCAACTCGTATTCATGGTAATCCCTGTCGTAATCGGGATCGCCTGGAGCATTCCCTTCGTCGTCCGTCTCATCGTATTGACGTTGGAGAACCTCGTTGAGATAATGCGAAAGTTCCGGATGCTGGTGGTGGAACGGCTTTAGGGATCCATCCTCCTGAATAAAATCCTGTCGATTCATGACGGGTGATTGTTGCATCAGACCTTTTGAGATGATGATCGATTCGAGTGTATCCGCGAGCCAGCCCGGTTCCTCCATCATCAAGATCTTGAAATCGTGGAGGCAGACCGCATCATCGGGGTATATCAGGAGTTCTCCCTTGTTACAACCGCAATCATCATGGCCTTCATCCCACTCCTCATTCATATACTCCTTCCATTCATCCTCATCATTCCAGCCGATTGAGGGTGGATAACCCCTGTCCCAACTGGTGGTGGTGATGTATGGCCATGCCCGACGGATGACGGGATCGTAAAGATGACCCAGTTGGGCGGCATACTCACCCAGCGGATGATATTTGGTCTCGGCGGCGAAAATCTCCTGGAAGTCATCGTCGAAACTGGGTTCGGGAGGTATGTGTTGATTCATCCAGTTGAAGAACCTCGACCAGTTGTGTTCGGGTTGCGGACTATCGCCCCAACGGGGTCCTCGGATGTATTCCCAGTAGCGCGAGAGATTCGTCCGCCATGGACCACCGAACTCCCCCGGAACCCACTTGAGCATGTCCTCACGATCTGACTCGAAATCCGGGTGATGCCTGATGACGCGTGCCAACATACCTCGGTCCCAAGGGCTGGCACCAAACGCATCATCAACAATCCAATCGCCCCCGAAACGATCATCCACAATGATTTCCCTGAGCCTGTGGATGCAGAGGGTATCCGGTGCATGATACAAAGAATCGTGAGCGTAGCAAGGGGGATCCATCGGACATTCATCAATGGTCGTGTCGCTGATGCGACCATCCCGGTCATGATCGGTGATTCTGAGGTATGAGGAAGCGCGCTCGAAGGGCTCAAGTTCTTCCTCGGTCATGTCGAAGTATCTACGAAAGCAGTCCTCCTGGCAGAGATTGAGGTCAACGCCAATCACCCGGTTGTGGTATTTGGGGTCGAGCGAGGGTGTGTGGTGGATCTTACCGCAACCGTGGCAAACCCAATCATCGTCCTCAGCCTCCCAACCCATGGTTGTCGATGGTCGAACCGACTACCTAAACGGCACGACGGTTTATGACCATGGGGTATGGGTCGGGCGGTGTGATCCTACGCATGTCCCCGATGTCCATGCCGTGCCGATCCTTGAGGTATGCGATGGGTCCACCGAGTTGCTCGATGAGCTCGCGTTCACCGTGGGACATCTGATCCATGACGGCATCGTCATCGGGCCATTTCTCGGGATCACCGGGATAAGCCGAGTAGATCTCGGCCAACCACTCCCAGAGGTAGTAGAACTCGTGGTGGTCGATGGGACAGTGCGCGTCGCTGTTGTTGGGATCGACGGAGATGTAGCCACAGCAATCCACACACATGATGTCTCCAGTAGAGATTCGATCCGGGCACGCCAGTTCATCCATGACCATGCGACCACAGACCTCACAGGGCTCATCCTGCCAATCGGACATCGGTATCACAGCTCCAGGGGAGCCGATTTGGAACTGGATCTCGTGCCCTCGCCGATGGCGATGACGACCATGACCACGGGTAGGCTGATCAGCAGCCAGTCGGTGGCGTTGAAGGCGTCACCGGGCCAGCCGACGCGTCGGTGGGTGCGGATGGCGTTGGCGACGGTGGTGCCGAAGAACGCAGCGGAACCGACCGCTGGGATGAGTAGGGATCTCCATGCCTGCCGACGGGATTCCGACTGAGCGGTGCGTTGCTCGTCGATCTCCTCGGTGATGTGGTCGCGCTCGTCAACGGGTGCGGTCATGGAGGTTGTTGGTCGTTGCGACTACCTAACGGTTCACTCCTCGGCGTTCCGAGCCAGCATGCCCAGCGCGCCGACGGACTTGCCTGCGACGTAGAGCCCAGGATCGTAGGTGAACATCTTGTAGTTGACGTAGGCGCCGATGACAGCGATTCCGACCACGCCGACCACGAGTGCCGGAACGATGATCTTGCCAGCGGGCGTCAATCCGGTCTGCGTTTCGGGGGAAACGGCGGGCTCTTGGGGCTGGGAGGTGGTGTCTTGAACCGAGGGGTCTTCTGGTGCCGTAGTGGAGGGATCTACCTCTACTGGTGTTTCTTCATCTGATCCAAATAGGGATTTAACTTTGCTAAAGAATCCCTTAGACTCCGGCATGTCAGCGCCGTTGTCGGTGCCGATGTCGATCGAACCTTGACGGCAACCAAGAGTTGGCCAAAGTGGATTGCAGACACGTTNCTGGTAGGTGCGCCGAGCATTGGCACCTGGCATGGTCTGGAGGTATTTCCAGTCCTGCGGATCGGAACCCGAGGATGGCATGATGGCCCCGACACCGGATATTCCACCGGCCATGGTGAACGGGAGTCCGGCTGCACCGTATGGTTGGTAGGAGTTGCCGTCCTGATCGAGAACCGTGATGTTGGGTTGCCATGCGGTTCCGGCGGCAGTAGTGGGTGCTTTAGAGACCGGATTGCCTTGATTATCGTATCCAATAATCTCTTGCTTGCCTGATGCGGTGTTGACATAGCATTTGCGGGAGTATAGATCGCCAGGATCACAGGTGATGTTGTAGCCAGACATGGTATGACATGGACGAAACGACTACCTAAGCGTCAGGGAGTTGCGGTTCAGGGTGCTGAGGTATGGATCGCAGGTGCAGGTATCTCCCGAAACCATAGCGGCCATGGCAGAGTCAGCATCAGCAGAATCAATGCGATAATCACCGATGCCCCATTTGTTTTGGTATTTTTGAAGTAAAACCATGAGGCCGAAACTGGCTGCCATGGGTGAAGGAGTCGCTTCGTTTATACCAAGCGGGATTTTGTCGAACCGGATTTTGAGGCAGATCGGGCACCACCACGGCGGAGCTGACGCGCCCATGGCGATCACTCGGTCTTGTCTTTCTTCTTGGTCATCTTGCCGAGCATCTCGCTGATCCTATCAAACGATCCGGAGAGGAGTTCGGGTTTGGCGAAGTAGGCCAGTGCCAGGCCGCCGATGACGGCTGTGGGGATCAGGACGCGCTTGTTGTGGGCGAAGGCGGGCTCGGATTCGAACTCGGCGGACTTGCCATCGTCGGGTTCGCAGGAATCGCAGTAGGTGTGTCCGTCCTCGTCGGATCGCATCTTGTCATGATCACATTCGATGCACTTGGAGACGTCGCAGGACCAGCACGATTCGACATCGTCGGTGGTTCCGCAGTGGTAGCAGATGTCGCTCTCGTCGGTGCCCTCGACCAGGGACGAGTAGAAGCTCTCGAAGACCTCGCGACCCAGTTCGGTGAACCCGCTGGGATCGTCGTCGGTCTCGATCATGTTGCCATCGAAATCGAGGGTGTAGTATTCGTGCTCCCGGACGATGCCCTTCTTGATGTGTTCCTGCATGATCATCTCGGCGCGATCGCTGGCGTGAGCGATGTCGTCTTCCTCGGCGTGCAACGGCGTGGTGTTGACCTTGCCGGACTGCTGTCCGAGCACACGTCCGTCGCCGTTGACCAGGAGGTCGGGATCTGGGACGATCAGTTCGTCGGAATCGGGGGTCTCGATGGCGATCTGCGATGGGGTCTGGACGTCGATGCCGGCAACGGTATCGGCGGCGAAATCGCTGGTGCCCTCGTCGAGTGCCTTGCGCCAGTCGTCGCCAGCCCATCCGGTGATGTATTCGTCCATGACCTTCTTGGGTTTGCGGCCTTCATTGACGATCTCCTCGAACCAACCCTGTGCAGTGTTGGTAGTGAGGCCATCCATATACCGCATCATGTGGTATTGGTAAGGATCGAGTTTGATGTCGATAGCCATCTTCTTGCCGTCGCCGCCAGGACCTGCCCAGTCACCGTTGACGGTGACGCCGATGCTTCCGGTATCGGTTTCCTCGAACTTGCTTCCGGTCTCCGCAGCCTTGACGTCGAGGGTGGCGTAGCAGGCGCACTTGGGTTCGGTTGACGAGCACTGCATGGGCTCGTCGGCGGTCATGCAGGCGCAGGGTTTGTCCTCGGTGGCGCCACAGCAACAGGAGGTCTTGGAGAGTTCGCCCTCGGCAGCCAATACCTTGGCTGACGTCAGCGTGCCCGCGGAGGCGGATCCGACCAGCGGATCCTCGACGAAGGTCTCCAGGTCGTCATCGACGGGCGTGCCATCTGTGGAGACGACCTCGATGCTGGACCCAGGGATGCTATCCACCTCGATACCCTCGGCATTGAGTCCGTGGGTCAGCGTTCCCAACTTGTTTCGGTAGTCATCGGCAACGGTGGACGAGCAGAACGTGGTGACGGTGGTTCCGTCCTCGGGATGACGCCCGACGATCTGGTAACGGACGCCCTTGGCTCCCGTGATCTCACGGATGTCTATGACCTCTGCGTCGACTTTCTTCTTGTCACGGACAGAGTATATCGAATGGCGGAGCATGGTCTAATCTGGGTTGTCCCGCTACTTGAAGGTGGCTCCACGTCGGAACATATCAATCCCAATCAGGATCATCATCGCGCTCCCTAACAAGTTCGCCACCTTGGACGTTTAGGGGTGTGATGTTGTGGTTGCCGATCCGAATCTTCTTCGTCTTGTCCATGGACGAGTTGATGACCTCTCCGTTGTCGTAATCGTTGAATGGTGATTCCAGTTGCGACCAGGCGAGCAGTCTATCGTAACTCGCCTTGGTCATGATGTGTGAACCCCAGCGATTAACCCGACCCATGGGTATTCGCAAGTAGTCGCGATCGCCATCGTCACCATCGTGGATCGTGAAGGGTATCCCGCCCTTGGCTTCGGCCATCAGCTGGGTATCGGCGTAGGAACCCCAATCGTCCCATTCGAAACCCTCGTCCCACATGCCGACGGGATCGTCGATGCCGGGCGTGATGACCTCGATGAGGTCGGTGGGTGAGAATCCCTGCATGACCGACCTCATGGTGGGTCTGGTGGTGCGGGTAATACCGTAATTCGTGCGGTTGATGAGCGTGTTCTTGCGACTTTCCTCCCAAAAGGATATTCGGGACTCCAGTTCGGGTTGGAAGAAGTCGATCAGAGGAGGAGATAACGATCCCATCGTGAATCACCATCAGAAACCGAATGTGCGGGACTGGAAGTCGCCCGCGGGCGGTCCGTATCTGATGTGCTGCTGTCCGAGTGCTTCCGTGGCGGTTCCGAGTCCGAGTCCGTCGAGACTCGGGATGAGATCAGCATCTCCGAATACCCAGGCGTTCTCCTGTTCGACGGCCTGAGCCTGTTCGCGGGCGGCCTTCTCCTCCTCGACCTCGGCCATGAACTCCTCCACGACGGTCTCGGATTCCTGGACCAACTCCTCGTAGGCATCGAATCGTTCCTGGCAGGCGATGCCACGTGTGATACGGCCGGCGGAGTAGGCTACGGCAGAGAGCGAGATGGGGATGACGACGGGTAGCCAGTCGTGGGATACCTCGCCCGTGGTCTCGTCGGTCTTGCCACGGAATATGCCGATGCCCTTCCAGCGATCGGCTATGGCCACCATGGCGACCGCTACACCGACGGCTCCGATGGCACGGGTCTTGTTGTCGGACATCTCACGGTTGAGGGCACTGGGGGGAGCGATCTCGGGTTGATCGCCCTCGCCGTCAAGGATGCGACGACGCATCTCGGTGAAGTCTACCATGGTCGATACTGGTTCGCACGACTACCTAAGCATGTGCGCTGGATCAGACTGCGCCGACGGCATAGCCGCCGTAGTTCTGTCCGACCACACCGTTGACGGTGGCGCCACGGAGCACGGCCCAGGGATCGTCGAATCCGCCGATGTAACTCATGGTCTGTCCGACGGCCATACCGGCCTGGATCCCACGTTCGGTGGAGATGCGGGCACGGGAACCGAAATTACGTGCAACTGTCGCATCGGCCTGCGGATCGACGTGGGCATTACGAACCAATTTCTTAGCAGATCCTGATTCTGCACCCATGACCTTGACAGCAGTTTTGTAGCCAGCGCGTGCGCCGAATGCTACCACAGCAGCAGTCAAAGCAAGAGCAGCGGCGGTAACAATAGTGTCTCCGATTCCGGACATGGCCATACATCGTCGATACGACTACCTAAACACTCATGCGTCGCTTCCAGCCATACCAGTAGTTACCTTCCCAAGGATCTCGGCAAAGAAACCACCCAAGTGAGAACACCTCGGAGCAATAATCGCAATCGATCGACGGTGCGTTGTCTTCGGAAGCGTGGTCTCCACGCAGGTGTCCTTTGACGACTCCCGATCCGCACCAGCAGGTTTGGACGGGTGCTGC
>JGI20151J14362_10003323_pt1 | contig 11039 bp, 16 predicted proteins | sample COG_01_FD_14362 | JGI IMG/M metagenome (IMG submission 14362) | reverse complement strand
AAAAAACCAACTGCACAAATGTTGGGAAGATGGCAACCGTTTCATGACGGCCATTATACTTTATTCAAAGAAATAATTAAAAAAACTGGACAAGTTTGTATTCAAATAAGAGACGTGCAAGGTGTTGATGATAATCCTTTTGACTTTGATACAGTAAAAAAGAATATTGAAGAAAGATTAAACCCAGAGTTTGAAGGTCGTTTTAAAATTATGTTGGTACCCAATATTACTAATATTTGTTATGGAAGAGGAGTTGGATATAAAATTGAAGAGATTGTTTTATCTGAAGAAATTCAAAAAATTTCTGCTACTAAAATAAGAGCTAAAATGCGTGAAGAGGGTAAAATAAAATAAATTTTACATGAATATTCAAATAAAAAATTTACCAAATGGAATATCAATTGTTAAAATTAATGAGCCAAAAACTTATAACGCTTTATCTTTCCAAAATTTAACTGATTTAATAAAAGCTTTTAAAAAGCTTNATAATGATAAAAAAACAAANGTAATTATTTTAGAGGGNGCTGGCAAAGGTTTCAGTGCTGGACATAATTTAAAAGAAGTTAAAAATTTAAAAGTAAGAAACAAATATCAAAAATTATTTAATCTTTGTTCAAAGTTGATGCTTCAAATAGTTGAGGGAAGAAAACCTGTTATCGCTAAGGTACATGGAGCAGCATATGCAGCTGGTTGTCAGTTAGTTGCTAGTTGTGATTTAGCGTACAGCACAAATGATACTTTGTTCGCAACTCCTGGAGTAAATATTGGATTATTTTGTAGCACCCCGATGGTTGCTGTAAGCAGAAAGATAAATAGAAAACCTATGATGAGAATGTTGCTTACGGGTGAACCTATCAAAGCAAAATTTGCTAAAGAAATTGGTTTAATTAACGATTGTTTTTCTAAATCAAAATTAAACAGTGAAGTTTTAAAAATTGCTAAAAAAATTTCTTCGAAATCAAATCTTACTATAAAAATCGGCAAACAAGCTTTTTATAAACAATTAGAAATGCCATTAAGAAAAGCTTACACATACACAAGTAAAATGATGACAATCAACATGATGGCTATGGATGCAAAAGAGGGAATTTCAGCATTTTTAGAAAAAAGAAAACCTAAATGGAAAAATAAATGACAATTAAAAATATTTTGATTGTTATATTTATTATTGTAGGACTGTATATAGTTTTAGACTTTAGAGATCACAATTTTAAAAGAGCTACAGATGCCTGTATTGCTGGAAGTCAAAAGTTAGAAAAACCAATGACTAATGAAGAAGCAAAAAAGTTTTGTGAAGAAAAAATTGGAAAAAAAAATGAGTGATATTAAGGAAATTCTTTCAAAATATAAAAAGATAGCAATGATAGGAGTAAGTAATGATCCAACTAAAGCTTCTACAATTGTAATGAAATATATGCAGGGATATGGATTTAAAGTTTATCCTGTAAACCCAAAAGCCAAAGGTCAAAAAATTTTAGGAGAAGAAGTATTTGAAAAAATAACAGATATAAAAGAGGAAGTGGATATTGTAGATGTTTTTAGACCTTCAAAAGAGGCATTAGCCATTGCGGAAGATACAGTTAAGATAGGTGCTAAAGTTTTGTGGTTACAACTTGGTATACGAAATGAAGATGCCAAAAAAATTGTTGAGTCAAAAAATATTAAATATGTAGAAAATAAATGTACAAAAATGGAATATCAGACTCATTTTTTAAAAAAGAGACAAGCTTTTCCAGTTTTAACTAATTAAATGAATATAATTAATTTTACACCAATCTCAGCTCTACTGGGTGGAATTATAATTGGTTTTGCAGTTCTATTGTTTTTTCTTTTTAATGGAAGATTAATTGGAATAAGTGGAATAGCTAGTAATTTTATTACTCAACAAGATAAAAGATTTGATAATTTTTTATTTTTAATTGGCTTAGTTTTAGGACCCTTCGTCTATAAAATTTTATCAAATAAAGAAATTGAAATAGTAATATCTAATTCATTTGTATTATTAATTATTGCAGGATTATTAGTTGGATTTGGAACTCGAATAAGTGGAGGATGTACAAGCGGTCATGGAATAAGTGGTATTAGTAGATTTTCATTAAGATCAATAATAGCAACAATTACTTTTATTTTAGTTGGAGTAATTACTGTTTTAATTAAAAATTATTTATGAATAAAATAATTTCTTTACTGTCCGGTATAGTTTTTGGAATAGGTTTGGTTATTTCAGAAATGATTAACCCTCAAAAAGTATTAGGATTTTTAGACATTTTTGGAAATTGGGATCCATCTTTAGCTTTTGTAATGATTGGAGCTTTAATAATTTCTACACCAGCATTTCATCTGATTAAGTAGAAGAAATAAACCTTTGTTAGAAGAAAAATTTAATTATTCTAATAATAAAAGTGTTGATCAAAGATTAATTTATGGATCAATATTATTTGGAGCAGGTTGGGGACTTGGAGGCTTGTGCCCAGGACCAGCTATTTCATCATTAGCTTTATTAAACTGGCAATCAATACTATTTGTAACTTCGATGTTTATTGGATTTTATTTAGTTAAGTTATTTGACTCAATAACCCAAGCTCGATGATAAAAATCATCAACATTTTTTTGAATTAAAGCTTTAGCTACAGCTTCAGCTTCTTCTTTTTTTTTAAATGGACCGTATTCTTTTTTTGTTTTGTTATCGATTGTTTTCATTTCGTTTGGGTTTTTGTGAGAACCTTCGATTACAGAATAATTGATCATGATGGTTATTTAATAATTATTTAATAGTTTTAAATGTGGCATTTTAGTATATCTAAATGAGATGAGTAAAATTTTTTTAATATATGGTCATTATAATGATAAATCATTTAATGCTGCCATTCGAGATACTTTTATCAAAACAGCTGAAGAAAAAGGTCATACTGTTGATGCTATAGATCTTTACAAAGAAAAATTTGATCCAGTCTTTGCTGGTGAGGAGCCTGATCAAACAGTTTTAGACCATAGAAAAAGAATAGAGTCCAGTGACACCATTGTTTTGATAGCACCTATTTGGAATTTTAGAATGCCTGCAATAGTAGAAGGATGGATAGATAAAGTTTTAGCTCCACCTTGGGCATTTAGATTTAAACAACTGTGGGGAAATTATGGATATCCAATCGGAAATCTTAGAGATAAAAAAGCAATTATTTTTTGCACATACGGATCACCAAGATTAGCGATTACTACTTTTTTTTTAAATTTACCAATAAGAAGATTAAAAAGAGGAGTTTTTCATATGTGCGGCATTTATAATATCATTTACAGAAGATATTTTGCTGTACCATTTGTTAGTGAAAAAAAAAGACACGAATTTCTCAATGACGTTAAAAAAACTGCACTTAACGTTTAGTGTATTAATTTTTTTTCTTCTTAATATTTCAAATTTAAAAGCGGATTTACTAATTCCAAATAACGCTATTTTACCTGCTGAAGTAGTAAAAATACAGTTAGTAGGTCTCATGAACAATGATAAAGAATTTGAAGACAGTGGAATTGAACAAACTTGGAATTTTGCTCATCCCAATAACAAAAAAAACACTGGTCCTTTGTCGAATTTTAAAATGATGATCAAGGGCAATTCTTATCAAATGCTTTTAAATCATCTAAGTCATGTAATTACTGAGGTTGGAAGTGGTGACAAATGGGCTCAATTCGAGGTAGTGATTTTAGACAAGAATAAGATTTATCACAAATTTAGTTGGCAGGTTGAAAAGTATACAGTGGATGGGCCTTTGAAAGGTTGTTGGTTGACCACAATAGTTTCAAGTCCAGTCTCTTTAGGGAGTTCAATTTGATATCCACAGATACAATTTTGTTTCGTTATGAATAAAAATTTAGTAGGAATCTGCTAATGAAATCTAAAGCAAAAGTGGTTGTTGTTGGTGGTGGAGTAGTAGGTGTTAGTGCCCTATATCATTTAGCAAAAAAAGGTTGGTCAGATGTTGTTTTAGTTGAGAGAAAAGAATTAACTTCAGGCTCAACTTGGCATGCTGCAGGATTGCTACCTCTTTTCAATATGAGTTACTCAGTTGGACAACTTCACAAATATGCAGTTGATCTTTATAAAAAATTAGAAGAAGAAACAGGTAAAAATGTTGGCTTTAGTGTTGTTTCTAATATTCGTTTAGCGAGTACCAAAGATAGAATGGATGAGTATCATCAATATGCTGGTGTTGCTAAAACGATTGGGGTCGATGTAAAATTTTTAACGCCTCAAACAAGTAAAAGAAATTTGGCCTTTATGTCATACAGATGATTTAGTTGGAGCTATTCAACATCCCGAAGATGGATATATCCAACCAGCAGACTTAACCCAAGCGCTTGCAACAGGTGCAAGAAATATGGGTGCAGAGATTTATAGAAACACAACTGTTATCTCAATGAAACAAACCAAAGATGGATGGATTGTTGAAACTGATAAAGGATCTATTGAATGTGAACATATAATTTCTTGTTCAGGAAACTTTGCTAGACAAACTGGAGAAATGGTTGGATTAGATATTCCAGTTATACCTGTTGAGCATCAATACATTGTTACAGAACCACATCCAGAGATTCAAAAAAGAAAAAAAGAAGGTCTTCCAGAGATGGGGGTATTAAGAGATAGTGATAGCAGATGGTACATGAGAGAAGAAGCTGGTGGATTAATTTTAGGTCCTTATGAAGATGGAGCACCTGCTTGTTATGTTGAGGGCCCATCAAAAGACTCAGAGTATGAATTATTTCAAGAGGATTTAGATAGACTTGCACCACATATTGAAGGTGCAATTCATCGTGTTCCAGCTTTTGGAGAAGTTGGTGTAAAAAAAGTTTATAATGGAGCAATTTGTTATACACCAGATGGTAATCCAATTGTTGGTCCTGCTTGGGGATTAAAAAATTTTTGGATTAATGAAGGACATAGTTTTGGAATAACTGCTGCAGGTGGAGCAGGTTGGCAGCTAGCTGAATGGATTGTAGATGGAGAACCAACTATAGATATGCTTGGTGTTGAACCAAGACGTTATGGAAACTATGCAACAAAATCATATTTAAAAGCAAAGAACGAGGAAGCTTACAGCCATGTTTTTATTGTTCATTATCCTGATGAAGAAAGACCAGCTGCAAGACCTCTTAGAACTGCACCTTGTTATGAAAGAATGAAAAATTTAGGAGCAGTATTTGGACAAAAATTTGGATGGGAACGACCTAATTTTTTTGCAACTGATGGTATGGAGCAAAAAGATGATTGGTCTTTTAGAAGGTCAAAATGGTTTGATGCCATTAAAAAAGAGTGTGAAAATGTTAAAAAGAATGTTGGTCTTTTAGATATGACTGCATTTGCAAAATGTAGAATAAAAGGACCAAAAGCGGAGGAATTTTTAGACTATCTAGTTGCAAACAAACTACCTAAAAAAATTGGTAGAATTAATCTATGTCATGCACTGAATACTAAAGGGGGTGTTCACTCCGAATTTACAATAATGAAAGAGGCAGAAAACTGTTATTATTTAGTTTCTGCAGGAGCAAATTTAAGATTAGATCATGATTGGATACAAAAGTGGATGCCAACAGATGGCTCAGTAATATTTGAAGATCTTACAAATAGCACAGGGGTACTTGTTGTTGCTGGTCCAAAAGCTAGAGAATTAATGCAAAAAGTCTCAACTGATGATTTCTCTAATGAAAACTTTAAATGGTTAACTGCTAAAAATGTAAATGTTGGATACGCTCCAGTAAATGCAATGAGAGTAAATTTTGTTGGTGAGCTTGGTTGGGAATTGCATCACCCAATTGAATACCAAAATCATATTTTTGATAAGTTGATGGAAGCTGGAAAGGATTTAGGTTTAAAACCATTTGGAATTAGAGCTATGAATAGTTTAAGAGTTGAAAAATCTTATAAACTTGTTGGAACAGAGTTGTCTATTGAATATTCTCCATATGAGTCTGGTCTTGATAGATTTATTCACCCAAACAAAGGTAATTTTATTGGTCTAGAGGCATTAAATAAATGGAGAGAAAAAGGATTTGATAATAAACTAGTTACTTTAGAAATTCACAATACATCTGATGCTGATGTTTTAGGCAACAACCCAATATATAAAGACAACAAGGTTGTCGGAAGAGCAACTGGAGGAGAGTTTGGTTTTAGATTAAATAAATCTATCGCACTTGCAATGGTTAAACCTGAATTAGCAAATGTTGGAGAAAAACTTAAGGTTGACATTTTAGGAAAAATACACGAAGCAACCATTTTGGATGAAAGTCCTTATGATACAGAAAATAAATTATTAAGAGCTTAATGAAAATTTTAGTCGCAGTTAAAAGAGTTATTGATTACAACGTTCAAGTAAGAGTTAAAGAAGATGGCACAGGTGTAGTCACGGACAATGTTAAGATGTCAACTAATCCTCCTGATGACAATGCCATAGAGGAAGCAGTAAAAATTAAGGAAGCTGGTAAAGCTACTGAAGTAGTTGCAGTTAGTGTAGGAGAAGAAAAAGCTCAAGAAACTGTTCGTAAAGCTTTAGCAGTAGGAGCAGATAGAGGTATTCTTGTAAAAGCTGATGGAGTTTTAGAACCTTTGGCTGTTTCAAAACTACTACAAAAAATTGTAGAAAAAGAAAAACCTGATTTAGTTTTCATGGGAAAACAAGCGATTGATGATGATTGTAATCAAACAGGTCAGATGTTAAGTGCATTGCTTAATTGGCCACAAGCAACATTTGCATCTAAGATTGAAATTAAAGATAAAAAATTAGAAGTTACTAGAGAAATAGACGAAGGGTTGGAAACAATAGAAATAAATGTACCTGCAATAGTTACCTGTGATTTAAGATTAAATGAACCAAGATATGCTTCATTACCTAATATTATGAAAGCTAAAAAGAAACCTATTGAACAATTAAATGCGTCAGATTTAGGAGTGGATACCTCTCCAAGAATAGAACAAATTAAAGTTGAAGAGCCACCTAAAAGAAAAGCGGGTATCAAAGTTTCAAGTGTGGCTGAATTAGTTCAAAAATTAAAAAATGAGGCAAAGGTAATTTAATGTCAGTATTATTAATAGCAGAACACAATAATAAAGAAGTAAGACCTTTTACACTGAATGCAGTAACTGCTGCATCTCAAATAGATACTGATGTTCACGCGGTAGTTATTGGTCAAAGTTGTGATGCAGCCTCAAAAGCTTTATCTGAATTACCTTTAGTTAAAAAAGTTATTCAAGTTGAGGCAGCTCATTATGAAAATTTTATTGCTGAAAATTTTGCACCAGTAATTGTTAAATTAGCTAGCAATTACACACATATTATTTGTTCAGCAAATACATTTGGAAAAAATTTAATGCCAAGAATAGCAGCTGCTTTAGACACATCGCAAATTAGTGATATTACTAAAGTTGTTTCTACAGACACTTTTTTAAGACCAATTTATGCTGGAAATGCTTTTGCAACTGTTAAAAGTAAAGACCCAAAAAAATGCATTACCATAAGACCTACTTCTTTTGAACCTTGTGAAAGTTCAGGTGGTTCAGCTCCAATTGAAAAAGTTGATCCAGGAGAAGAATTTACTCAAACTAAATTTATTAAAAGAGAAGAAATTAAATCAGATAGACCTGAACTTGGTACAGCGAGAATTGTAGTTTCTGGTGGCAGAGGAATGCAAAGTGGAGACAATTTTAAATTGATTACTTCAATCGCTGATAAATTGAATGCAGCTATTGGTGCATCAAGAGCTGCAGTTGATGCAGGTTATATCAGTAACGATCATCAGGTAGGTCAAACAGGTAAGGTTGTAGTACCTGATTTGTATATAGCAGTTGGAATTTCTGGAGCCATTCAACACCTTGCTGGAATGAAAGAAAGTAAAGTAATTGTTGCAATTAATAAAGATGGAGAAGCACCAATATTTAGTGTTGCAGATTACGGTCTTGAAGCTGATCTTTTTGAGGCTCTTCCACAATTCTTAGAAGAATTGAACAAATTAAACACTATACAAAAATAACAGAATCTGTAAGAAATTAGAATATGTCTAGAGAGNCAATGGAATATGATGTGGTTATTGTTGGTGGTGGTCCATCAGGTTTATCGTCAGCGATAAAATTAAAACAATTAGATCCTAATTTAAACGTTTGTTTATTAGAAAAAGCTTCTGAAATTGGTGCTCATATTTTAAGTGGAAATGTTTTTGAAACTAGAGCTTTAGATGAACTTCTCCCTAATTGGAAAGATTTAAATTCACCTATTAAAACAAAAGTAACAAAAGAAAAGTTTTTATTTTTAGGAAAAAATAAATCTTTAAGTTGGCCGACATGGCTTCTTCCATCTGTTCAACAAAATCATAGAAATTATATAATAAGCTTAGCCAATTTATGCAGATGGCTTGCTGAACAAGCTGAAGCATTAGGTGTAGAAATTTTCCCAGGGTTTCCTGCAAATGAAATTTTATATAACGAAGATGGATCGGTTAGGGGTGTTGCAACTCAAGATATGGGAATTGATAAAGATGGAAATAAAAAAGATAGTTTTGAACCTGGAATAGAACTTTTAGGAAAAGTTACAATTTTTGCTGAAGGATGTCGAGGTCATTTAGGGAAACAATTAATTAAAAAATTTGAATTAGACAAAGATAAAGATCCCCAACAATATGGAATTGGCTTTAAAGAAATTTGGGAAATTGATGAAAAAAATCATGAAGAGGGTTTGGTGATGCATACAGCGGGTTGGCCATTAGACAATAATACTTATGGTGGTAGCTTTATGTATCATGCAGAAAATAAACAAATTTTTTTAGGATACGTTATAGGTTTAGATTATAAAAATCCTCATCTCTCTCCATTTGACGAATTTCAAAGATTTAAAACTCACCCATCAATAAAAAAAATAATTGAGGGAGGAAAAAGAATATCATATGGAGCGAGAGCTTTAATTGAAGGTGGTTTTCAAAGCTTACCTAAAATGTATATGCCTGGTGCTTTATTAATTGGCTGTGATGCAGGAACTTTAAATATGCCAAAAATTAAAGGATCTCATACAGCGATGAAAAGTGGAATTTTAGCTGCTGAAACAATTGTTGAAAATATTAAGAATAAAAAAAGCTTATCTGTATATGAAGATAAATTTAAAAAAAGTTGGCTTTATGAGGAGCTGTTTAAAGCAAGAAATGTTAAACCTAGTTTTAGTTGGGGTTTAATTTTAGGTATTATTTTCACTGGTATTGATCAAATACTATTTAGAGGAAAATTGCCATTTACTCTTAAACATAAACACGCTGATCATGAAACTCTAAAATTAGCCAGTGAAATGCCTAAAATTGAATATCCAAAACCTGATAACGTTATAACGTTTGATAAAACAAGCTCCGTTTATTTAACCGGTACCAACCATGCCGACAATCAACCGGTACATTTAAAATTAAAAGATCCTTCTTTGCCAATTAAATATACATTAGAAAAATTTGACGAACCCGCTCAAAGATATTGTCCTGCAGGTGTTTATGAGGTTCAAAAAGAAAATGATATTAGTAAATTTGTTATAAATTCTCAAAATTGCATTCATTGCAAAACTTGTGACATCAAAGAACCATCTCAAAATATTACTTGGGTTACTCCAGAAGGTGGTGGTGGTCCAAAATATGGAAATATGTAATTAAGAAAGATCGATTGCAAACTTCTTAAGAGTTTCTATAGGCATTAACTTTAAAGTATTCTCGTGAGTGCTTTTTAAATAGATAGGACAACCTTTACCTGCTTCAACTGCTCTTGCATACCAGCTCGCACAAACACACCATCCATCACCATCTTTTAAACCCAGAAAACCAAATTCAGGATGAGGCGTAATCAAATCATTACCAGCTTCTTTGCACCACTCTAAAAATTCTGTAGTTACTTTTGCACAAACAGTGTGAACACCATGGTCATTTTCATCTGTATTGCAACAACCATCTCTATACCATCCAGTTAGTGGATTATTAGAACAATTTTCTAAATTTTCTCCTAGAACATTTTTTTGTAATTTATTTTCCATAAACGTTATAAATCTCTTCATCTATTATTCCATTAAAAGAAATTGATCGTCTTTCTTCATCTGTATCTTTAAATGGAAAAACTGTATGCATCAAGTAATTAGGAAATATATAAAAATCTCCAACTTTAGGAACAATATTGTAAGTGGATGGACAGGAGAACATTCTTGCACCATGAATTAATTGTAAATTTCCACCCCTGTACTGTTTTTGCTTTTTTTTTTGAACATTATCACCTAAAACTTTTGGAACTTTTAAAAAACCTGCTCCAGATATATGACCTCCATGCCAATGAGTAGGATTATATTCATTTTTAAATTGCCTAACGACCCAAGTTTTAAGTATATTAAATTTAGTAATCTTCTTTCCTTCATTTAATTCTGCATAAATTTTCGCACAATTACCCAAAAAATCTAGCCAACCAGATGATTTTACAAACTCAAGCTCTAATAAAAATTCTTCTGTGACATCGCCTACTAAAGCTTCACCATAATTTAAATTTTTTAATTTTATTTTATCTTTGATAATACTATCAATGTATTCATTTAGTTTATTTAAAATTTCATCAGGAATTTTAACTCTTAGAATAGCTGGACCAAGTACTCTTAAATTTTGATATTTAATTTCCATTTAGTTAAATTTTAGTCGGATTTGGCTGGTCTTTGTAAACTTCTTCTGGATCAAATTTTTTTTCTTTTTCTAAAAATTCCATTTCTATTTTTCGACCATTATCAATTGGTCCCATTGGTATTGATCTATAAAAACAAGATCTATATCCAACATGNCAACTTGCGCCATCACCTATATCAACAGTCATCCAAACAGAGTCTTGATCATCATCAATTCTTAANTCNGTTACTTTTTGAGTAAATCCACTAGTTTTACCTTTGTGCCAGATAGCTTTTCTAGANCTACTAAAATAGTGAGCCTCTTTAGTTTCAATAGTTTTTTTTAGAGCTTCTACGTTCATGTAGCCATGCATTAATACGTCCTTTGTTTTAGAA
>JGI20151J14362_10003320_pt1 | contig 11042 bp, 13 predicted proteins | sample COG_01_FD_14362 | JGI IMG/M metagenome (IMG submission 14362) | reverse complement strand
CTCAAAAGTAGCACCGCCAAGCCCGCCAATTGACCGGTTCGGGATTGAATGACAACCAGTAACAAGGGACCTGAAAACGCCATCATCAGCAGCAGTGCCTGAACGAAACGGGATACCGGCTTCTCTTGGGGCATAAGCGCTAAAAACAGGCTGATCGCAAACCCCGTGGCCACGAAACTGGCCATCACATTGACCTGTTGGAAGGTGCCGTTAGGACGGTTCTCGGCGGTGTTATAGCCCATGAAATTGCCCGGCTCGAGAACACAATATTGCACCAGGCCAATCAGGCTCTGAAGGACCGCCCCTGCCAAAATGAGCGGGAGCAGTTGCTGCCAAATCGCGCTGGTGACTCGAAATTGCAGGATTGCGGTGTACAACAACAACCCTGCGATGAGAGCGGCCACTCTGGGACCAGCAAGCGATAAATCCTCGATACTGGGTGCGAGCAAAGGCAGGGTTAACACAAGACCGCCCAGCCAAAACAAGATCAGTTGGGGGGTCACCATGAGGGCTCGTGCCCGCGCCCATTGCCAGAGCCCAAGGCCAATCAGGATCGACATCATCATCCACGCCACATAATTGGCGGGCAACGTGAGGCCATAGCCACCAAAGTTTGGGAAGGTGTAGTGCGCGCAGACCAGGAAGTACACCGCAAGGATCAGCTGAAACAGTCCCTCGGTGGTCGGTACAGCGAGAAAGGGCTTGGTAGGTCTTTGGATCGAGGAAAGGTCCTGGGATCCCAAACTCACGACGCAGGCATTGGCAGCGCTTGGCCGACGGCGGCAACTTTGGCCTCAAAGGTGACGCGATAAATGACGTTGGCCAGGTCATCGGCAATCAACAGGCTACCATCTGGATGGAACAGCAAATCGGCCGGCCGGCCCCAGGCTTGATTGTTTTGCAGCCATCCTTCTATGAAGGTCTCTGCCCGCAAGTCATCGGACTGGCCCCGGGCAATCGTGATGCGGTGGCCGGTGTGTCCCGCGTCCGCTGTGCGGTTCCAGCTACCATGCTCGGCAATGAAGAGTTGGTTTTGATACGGGGCGGGGAACTGAGCGCCCGTGGCAAAGGCAACCCCCAAGGGGGCAACGTGGGGCCCGAGCGCGAGCGCGGGGGGCGTTAAGACTCGGTCCGGCGTTCGGGCGCCAAATTCCGGATCAATCACATCCAGGCCGTGGCGATAAGGGTAGCCAAAATGCAGGCCGCGGGTACTTGCGATGTTGAGTTCGCACGCTGGGCTGTCATCGCCTAAGTGATCCCGGCCATTGTCGGTAAACCAAAGCGCTTGGGTTTCGGGGTGCCAAGTAAAACCCACCGAGTTTCGAACACCGTGGGCAAACGCTTTGAGCGCTTTGGGCGTGACTGAAAGGTCCAAGGTTTGAATCGAGGCATAAACGGAATTGTCAGACAGGCAGATGTTGCACGGCGCCCCCACCGGAATGTACAGCAAGCCATCCGGCCCGAAATCGATGAATTTCCAACCATGGTGTTTGTCTTTGGGGAGCTGGGTGAAAACGGGACTCAGCGTTACAGGCTTTAGAAGCACCTCATCCAGCGGACCAGTTTGATAGATGGTATCAACCGCCGCAATGTAGAGCTGGTTGTCTTTGATCGCAATCCCAGAGGGCATGGTGAGGTCCGAGGCAATGACCTTGACCGTTTCCGCAAACCCGTCCTGGTCTTGATCCCAAATAGCATGAACCCGTCCAGCGCGACGACTACCGGCATAGAGTACGCCTTGGTCATCCAAAGCCAGTTGTCTGGGATTCTCGACCTCTGCGTAAATGCTGATTTGGAAGCCCGCGGGCAAGGAGAGTTGCTCCAGCGGTAATGCGGCGCTTGCTTTAAATCCTAGGGTGACACCGAGTATGATGGCAACGCAGACGCCCCAACGTCGTGGAAGTGGTTCGATGAATCCACGCTTTCTGAAATAACCCTTACCTTGAGCTGCGGTGATCATGATTGAACAATCTCTTCGTGACGAAATTCAGGGCTACTATTCCTCTTTTTTATCGGCAAAGCAATTCCGGCCCCGATATGGCCAGAGATTAATGATTGCAGAGGTCGCACGACGGTTAGCCGGGGACACCGCCGGAATCGACACGTCGCCCATTGCATTGGTGCAAGCCGGCACGGGTACCGGCAAAACGGTGGCCTATGCTTTAACCGGCGCCTTGATTGCTGCGGCCAAAGACAAAACCTTGATCATCTCAACGGCCACCATTGCCCTTCAGGAGCAGTTGGTATTGCGTGATTTGCCCGACATACAGGCCAAGGCGGGGATGAACTTTACCTTTTCGCTAGCCAAAGGCCGGCGCCGGTATCTTTGCCTATCCAAACTGGATGCCAGCTTGGAGGGTCGGGGCCAATCCTCAAAAACCTCAGACTTCTTTCCAGATGAATTGTTGGTCAACGCGCCCAATCAAGCACAAGTCTTGTCGTTGTTGTTAGACAGTTACGGTAACGGCACTTGGGATGGCGATCGCGACTCGTTAGCGGTCGTCGTTGAAGATCAGATTTGGCGCGGCGTCAGTACTGATCGGAGTCAATGCACCAATCGACAATGCAGTTTTTTCAGCCAGTGTGCTTTTTTCAGAGCGAGAGAAGGCTTAGATCAGGTCGATGTGATCATAACCAACCACGATTTGCTGTTGGCCGATTTGGCCTCTGAAGAAAGCCAGATTCTGCCACCGCCAGAATCCAGTGTGTATGTGTTTGACGAAGCCCATCATTTGGTTGAAAAGGCGCGATCGCAATGGGCGGGGTTTTTAGGCCGTTCGACGACCCGCAGCGTGTTGGAGGCGGGCGCGACCTTACTGGATCAGCTTGAGCAGGATCTGGCGGCCGCCGAGCTAACCGAGATCTCACAGATTTTGTCGGGAAAACCGGGTTTTGCAGTGGTCATTGCCGAGGCGCTCACGTGTTTTGATCAACTCATGCAACATCTAGCGGGTTTCGAAGCGGACGCAACCCACCAAGGTGATGTCGGACGGTACCGCTTTGCCGGCGGCGAAATCGATCCGAGCTTGCAGACGGAATGTCACTACTTGGCGAGCCTCTTGGGGCAATTGGACCGTGCGGTTCAGGATTGGCGACGAACCCTAGAACAATCGGTCAGCGGCGCGACCGTAAAAGAGCGAATGGCGCTGGAAGGTTTGATTCCCGTGCTGGGCGGCTTTTCAAGCCGGTTTGTTGCCGCGCAACGGCTGCTGCAATTATTTGGTCAGCAGCAAGCCCCGGACGCATCACCTTCTGCGCGATGGTTGGACTTTAGATCCGATGATCTGTTGGTGCACTGCACGCCGATTCAAGTCGATGATTTGTTGTATGAAAAGCTTTGGACGCGCTGCGCAGGCGCAGTGCTGACCTCAGCTACCCTTGCCGTCGGACAAGATTTTGAATTGGTTGCCGCCGATCTTGGCTTGCCCGAAGACGTGGTGGGGTTGATTGTGCCCAGCCCGTTTGATTATGCCCAGCAAGGCCGGCTACGGGTGCCGAAAATGCAACAAAATCCATCGGATCCGAATGCGCATACCGAGGAAATTGCCAGTTTGATGCCAGGGCTTTTAACCGAGAGCCAAAGTGCGTTGGTATTGTTCACCTCTTGGCGACAATTTTTTGCGGTGATCGATGCCTTGCCAGCCGATCTGCGGGGGGATTGCTTGCTTCAGGGTGAAATCAGTAAAGCGGAATTGCTAAACCAACATCGCGACCGAGTTGACGCAGGAAAACGAAGCTATTTAATGGGACTGGCAAGCTTCGCAGAAGGGGTCGACTTGCCAGGGGATTATTGTCAACAAGTGATCATTGCCAAGATCCCCTTTAGCGTTCCCGATGACCCGGTGGGGGCGACTCAGCAGGAGTGGGTTGAAGCCAGAGGGGGCAATGCGTTTTATGAGCTGATGTTGCCCCATGCGGCCTTGCGGTTGACTCAGGCCGCGGGGCGGTTGCTTCGAACCGAGCAGGATTCAGGGGTTGTTACGATTCTCGACGCTCGACTCACCACCAAGGCCTATGGTCGAAAGCTCATTGCGGCCTTGCCGCCGTTTCGATGGGATCCAAATACAGCGGGTTAAGCTCCGTCGGTNAAGCTCNGTCGGTAAAGCTAGGTCGGTAAAACTAAGTCGGTAAAACTAAGTCGGTAACGGCAAGCGGATTTTGATCTGACTGGAATATGATGCGGTCTGGATGGCGCGCCTAAAGCGCAAGCACGCAACCCGCCAGTCGGGAGGCTTAAGCCGTGAGTGCATCCGTCATACAATGCACGAACGAACAGGAGGAGGCAGGCACCATTATGAAACCCTCGATTGATACCGTGATTGTCGAGCAGTTGGCACAGGCCCAGATTAGCGATCCAGCCTACCATGCAATGCTCAAGGCCCTGGTGGCCAAGGTGGCCCTTGGACGAAACAAAACCATTGGCTTTTCTGGCAGTCAAGGCAGCGGTAAGTCGACCTTGGTCAGCGTATTAAAAGCGGTGCTTGAGCAGGCGCAAGGATTAACGGTTGCGAGTCTGTCGCTGGATGATTTTTACAAGACGCGCTCGGCGCGGACCCAAATGATGAGAGAACACCCGATGTTTCAAGTGCGCGGTGTCCCCGGTACCCACGATATTGATCTCATGCAGCAAGCAAAATTAGCCTTGTGCGCGGGCCGAGCGGCGCAGGTACCGGTATTCGATAAAGGGCTTGATGATCGTGCTGGCACCATGACGATTCCCGCCGGCTGCGAGAAGGTCTTGCTTGAAGGCTGGTGTTTCGGGGCAACGCCTGAGCCGGCCCTGGATTTGGCAACGCCGGTTAATGCGCTAGAGGCCGAGCAGGATCCACAAGGTCTTTGGCGGCATGGCGTGAACGAATACCTCGCCGGGCAAGCCTATCAGCAGTTGTTCACCGTGGATTATTGGGTTTATTTCAAGGCGCCTAATTTCGAGGCCATTTTAGATTGGCGGGCAGAGCAGGAAGCGCGTTTTAATCAAGGGCCTAAGGCTATGACCCGGTCAGAGATCGAGGCATTCATTGGCTATTATCAGCGCATTACGCAGTGGATGCTGCTGGATGCGCCGGGTCGGGCGGATCTTGTTGTCACGTTAAATCCGGATCATTCGATTGCTGCGGTTCAGGGTGATTTGGAATTCAGCTTCGGTTCATCTCTGTCGTCTTAAAGTCCTTGCAGTCTAACAGGAGGACCTATTATGAAAATCGCAACAATGTTTTTGTTATCCAGCCTTGCCCCAATGGCACTCGCGAGTTCTGTCGCGTTTGAGGAAGCGGTGGTATTGAGCGCTGTTCCTGTGTTTGAGCAGGTTTCAGTCCAAACCCCATCCCGAGCCTGTTGGGTCGAGCGCGTGGCGGTCCGTCGCAATACGGACCATGGCGTGGGTTTGGTTGTCGGTGGCGTGGTGGGCGGCGCGATTGGTCATGCGGTCGGCCACAAAAAGCGCAATAAGCAGGTCGGGGCGCTACTGGGTTCTGTATTGGGCGCAACCGTTGGGAATGCGATGGCAAAGAATCGTCACGGTCAGACGCGATATGAAGACCGGGAAGTCTGTGAGACGCATCACACGGCACGGATTGAAGCGCGATTACTCGGTTATGATGTGGCCTATGAGTATAATGGTCAGGTTTATAACGTACGCATGGGCTCAGATCCTGGCGCGCAGGTGCGGTTGAGGGTGTCGCACACGCCGATAGGGTAAGCTTGAGCACGGCCGTAAAAGGATGGTGTTTTGAAAGGATCGATCAAGGGCATCGTGATGCTGGGGCTGTTGACCATGGGCCTAGGGCTGGATGCTGCGCCTAAGCCGGGTGAAGGCCCTCGCAACTCGGGTGACCCGATCAATAGTTTGCCAACGCGCAACGCCTACAGCACGGAAGTTCGTGCACGAGGCCCCGCGATTGATAATCAGTCTGCGGCGCGCCGAGTCAAAGAGCGCTTTCGGGATCGGCGGATTTTGGGCATTAAACTGATCCAGCGCCGCAACAAAACACTTTATCAGGTTAAGACCTTGTCGGCAGAGGGCGTGGTGGCGTTTGTGAACGTTGACGCAGAATCCGGCGCGCTAACGCAATAGGAGGCCGCTATGGTGCAACGGGTCCTGTTGGCTGAAGACGACGAATTGCTGCGAGGTCAACTCATTGACCTATTAACCGCGCGCCAGTTTGTGGTTGAAAGTTTCGGGGATGGCGCCGCGGCCCTCGATTTTGGTTTGAATCAAATCTTTGATCTCGCGGTGATCGATCTGGGTCTGCCAAAGCTGCCCGGCTTAGATCTCGTGAAAACGCTGCGAGCCTCGGGTCTAGACCAACCGATTTTGATTTTAACGGCGCGAGGCGACTGGCACGATAAAGTCGAGGGCCTCGAAGCCGGCGCGGATGACTACCTGGTAAAACCCTTTCACATTGAAGAGCTCGTGGCGCGCCTTGGCGCGCTCTCGCGGCGAGCAGACGGTGCCATTGCAGACCGCGCTATCGCTGGGGCCCTTAACCGTGGATGTGAAGGCAAAATCAGTTTGCGTGGGAGAAGTCGCCTTGTCGCTGACGGCCTATGAGTACGGCTTGTTGACCCTGTTTCTCAGGCGAGAAGGCCAAATCGTCTCTAAAAATGAATTATCCGATCACCTCTACCAAGAAGATTTGGATCGAGATAGTAATGTGATCGAGGTTTTTGTGGGTCGGCTCAGACGGAAGCTGGCGGCTGAAACCAGCGAATTGCAGATCGAAACTCACCGCGGGCAGGGCTACCGCCTCATGCAGCATAGCGTCAGTTGAAGGGTTTATTAGGGTCGTTGCGAGGACGCTTGATGATCTCGGCAACCGTCTTGCTGATTGCCTTTCTGGGCACTATGGGGCTCGTGCTTGAAAACGCGTTTCGGAGCAGTGCCTTGGCGGCATTGAATGGCCGCCTGCTGCAACAAGTTTACGGCCTCTTGTCCGTCACAGAAGACAATGACATGACGGTGTTGCTGCCACCGGCCTTAACGGATCCCTTAATGAATCAACTTGGATCGGGTCACTTTGGTCTGGTACTGGACGATCGAGGGACGCTGGTTTGGCGCAGCCAGTCTGCAATGGATCAAGCCTTGCCGTCTGAATTAGTGGCAGCCCTCGATGAGACGTGGCGACGGGGGTTCCGCGCGCTGGGGTGGTTTCCGACGGGTCTGACAAGCTGCGATATTTAGCCTATCGAGTGCAGTGGCTGGGGGAGCGTCATACGGGGCTTTATGATTATGTTGTGATGGAACAGAGCACGTTGCTCGAGGCCGAGGTCGAAGGTTTCCGAGCCAGGCTCTGGGGTTGGCTTGCAGGCATTATCGGCCTGCTAATGGCCCTGCAGTTTGTCGTGATGCGCTGGGGGTTAAAACCGCTTGGTGCCTTCACGCGGGATATTGAAGCCATGACCGAGGGCGACCAACGGGCGTTGTCCGGACCCTATGTCCAGGAGCTTGCGCCGCTTGCGCAAACGTTAAATCGTTTAGTGGATCATGAGCGCCAGCAAGCTGCTCGGTATCGAACGACGCTTGCGAACTTAGCGCACAGCCTAAAGACGCCCTTGTCGATTATCCGCAATGCGCTGACGATGGCGCCGCCGATGGGGCAGCCGGAAGGATCACCGTGCTGAGATCGAGGTTCAGATTACTCAGATGGATGAACTGATTGCCTATCAGCTTGAGCGGGCGGTGATTGCGAGTACGCACCAGGCTAAAGATCAGCTCCAGGCGAGGGTCGTGCTGGATCGTTTGAACGGCGCGATGCAGAAAGTTTATCGAGACAAGGTTGTGGCCGCCGAGGTGCAGGGTGAGAACCTTGCGTTGCGTGCTAGCGAGCGTGATATTCAAGAAGCCTGGGGGAATTTGATCGACAACGCCTATAAGTATTGTGCGGGCTCGATTCAAATCACCGTATCAAAAAACGCGCAGGGGATCCTGCTTCGGGTTGAGGACGATGGGCCGGGTATTGCGGACGCGTCCCATGAGCAGGTGCTACAGCGCGGCGCGCGACTCGACACGCGGGCCCCGGGTCAAGGCATTGGGCTGGCAGTGGTGAGCGAAATCGCCAGCCGTTATGATGGCGCGCTCGCCATCAGTCGCAGCAAGTTGGGTGGCGCGTGTTTTGACTTGGTGCTGAAACTATAAGCCGATAACGCGCGCAGGCACCGGGCTAGGCGTTATGACTACCATCGCACAAGGGCGATTTCGCCGTTTTTTTGCAGCCGCAGAAGTAGACTTTTTTGCTTTCGGTCGCGGTAAATTTCTCGGGCAAAATGCTGGTGCCTTGATGCGAGCCATCGCAAAAGGGTTGTTGACCGCTTTTACCGCAGGCACACCAGAAATAGGACTTACCGGCTTCGACTTCGATCGGGTAGGGGGCGTTTTGTGCAACAACGGGCTGATCCATGAATTGTTCCTATTGGTGAATAGATGACATCGTACCTTGATGATTTCCGTGTTCACAAGCGATAATGAGCGCTTCGCGCAAAGTCGTTGATCAGGGTCTTTGATCAAAGTCGTAAAGAAGTGGGTGTTTCAGTGCGAATCAAAAATGGAGAGCAATATGGATTTTTCTTTTTCCGATGAGCAAAACATGCTCGAGGACAGCGTTCAGCGTTTTATTCAAAATAATTATGGCTTCGATGCCCGTCAGAAAATTGCTGAGGGTGATGAAGGCTTTAGTCGAGCACTTTGGGCGCAGTTCGCCGATATGGGTTGGTTGGGCTTGCCGTTTTCAGAGGAAGATGGCGGCTTTGGCGGTACAGCGGTTGAAACCATGATCTTGCTGGAAGCCTTTGGCAAGGGGCTGGTGGTTGAACCTTATATTTCAGCGGTGTTACAGGCCGGTATGATGATCGCCAAAGGCGGCACGTCCGAGCAAAAGCAAGCTTGGCTAGAGCCTCTGATTGCCGGGACCTCTTTGCCTGCGGTGGCTTATATAGAGCCCCAAGCGCGGTTCAATGTGAATGATGTTAAAACCACAGCCACCGCGCAGGCGGATGGCTATTCGATCAATGGTTTCAAAGGCGTCGTGCTGGGTGGGCCGTTTGCGGATCTTTTGATTGTTCCGGCGCGGACGTCAGGCAATCAGAGCGATGCCGAGGGGATCACCTTATTTGTGATCGATGCGAAGGCGGATGGGGTGAGTCGTCGCGATTATCCAACCATTGATGGGTTTAGGGCCTCCGAGATTACCTTAACCCAGGTGTCTGTCACGAAAGGTGCGGTCTTGGGCTCCGTGGATCAGGGTCTTGCGCTGCTCCAGTACGGGCTTGATCAAGGATGATGGGCGCGGCGGCCGAGGCCGTTGGCGCGATGGAAGTGTTGTACAAGAGCACGGTGGAATACTGCAAGACCCGAGAGCAGTTTGGGCAACCCATTGGTAAATTCCAGGTTCTGCAACATCGAATGGTCGATATGTTCATCGAACACGAGCAAACCAAGTCCTTGGCGTTTATGGCGGCGATGAAGCTTGCAGAAGGGTATAACGACGCATCCCGCAAGGCGCTGTCAGCTTTGAAGGTGCAAGTGGGCAAGGGTGGCACGATGGTGGGTCAGCAAGCGGTGCAACTTCATGGTGGGATGGGTATGACCAATGAATTGAACATTGGCCACTATTTCAAGCGACTCACAGCCATAGAAACACTCTACGGCAATACCGACTTTCATCTGAAGCGTTACGCGTCACTGTAAACGCCCCGCGCAAGGAGACCGTGATGGCAGATGCCCCCGATTGGTTTTGGGAAGCAATTGATCAAACCCCAGAAGACGGCTATGTCAGTGCCGGCGAGGTCGAGTTGCACTATCTGCAATGGGGGCAAGCTGAGGCGCCTGGCCTGATGCTGGTTCACGGTCATAATGCCCATGCTCATTGGTGGGATTTTATTGCGCCGAGTTTCGCAAGCCACTACCACGTTGTTGCGCCTGACCTCAGTGGTATGGGGGATAGCGATCATCGAGACGAATACTCCGCCGACTTATATGCCGAAGAGCTGTGTCAGGTCGCTGATGCCGCGGGGTTAAGCACCAACACGATTGTGGTGGCGCACAGCTTCGGTGGCTTAATGGCGATTCGGGCGCTGGCGCGGTTTAAGGATCGGTTCAAAGGCTTGATCCTGCTGGACTCGGGGGTGAAACATCCCGATGACGAGAGCCCGAAAGGCCCAGAGCGTTGGACCAAACCCAAGGTCTATCCTGATCTGGAAGTCGCCCGCTCGCGATTCCGGCTTCAACCGCCACAAACCTGCGAGCATGCGTTTCTGGTTAATCACATTGCCCGGCATTCTATTGATGCGATTGCGGATGGGTTTGTGTGGAAATTTGATGATGAACTGAATAGCCGAATGAAAATCACGGGTGACTTTGAAGCGGATTTTGTGGGTCTGCAGTGCCCGGTTTCACTGATTTATGGCGAGCATTCCGCTTCTTTTTCGGTTAAAAGTGCTGAGCATATGCGCGCTCTGAATCCCAGTTTGAAGGTCGAGGTGTTAAAAGATGCGCAGCACCATTTGTTTCTAGATCAACCGATTACGTTTATCGCGCAACTCAAGGCCGCGTTGGCGCAGTTTTAAAGCGGCGTTGGTAAGAACCCGTAGGCCGGGGCGCGGATCCGTAAGCGCTGAATCTAAAACGGGGTTCCTAAAGGCCCCTAGCCGAAACGGGTTGTCTAAACCTTCGTGTACCAAGCCCTGAGAAAAATCCCCCGAGGCGCTGTGGTGGCGCCCTTAAGCCCCTGCTAACGCGCGCGGCCCGCAACCTTTATTCGAGTTGGAATCGCGCTTTGACTGAGCAGGACGCCTTCTCAGCGTTCATTTCAGGTTCTGCGCCCGCGAACTCACAATGATGCATGACCGCCCAACTGTGTCATTGGGCGCGTTATTAAGCGTCTGGTTGAAGGTTGCTTCGATCTTCTTTTTAGAGGCGTAGGCTGCAAACCTTATCGCGGTAAAGTCGTGCGCGGTTTAGAGGATACCTAAGCCAAAACGCACGGCCTGCTGTCTTTGAATTGGGGGCGCGGAAAGCGCTCTGTTCAATGTATAGGCGCAGGATAGGG